>Ga0209542_10011428_pt1 | contig 15744 bp, 19 predicted proteins | sample RifCSPhighO2_01_FD_184028 | JGI IMG/M metagenome (GOLD analysis project Ga0209542, IMG submission 184028) | Soil microbial communities from Rifle, Colorado - Rifle CSP2_plank highO2_0.1 (SPAdes) (version 2) | ecosystem: Environmental > Terrestrial > Deep subsurface > Rock core/Sediment ... | reverse complement strand
ACAAAAAACACCTTGGCATTCATGGAAAAATGGTAATTTAACTAGAGGCTGCAAGCTATGCGTAAAAGGAGAAAAAACCATTTTGTTCATAACAGGTTTATGCTCAAAATCAACGATGTGCTATTACTGCCCTATCGCAGACAATCGTTCTAGCAAGGATGTAATTTATGCTAATGAAACTAAAATAACAAGCATCAAAGAGTTATGCAATGAAATAAAGCTCTGCAACTCAAAAGGCATGGGCATTACTGGCGGAGATCCATTGATGAGATTAGACAGGACTTTAGAATACATAAGGGCAGTTAAACAAGAATTCGGGAAAGACTTTCATGTTCATCTATATTGTCCAATGGAGCTTGTTTCAGAGGAATCATTAAAAAAATTATATGAAACAGGCCTTGATGAGATTCGTTTTCATTTAGACATTGAAAACAAAGCAGACTGGAACAAGCTCGATATTGCAAGAAAGTTCCATTGGAAAATAGGCATTGAAATACCAGTAGTTCCAGGCAAGGAAGATAATTACCTGGATACAATTTCTTTCATCAAGGGCAAGGTTGATTTTCTGAACTTAAACGAGCTTGAAATTTCTGACAGTGAAGTTTGCAAATTGGCAGACAGGGGTTTTGTTCCAAAGAATGAATTTTCTTATGCTATAAAAGGATCTGAAGAATTGGCATTAGGCCTATTAAAGCGATCTGAAGACATGAACATTCATTATTGCACTATAAAACTAAAAGACGACATTCAAATTCCACAAAGGCTTAAGAATAGGCTGAAAAACATAAAGCATAAATTTGATGATGTAAACGGCTGTAATATAATCAGGGGCGCAATCTATACAAGAGAGCTAAAGCCGGGTTTTGGTTACAGGAATATGCTTGAAAACATAAAAGACAAGGAATTTATAATTAAAAATCTTGAAAATATAAAGTCGGATTTGATGAAAAAGCTTAGCATAAGCAAGGATATGATGGCAGTTGACAGCTCAAAGCTAAGGATTTTAACATCTAAGCAAATAGTCAAGAAATTCAGAGATAAGATAAAATCAGCAGACTTAATCCCTGCAATAGTGGAAGAGCTTCCAAGCGGAGACCTGTTTGAAATTGAAATAGAATTTTTATGATATGCAGTAGCCGGGATTTGAACCCGGGTCCAGAGCTTGGGAAGCTCCGATACTAACCACTATACCACTACTGCCTCCAAAGATATTTAAATAAAGCCCTTTTAAAAATATTATGAAAAAGTTTATTTGGTAAAAATCTACATTTTGGGATAATTTCAATTTGAAAATGATATACAACATTAACATAAACCTTAAATACATATAAGTAAGTATTACTATGTATGAAAGCTAAAATTACTATTACTATCAGTAAAGAACTGTTAAAAATTTTTAAGCAAGAAGGTGAAAATCAGGGATATAAAATTTCTACAAAAATAGAAGCACTAATAAGAAATTTTCTAAAAAAAGAGGAAAAATAATTTGATTAATGCAAAAACGCTACAAGAAATGTATGATATAGAAAAATTATCAAGTCGCCAAATAGCAAGCAAGCACAATTGTGGAAAGAGCACCATTCTAGATCTAATGAAAAGATACGGAATAAAAGTAAGAAGTAAAAAAGAAACAGGAAAGATGATTATACATCCAGTAAAATATAAAATTGCAAAAGAAGAGTTAGAAAGGCTATATATAAATGAAAAACTCTCAATGAAAGAAATTGCAGAAATGTTTGGGACACAAAGCTCCAATATCTGTACTAAAATTCATAACTACAATATTAAAACAAGAACACTCAAAGAAGGAAACAGCCTTTCAATACCCAGAAGATCACAAAACATAGCCAAAGCAATAAAAAAGTATACAAAAACAGATTTCCAGGGCAATAATTTAGAAAAAAGTTATTTGATAGGCTTTAGATTAGGAGATCTACATGTAAAAAAGAATAGGTATGGAGAAACTATATACATTCGTTGTAAATCCACAAAAAAAGAACAAATAAAACTCATCGAAAAGCTATTTTACCAATATGGGCACATTCATGTTAATGGTACATATAAGACCCCTGGAAAAAATATAATTTGTAGCGTTAACCTTTCTTTTTCATTTTTACTAAAAAAGGAAGATACTATTGAAGATTGGATACTTAACAACAAAGAAAACTTTATTGAATTCCTAGCAGGATATATCGATGCAGAAGGGCATTTTGGTATTGATAGAAAATTTGGAGAATTTGCAATTAGTAGTTATGATAAAAATATAATTAACTCTATTTACAGGAGGCTTATCGATTTTAATATTAAAACAATTGAGCCCCGGATAAGTAAAAAAGAGGGACATATTGATAAAAGAGGGGTACGCCATAAAAAAGATCTTTGGACATTGAAAATAAGGAGAAAGAAAGAACTTTTAGGATTAATTAATTTACTTGAACTTTATTTAAAACACGAAAAAAGATATAAAGATATGTTAAATGTCAAAAACAATATTTTAAGAAGGAATCTAAAATGAAAAAAACATTTTATATTACAACTCCAATATATTATGCAAATTCCGAGCCACACATAGGATCAGCTTATACAACCATAGCAGCAGACATTTTAACAAGATGGCACAAGATTCAGGGTTATGATACCTTTTTCTTAACAGGGACTGACGAGCATGGCTTAAAAATACAACAAATAGCAGAGGAACAAGGAAAAAAACCAAAAGAATTTGTTGATAATATCTCTCAAAAATACAAGGAATCATGGAAAATATTAGATATATCTTATGATAATTTTCTCAGGACAACAGACAAGCAGCATGAAGAAGAGGTAAAAAGAATATACAAATATCTTTATGAAAAGAATTTTATATACAAAGGATACTATGAGGCATATTACTGCATTGGTTGTGAGCAATATTTAACCAAAGGGGATTTAATCGAAGGGAAATGTCCGCTTCACAAAAAAGAGCCTCAGATTGAAAAAGAAGAGTCTTATATACTAAAGCTCTCAAGTTTTCAAGACAAGCTTCTTGATGCAATTAAGAATAAAAAATTATACATACTTCCTGAAAAAAGAAGAAACGAAATGATATCTTTTATCAAGCAAGGCTTGCAGGATATATCTGTTTCAAGAAAAAAATCAAAAGTTTATTGGGGTGTAGAACTACCTTTTGACAAGGAGCATACAGCATATGTATGGATTGACGCTTTTTGGAACTATATAACAGGATTAAAAGATAAAAAAACCATAAATAAATTCTGGCCGCCGAATGTACAGCTTATGGCCAATGATATATTAAGGGTGCACTCAACAATATGGCCGATGATTCTTCTAGCACAAAAATATAAGTTACCAAAAAAACTTTTCATTCATGGATACTTTACTGTACAAGGTCAGAAAATGTCAAAGTCTCTTGGCAATGTAGTATCTCCGGTTTATTTAACAAACACTTATGGTTCCGATTCTGTTAGATATTTTTTAATGAGAAACATCCCCTTCGGCCAAGACGGAGACTTCTCAGAAAAGGCATTAGTTGAGCGCCACAACAACGAGCTCGCAAACAAGCTGGGAAATTTAGTTTCAAGAGTAACAACATTGGCAGAAAAATACGGCATTGAAAAAACACAAAACAAGCTGATAAGAAAATTAAATTTAAAAAGCATTGAAGTCCATATGAAGAATTATGAGTTAGATAAGGCATTAATGGCCATATTTGGTTTCATAGATTCTTGCAATGAATATGCCCAGGAAAAAAAACCATGGGCAACAAAGGACAAAAAAGTTCTTTACGAATTAATAGATTCCATAAAATCAATAGCAATATTACTCTCGCCATTTATGCCTTCAACAGCAGAAAAAATATCAAAGAATCTAAGCTTTGAAATAAAATATGAAAGCATCAAGAAGCCAATTAAAATAAGCAACATTAAAAAATCAGAAATATTATTCCAAAAAATATGACAGAAGCAACATTAGACGATTTTCAGAAACTCGATTTAAGAGTCGCTCGGATATTATCTGTAGAGGATCATCCAAATGCAGATAAGCTTTATGTTTTGAAGGTAGATCTTGGTGGCGAGCAAAGGCAGCTAGTGGCAGGCATAAGAAAGGATTACAAAAAAGAAGATTTAATAAATAAGCAAATAATAGTTATTGCTAACCTAAAGCCAGCTGTTTTAAGGGGCATAGAAAGTAATGGCATGCTGCTTGCAGCAGATGACAATGGGAAAATTTCAATATTAACCCCAGACAAGAATGTAAGCAATGGCATAAAGATAAGGTGATAATATGGCATCAAAGACAAACAAGGTATTCCAACTTATTCGAGATATTTTTTTATTGCTGTTTTCTATAATAATAATGTCAACAAGCAAGGGAGTTTTTACAGGAGAGCAAGAACCAGTGCATTATGTTCTTTTTTTCATTGCAGCACTTCTTGCATTATTAACATTAATCAATATTTTGCTTTTAATAATAAGGGTACAAAACAGGTTTTATTTCTACTTCAATGCAATAATACAAATACCCATTTCATTTATTATTGCTGGCCTGAACCCGTCTATATTTGGCTTTATTAGTTTAGGCCTTATATTATTAAATATAATAATTATAATAACCCTAAGAAAAAAGGAGGAAAAATGAAGTGCAATCTTTGCGGGGAAATAATAAAAAAGGAAGGCAAGTTCAACGAAACACTTTGCATCGAATGCGAGGACAAGGAAATATTAAAGGCCCTTAGCAATGACAGGTAATTTTACATATACTCAAGCCTTTTGATCCTATCATTAATGTCAGGGTGTGTTGAGAACATTATATTCATCCTGCCCTTAAATTTTCTTAATGGATTTTCAATGAATAAATGTGCTGTTGCCTTGTTTGCAGCCTCAACCAAAGGCTCTTTGTCATCTCTTATCTTCTTCAAGGCATCAGCAAGACCTTTCGGGTACCTTGTCAATAAAGCCCCGTTTGCATCAGCTAGGAACTCGCGTTTTCTGCTTACAGCTAGCTTAATCAACCTTGCTATAATTGGTGAGAGCACAATAAGAGCAATGCCTAATGCAACAAATACCAACCCTATTACCCCATCTATTTTTGCTCCATTTTTTCTCTTGCCATAAAACATGCTTCTCAAAAACCAGTCGCTAAGCAATGTTATCATGCCGACAAGAATTACAACAAACATCATCAATCTTATGTCATAATTTTTTATATGGCTTATTTCATGAGCGACAACACTCTCCAATTCAAGCTTGTTTAATCTTTCAATAGCTCCTGTTGTAACAGTTACAGAAGCGTGCTCTAAATCCCTCCCAGTTGCAAATGCATTTATTGCAGAATCTTCAATAATATAAATCTTTGGCGTTGGAATCCCGGCAGCAATAGCAATACCCTCAACCGCATAGATAAGCCTTCCATGGGTTTTCTTGTCTGCTGGCTTTGCAGAGCTCATTTTCAATATTATCTTGTCTCCAGCATAGAAATTAATCAAAGTCATAATAATGGAAAAAACCATAGCAAAAAAACCAATCCCTATTCCAGTATAAAAGTTACCGTAATAAAATCCGATGAAATATCCTAGCGAGATTAGTATAATAAAAAAAAGCAAAACAAGTATTATGCTATTTCTTTTGTTAGAGCTTATGTTTTCATAAATATTCATTCTCAAAATTCAACTTTAACAGCTTTTCTTTCTTTTTCTTCTACATTGAAAAATTCTCTTTCTTTGAAATTAAGTATGTTCCCAATTACATTGTTTGGAAATATTTGAAGTTTTGTATTGAATTCCATAACGCTATCATTGTAAAACTGCCTTGAATAAGCTATCTTGTCTTCTGTTCCTGATAATTCTTCTTGCAGCATTTTAAAATTTTCATTAGCCTTCAATGTCGGATAGTTCTCTGCAACAGCAAATAACGTTTTTAATGCATTGCTTATCATGTCATTTGCTTTTGCTTTTTCTTTCATATTGCCGCTTATCATATTTGACCTTGCTTTTGTTATGTTCTCCAGGACGCTTTTTTCATGCTTCATATATCCCTTTACAGAATTAACCAAGTTAGGTATTAAATCATATCTTCTCTTTAACTGAACTTCTATCTGAGACCATGCATTATTAATCCTGTTTCTTAATGTGATAAGCCTGTTGAAAATATATATAATATACAATAGTATAATGGCTACAATTATCACAATAACCCATGTTGAGCTAAATGCCATAAAAATATGATGCTCCATTTGCTTATAAGATTTTTGTTACCACCATCCATATAATTCCAAGATGCAAAACTATTTAAATTTCAAAAGTAAACCTCATTTTGATGAAATTAATCTTAAAAGAGAGGCCAAAATCACCAGTAGTCATAGAAGGTTTTCCTGGTTTTGGTTTAGTTGGCACAATAACAACAGAATTTCTTATAAAGCATTTAAATGCAAAGTCAATTGGATATATATCTTCTGAAGAAATTTCTCCAGTAACAACAATTCACGAAGGAACCATAGTTGAGCCTTTAGGAATCTTTTATGATAAAACAACGAACATAGTAATCTTGCATGCATTGTATGGATTGAATGGTATGGAATGGAAGATTGCTGATATCATTGTAGATTTATGCAAACAGCTTAAATGCAAAGAACTTATTAGCTTAGAAGGCATTGCAGCACCTAACCCAGAAAAAACTAATGTTTATTTTTATACGAATGATACTTCAAAGAAAAAGAACCTCTCTAAGATAGGCATGGATCAGCTAAGAGAAGGTATTGTTATGGGTGTAAGCGGAGCTGTATTGCTAAAAGTAAAAACACCATTATCGTGTATTTTTGTGGAAAGCCATATCGGCCTTGCAGATAGCCTTGCTGCAGCTAAGATAATTGAAGTGCTTGATAAATATCTTGGCTTAAAAGTGGATTATGCACCTTTGGTTAAAACAGCCCATGAATTTGAAACAAAATTAAAAACAATTATAGAAAAAAATAAAGAAGCAATGATGCCTACATCAAAAAAAGAACAAAAACAGCAGCTAGGCTATATAGGCTGATTTATAGTTTTATACTCTTTCTTCTTCCTTTCAATCCAACTATAAACACTGCCGTGCTTTGAACCGCTTAATAATTTTTCAACACCCTGCTTTGCAATCATGCAGTTATTTAAACTCCCTATGATACCAACAGTCCTGCCATAAACAACTATTTTTGTGTTTGTAATGTCTTCGATGTTCTTTCTGCAGCCCCCTTTTCTCCCTATAATTCTTGCCCTTATTCTCATTATATCATTTTTAGTCTTTGCAAAATCTTTTATGTCTACTAGCTCAAATGCATAATCTTCGTTCAATAATTCTTCTGCAATAATTGGATTAAAACCCCTGCCAATGGCTTTTATTATCGGTTTGGCATTAAAAACATCTAGTGCTTCACCCTCTATAGTTATCATTCCATCATAAGAATCTATTTTAAGTTTCGTATGTGTTTTCATTTCTAGAATTTTTTTATCAGCGCCATTCTTTCCAACAAAAATAGCGATTCTTTCTTTTGGTATCCTAACTTCATCAACAGGCATGTTAAAATTCTTCTTTTATTATGTCTTTTATATATCCATTTTTTCTCAGCCACTCAACATGGTTTGGCTTGTATTTGTAAACTACATCCCCTTTCTCGTCGCCTCCTAACTCCCAAGGCTCTATAAGCAAATGATCCCCTTCCCTAACCCATAATTTTCTTTTTAATCTTCCTGGAATCCTACATATCCTTGTTTTTCCATCAAAGCATGCAACGCTCATCCTAGAGCCGCCTAATCTCTGCTTTAATATACCTATTACTTCCCGGTCTCTTGGAGTTCTGACTCTGAAAACATCTTCTTCATTATTTTCATTATTATCATGTTTCCTCATCATATGGACTACATTTAAGAAAGCAGTTTATAAATCTTTTTGGTTTTCATTTTCGTATCTGAAACAGATTGTAACCCTATAAATTTTTTTGCTTTTAATCCTGCTATAGCTATGCAGTTTCATGCTTTTTTTAAGTATGCCTCCTTTAAACCTCGCTTTTAATCTTTTTCCTATAGACTTTGCATATCTTTGATCAGAAATGTATATGTCGCACCCATATTTTTCAAAATTCGTCTTTGAAACAAAAACATCTCTCCTTTTTTTTATAAGGTCAAAAACATATTCAATTACCTCTTTATTCAACGGCCTTATCTGTATTATTGCTTCAAAATATTCTGCATTATGCTGCTTCTGCATGGGGTATGCCTTCTATATAGATTATATTTTCTTTTTTTATTATCTTGTTTTCTATAGCCAATTTAACTATGCTTTTTCCAGTAATGTTCAAGATGGTTGCTTCTTCCATTGCACTTACTGCTTCATTGTCATTTATCTTTCTTTCTTTGTAGAATCTTTCAGAAACTTCTAGTTGCATGCCATTTTCTTCAAATTTTTTCCCCAATAATTCTTCATCGCATATAACTGTAATCTTTGTTTTTTCTCTTCTATGCATTTTAATGAAATACATCTACATATTGCCCCTTACACTGCCTTTTGCGCCGCATGCCATACATTTCATAATTGTAAACTCCCCTTCTTTTAACAGTTGCGTGTCTGGCTTTTTGCATTCTTTGCACAATACAAAATCATTTGTAAATTGCTCTATTTTCTGGTTGATTAATTGTGAGCTTAATTTTCTTCCAAGTATCAATCTCTGGCCGTCAATAATGGCTGGTGTTGCTAGTTCTCTTTGCAAATATTTCAAAACTAGTTTTTGGTCTCTTCTTAATATGTCGCATAATTCCTTAAAATTGCTTATGATGGTTTTGTTACCTTCTACATGGCCCTTAATTTTAGGAATATCAAATCTTTCTCCAGTAGATGTTGTTTTTTTAGGCATTTTCTCCAGAGCCCGTTTTAATAAATTCTCATAGTCCATAACAGGATAATGTGCAGTCTTTTTTTAAATCTTTGCTTATTTCTATGCCATGATAAACTTTATATTTAGATCAGTTGTAATATTTGATGATGAAAAGTTTAACTACATTAATCTTATTGGTATTTTTTGTTGTAGTTGTTATTACATCTTTTGATTTAAGTTATACAGGGGATATAGTTGCAGAAAACTTCAATACAAAATACCTTTTGGATAATATGGATAAAGTTGTTAATGATTACAATCAAAAATTTGAGAACATTCCAAGATTTGCTAAAACCTTGTTTGGGAATGAACGTATTAACTTGGCTATTATCATGAATAACAACTCAAAAAAGGAATTTGGTCTTATTACAAAAGAGGGGAAGGTAATAGAATATTCTAAAAAACCTCTTGAAAACCCAACAATAGGCATAACTGCGCCGGAATCTGTTATAGATAATATTGCATCATCGCGAAATCCATCGCAAGAATTTTCAAAAGCAATCAAAAATAAAAAAATAATTCTTGAACCCAAAAAATTCTTAACAAAAATAAAAGTTACAGGTGCAAAGGCATTTATTAAAATAAAAGATCTGTTCTAAGTTAGATGATATTGACAATTCCAGCCCTGCTCCAGTATATTTCTCCATCTTTGACTAAATCATGTATAGCTATATTAACTTCCTCCTCATTTATGCCTGATTGCTTTACAATTTCATTGATATTAACATCATTGCCTCCAAGCTTATTTATTATGCCAAGAATAAGATTCCTTACATCATTAGGGATGTCTTTCTCAATCCTTTCTTCAAAATATTCTTTTTTATCATCAATTATGACATTCTCAAACATGCCATTAATTCTTGTTACAAAACCATGCTCTTTAAGCAACTCTAATTTTCTTGCTAACTCCCAATTCATGTCATTAAGCACTTTTACAATTTCAGGTATTATGTATATTTCATTATTATATTCCCTTACCCTGCCAATTACAAGTACGAGGCTTCCAGCATTTACATCCTTAAACAGCCTGCAGTCTTCACCCCATGTTTTTAATCTAATTTCATAGCTTCCATCATCAACTGTTATTGCATTGTAATTGCCATCATCAGAAACAAATTTGCCGACAACATTTGCAATAACATTGATCCTGGATATCTTTTTGCCCTCAAAATCAACATAGCTTGATTCCTCTTCTTGCTTGACATACTTGTAATTGAATAATTGGCTTATCCAGACTTTGTATGCAACACCTCTTTTTTTCATGTTCAATATTTACAACTTGCTTATGGAGCCTCGTTTTGGTTCAAATATTTCTGCTTCCCTTTTTAGCCTGTCTAGCACCTCTTCAACCTGCGCTTCATTAATGCCCTTTTCAGCAGCATAAGTGATTACATCTTCAATGGCAATTAATTTTCCTTTTTGATTAGATAATTCAGTTATTATTTCTTTTATAACAACTATCCTTGATCTTTGTGTTGAGCTTATACCTGTTGATATCCTGTCAATGTCAATCTGTCCTGTTTCTGGATCAATTCCTACTTGCATAAGGCAGTATTTTAATACCCTTATAGCCCTTTTTGCGTCCTGCTTTGTTACTTTATCAGACAATCTTACTCTTGCACTCGCTTCTGACAATCTTACCAATGCTTCTAATTGCCTAGCACTTATTGGTATCGGCTTCTGCCCTTCTTTTCCACTGCCACCAGAATTTCTTAAGCTGACATAAAAATTTTTTATCTCTTCAACAGCACCATCGCTTAATTTTGGATATATTTTTTGTTTAGCATAAGAAACATATTTTTTTATCAACCCAATATCAATCTCTACCTCTTTAATATTTACAGCTTGCTGATAATTTAAAACATGCCCCGCAATCTTTTCATCAAGCTCTTTATTTGGGACATCTCTGATTGGAAATATAAGATCAAACCTGTTGATTAATGCAGGTGGCAAATTTATTTGTTCGGCAACAGGCTTATAAGGATCAAACCTTCCTAACTTGGGATTTGCAGCAGCTAATACTGTTGTTTGCGCTTTTAATGTAGCCTGTATATTTGCCTTTGATATGCTTACAATCTGCTGTTCAAGCGCCTCGTGAAGTGCTGATGTTTCTTCTTCTGTCATCTTATCAAGTTCATCTAAATAGCAAAATCCTCCATTTGCCAAGACTAAAGCTCCAGCTTCAAGAGCCCAGCCCTTTAAGAATTCATCTTTTACAACGCTCGCAGTGAGGCCAGCTGCCGAAGCGCCTTTTCCAGATATATACCTTGATTTTGGAGAAGCCTTTGACATAAATAATAACAAGGTTGATTTGGCTGATCCTGGGTCTCCAACTAATAATACATGGAAATCACCCCTTATGATTGTTCCATCTGGTTTTGTTTTTTTAATTCCTCCCATCAATTGCAAGACTAAAGCTTCTTTTACATCATCATGCCCATAAACAGATGGTGCAATTGATCTAGTAAACATGCCATATATATCATCTTTTTTTGCCAATGCTTTTATATTTTCTTCCTCTTCTTTTGTTAATTCAAATTCTTCAAAAGTCTGCTCAATTGGCTCGATATAATTTGCATCAACAGACAAGTCATACCTTGTTGATACAACACCTGTCTTTAATGGCACAGGTATTTCTCTTACCACTCCAATAACCCTTATCTTTGAACCAGGGGTAGTTTTTTTTTCCATCTTTGGCTCTACAAGATCTTCCTTTAAAAAAACAGAAATCCTTTTTGGCTGCTCTCCGCCTTCCAAATCCTCTGGTGCTTCTTCTATAACAAGTCTTTGAGCATCAACCAAAATCTTGTCAAGCATTCTAAATCTGCCTTTTCTTCCACATGTGCACCTGTAAGGTTCTTTAAATTTTGTATCAATTTGCAGAATAGATAGCACATTCCCGCATGAAGGGCATTCAAATCTTGCAGAAGTTACTTGTGGCCTTACATCGGATGACTGCCTTACAATTCCATCAAAACTATAAAGTTTGTTTAAATGAGGGCTTCTTATGTTTCTTATCTTTAAATTCTGGCTTTTCGGCAGGTTTGCAATTCTTATTATAAATCTTTTTTCAGGCAAATCTAGGTCTTCTATTGATACTTCAGCAGCCTTTAGCAGCTCATCAGGATTCTCAAGAAGCTCTTCAGCCAATTCATGATCAAAAATAGCAACATCATTAAAATCCATAATAAGATGGCTTACACCAATGTTGGCAAGTTCATGCAATTTAGTAAGGTAAGTTGTTTCTATTAATTCCCTGAACTTTTCTATTTGCTCTTTAGCATCCATTTTATCCCCTTTTTTATTCTTTAAGCAAGAAAGTATTTTATTTGAGTTTAAACTCATTTATAAATTTTTATGTTAGGCATTAGTTGTATGTTAAACATGCCATAACAAGTAACTATTACTACCAGAAAGTTTATATATGAACCAGACACATTTGAAATAAAAATTTTTCAATAACTCTTAGCAACATAAACAACATGATTTGCCTTTTTTCCGCAAACAATGCATTTCTGCCCTTCTTTTATCTTGTCTTCTTTTGGATATAAAATACCAGAAACATTGGCTGCTGTTTCTTCTTTTAATTTATCAGCACATTTTTCTCCATCCTTGTTTACAGAGCAAAACGGCACCTTAACAAATCCTTTGTAAGCCTTAATTATCTTTTTCAATTCATCAAAAGATTTTGCATCCCTTGTTTTGTTTTTAAAATATTCTTCAGCTTTCTCTTCTATGTGTTTGTCAATAATCTTTGAGAACTTTTCAATTTCTTTTGTTAAATCTTTTAATTTAATTAAAAATTTCTTATTCTCGTTTCTTAAAGATATAGTGATATTGCCTTCTTTGACTTCTTTGGGCCCAATTTCTAGCCTGATAGGGACACCTTTCAACTCCCATTTATTGTATTTAAAACCAGGAGAAGCCTCGCTGTCATCGATCTTTATCCTATACCCTTTTAGCTTGTTTTTTATTTCATTAGCTATCTTTAAAATTTCTTTGCTGTCTTTGTCAGAAAATAAAACAGGAACAATGACTATTTGCAGGGGCGCCATATCAAATGGCAAAATTAAACCCTTGTCATCACCATGAATTCCAATTAAAGCAGCCATTATTCTCCATATGCCTGGCCCAAAACATGTCTGCCATGCATATTCTTCTTTTTCATCTTTGCTCATAATTTTTATACCAAATGCCCTAGCAAAATTCTGTCCAAGATCATGAGTTGATGCAATTTGGTTTCTTTTTCCATCAGGCATTAATGTATCTGGCGTGAATGTGTTAACAGCCCCTTTAAACCTGTCCCATTGTGGTCTTTTGAAAAATAAGAACGGTATCTTTATCTTGTTTTTAATAACCTTATTGCAAATTTCTAAATCCTTTTCAACCTGCTCAAGTGCATCTTCATGCAAATTAAAAACATCATGCGTTTCAAAAAATAAAAATTCTCTCCCTCTTAAAAAAGGCCTTGTGGTCATTTCATTTCTAAAAGCAGGAATTCTAGATTGATACCCTTTGAATGGCAATTCCTTATGACTTTTAAACCACAAACTGTATAATGGATAAATCTGTGTTTCACCAGTTGGCCTTAATGCAAACCTTTCCTCTATTTTTTTGCTGCCTGCTTCACTAACCCAAAATACTTCTGGTGTAAAACCAGCGTGCTCTTTTTCTTTCATTAGACTTTCTTCTTTTACAACAGTTGGAAATAAAAAAGCAACATGCCCATCATCTTCAACTTCTTTTTCAAGATACTCATAAATCTTTCTAATAATAGAAAACCCCCACGGCATATGAACAATAAAGCCTTGCACACCAAATCTTATATCTGCTAATTCTGCTTTTTGTATAACCTGGGAATACCACTCGGAAAAATCCTCTTCTTTCTTGACTGTTATGCCTAGTTCATTCTTTTCTTTTTCCATATTAAACTTTATTTTTTTCCAGAGTGTTTTTTTAGTACAACAATAAGCTTGTCAACAGCCTCATGAAGCATCTTTTCTGATTTTGTTCCAGTGCAGACTATCTTTCCGTTGCTGAACAGCAAAAATGTTGCCCTTGTTCCAGATAATTTATAGACCAATCCTGGAAACTGCTCTGGTTCATATTCTGTATTTTCCAGATTCATAGCCAAATAATTTAGATTTAAATCCATCCCTATGCTGCCTGAAGCCACCATGTTCTGCACCTTTATAACAGGCTTTGCTGTTATCCTTATTTTTATTTTTTCAATATTCTTTATTATGGCTTCTATAGATTCTTTTACCTTCTTCATTGATTTAGCACCAGTGCAAACAACCTTTCCAGAGCTGAATATCAATGCAGAAGTCTTCGGTTCCTTTATCCTCATAACCAATCCTGGAAACTGCTCTGGATTATATTCCGTATTAGGCAGTGTTTCAGCCAATTTTATTAGTGGTATATCTTGTTCCAAAGAAGTTGTAGCAACGATATTTTGCAGTTTAATTTCCTTCTTGCCGTCCTTTGTAATTTTAATCCCTCCCGCTAAAGTTTTATTTAAAAATGTAATAGAAAACTATATAAACATATTTAAAAATAGCTATATACTATTAAGTTGTAACAACGTCAATGCCGATAAAGAATTCCTTCTCTTTTATCTTTTCCTTTGCATTATTATTTCCGCCTTCAGCAAATATCAATTTATTAACATTGGCCTTCTTTTTTATCTCTTCAATATGCATTCCAAAGTCATAATCCGATTTTATGAACAAATTAATTCTGTTCTCTTTTTTCAGCCCTATTTTCTTTCTTAAATCCTGGATTCTTCTTGTAATCTCTCGAGCATATCCTTCTTGCTCAAGCTTTGAAGTTAATATCATATCAAGCTCTATTTGCATATCTTCCTTTAATGTTTCATCTAATTTTATTTCAACCTCTTTTACATTAGCTTGTTTTTTTATGATATCTTTTAAATTATTCAAGCTTTTGTAACATTCTTCTTTATTTGAAATAACACTTAACATCGATAAAGGCCATCTTATATTTATTTTTGCAGTTTCTCTTTTGTACAATGCTTCTCGTATCACCTTAAATGCAAGAGCCATGCCGTCTTCTACATTCTTATTTATATAATCTTTGTCGTATTTTGGCCATTCATAGAGATGTATGCTTTCTTTTTTATTGTTGAACTGCCCCTTAATTCCTTGGTATATATGTTCAGAATGATAAGGAGTTATTGGTGCCAGCAGTTTTATTATATTAAGCAAATTCTTATAAATTATATGCAATGCATTCCTTCTTTCTTCAAGGTTATCAGAATTTATTTTGTCTCTTGTTAATTGCATATAAATTCTGCTTAAATCAAGTATTAATCCTTCTATAGCATTGCCTGGCTCATTTATCCTGTAATCTTCATACATTTCAGTAACTTCTTTTATTGTGCTGTTCAGCCTTGAAACAATGTACCGGTCTTCAACATCATATTTTTTGTCTTCTGTAAACTCTTCTGGGTTGAATTTTATTAAACTGCAGTTTTCCAAAAGATAATTATGGATATTTAGCAATATCATAAGCGTTCTTTGCTTTTGTTTTACATCATCAAAATTATAATTTAAGTCTAAACCAGGGCTTGCACCAGTTATCATGTAAAATCTCATTGCATCTACACCATATTTTTCAATAACCTCATACGGAGATATTACATTCCCTAAACTCTTGCTCATTTTTCTTCCCCTGCTGTCTAGGATCATGCCATGCATATAAACAGCCTTGTAAGATGGTTCTTTATGAGAAGCCATTGACAGGCATATTAATGAATTAAACCAGCCCCTTATTTGATCCTTGCCTTCTAAAATAAAGTCCATTGGCCACCATTTTTTAAAAAGT
>Ga0209542_10011427_pt1 | contig 15744 bp, 22 predicted proteins | sample RifCSPhighO2_01_FD_184028 | JGI IMG/M metagenome (GOLD analysis project Ga0209542, IMG submission 184028) | Soil microbial communities from Rifle, Colorado - Rifle CSP2_plank highO2_0.1 (SPAdes) (version 2) | ecosystem: Environmental > Terrestrial > Deep subsurface > Rock core/Sediment ... | reverse complement strand
GATTTTTGGTAATCGATAACACGGTGCTCGGCCCGGGAAAAGGAGGAATTCGGATGACGCCTAACGTTACGGCGGAAGAAGTGTTTCGTCTTGCGCGGACAATGACGTGGAAAAATGCGCTCGCGCAAATCCCGTTTGGCGGCGCAAAAGCCGGAATCGTCTGGACTGGCGGCTCGGATGCGCTTAAAAAAGCGTTTGTTACGAGCTTTGCCCGTGCGATTTCTCCTTTCATACCTTCGCGCTACATTGGCGGGCCTGACGTAGGCACGGGCGAGCGTGAAATGGCTTGGATCGCGCGCGAACTCAAAGAGTGGAATGCGGTCACAGGAAAACCGGCTGATTTCTGCACGAAAAGGCGCGGAAAGAAAAAATGCGGACTCCCGCACGAGCTTGGCTCAACAGGATTTGGCGTTGCGCGTGCTGCGCGGATCGCCGCGCGCACTCTCGGAATCAACATCACGGGCGCCACGGTCGCGATCGAGGGATACGGAAACGTGGGAAGCTTCGCACTCCGGTATCTTGAAAACATGGGTGCGAAAATTATTGCGGTCTCAAACCGCGACTGCGTCGTATATAATGAACGGGGGATAGACGGCGCACGCCTTGCCGCGATCAAGAAAAAAACCGGGTCTATCAAAAACTACGAACCCGCCGAAAAACTTCCCCATAAAGAAATCTTCGGTCTTGCGGTTGATATTTTAATCCCCGCGGCGGTAACGGACGTCATAAACGAATCGAACAAAAACGCGGTGAGGGCAAAAATCATTGTCGAAGGCGCGAATATCCCGATGTCCGAAGCGATCGAGGATGAACTTACAAAAAAGGGTATTTTAATCGTGCCGGATTTTATCGCAAACGCGGGCGGCGTTATCTCGTCCTGGGCCGAGTACAAAGGCATGAACGCAAAGGATATGTTTCGCGTGGTCGAGAAAAAAGTTTCCCGATCAACAGAAACCGTTCTTGCCCGCTCGACAAAAACAGGTGAGAGCCCCCGGCGCGCCGCACTTGCAATCGCAGAGGGCATTGTCGAACACGCAACCGCAAAACGAAAACAAATATTCTAAACATTAAATACCACTACATATTCATGCTGGACCAAACAAAACCACTGGATACTCGAGAAGCCGCGATACGTCGCGCAAAATTGAAGGGTGTGATAGTGCGAACGCTTTATATAGCGATCCCGATTATCATCGCTCTGGGTATTACATGGTTGATCGTAAAAAATCGGACGCCTTCGGTGCCCGACGCAAGCGTCGGATATCAAAACCAGGGACAGACGCACATTCGAGAAGGCGCCGCACACCCGGAGTACAATTCAAACCCGCCCACGTCCGGCTGGCACCGCACAAACCCGGCTCGGCTCGGATTTTACGATGAAGAGCTGCCCGATGAATCCCTTATCCACAATCTGGAACACGGCGAAATTTGGATTTCCTACAAACCGTCAGTTCCGGACGCTGTCAAAGAACAACTCAAAGAATTTCTCGGACCGCGCGTCATTATCACAAAGCGCGAAAAAAACGAAACTGATATTGCGGTCGCGGCCTGGACCCGCCTTGACGCCTTTAATCTTGAAAACGGAGTCCTGACAGAAGAAAAGATGACCCGAATAAACGCCTTTGTAGAACGCTGGCAGAATCGAGGACCCGAACGAGTCGTTTCCCAGCCGTTTTAGCGAACGCAAATCTCAGACGGCAAAAATACCCTGCACTCACGCGGCGGGTTATTTTTATTGACGGAACAACAGAATATGGGATAATAATGATATTCCCGAGCTTGTACCGGACTTATACATAAAAAACCAATAATTATGGGCCTCATGAAAAAATACTACCTTATCGGCATAGCCGGCATCATCGTTCTTCTCGCGGTCGGACTCCTGTTATATTCAACAAACCAAAATCCGGAAAAAACAGGTACCGGCGCCGAAAAGCAGGAAAACGGCGTTAGCTCCGCGCCCACCGCAAATGGAGACGCAAAAAATGAATCTACTCCCAAAACGGGATCGACAAATTCTCCAAAGGGATCAACGAAGACGCCATCCGGCGGTACAAGTCCCACCGCATCAAAAAGCCAAGGCCGCGTGATATTCGCGCTCAAAGACGAATTTGTTTCGATCGATCAGATCAACTCGATTCTTTTTACGGTGAACGAAATCCAGGTTCAGAATCCCGAGAAAGGATGGGTAACGGTTATGGCCGAACCAAAGGTCTATGATCTCGTAAAAATCTACAAAAGCGGAACAATGGAATTTCTTTCGGAATTCTATCTTGATCCGGGAACGTACAATCAACTCCGCATGATGGTCGGAAAAGTCATGATCATAAAAAAAGGATCGGCCTCGCCGGAAGAGGCAAAACTTCCTTCTGAAGAGCTAAAGATTCCGGCGCGGCTTCAAATCACAAAAGGTGAAAACTCAAGCGTCGAGATCGATATTCTCTCGGAAAAATCGCTTCACACCGCGACCGACGGAAAATACATTTTTATGCCGGTCGTACGCGTAGAAACCCGCTCAAACGTAACGAGCTTCCAGGTGAGGCAGAATACTGTGACCATTATCGGGGGCGCGCCGGTCTATGACGCCTCATTCGGCATAGACGAAAACGGAAACGCAAAAGACAACTACCGCTTAAGCCCGGCGGCAAAACTCGAGATCGTAGACGATAAAATAAAAATCACCCCGCAATAAAATCATAATTTCTTCTTTCCAAAAGCCCCCTCGCGGGGGCTTTTGGATATGAATGGGATATTCTAAACTTTGCGCGAAACTACTTTGAGGGAAACTGACCCGCCACCGCTTCGCTCCGGCGGAATGCTCAGGCGCGGCGGAATTCCCCCCACATCCCCTTCCGCCGCGCCCTCGCGGGAGGCCAGAATTTTTTCGCCGCCAATTCAACTAAGAACAAATTTAGCATAGTTATATTTGTTGTCCGATAAAACAACAAGTGATAAACTGTGAATAAGGAACATGCAGGAAATATCTAAAAAATTGGGCGAGAACTTAAAAAAGGTTCGCGCCAAGAAAAAATTGTCGCAAGGATCCTTAGCGCGGCTTTTAGAGGTGGATAAGGGCTATATCAGCAACATTGAGAGTGGAAACAAAAATCCTACCCTTGCGACAATTCAAAGATTGGCTGACGCGCTTGGCGTGTCGGCTGATGAATTATTGAAATAATTATGAATCAAAGACCATATACAACATTGTTTCTATTAGTTTCGGTGGACGGAAAAATATCCACTGGCGATACTGATGTCATGGATGTAGATAAGGACTATCCCAAAATAGTTGGAGTAAAAGAAGGATTGAAGCAATACTATGATTTTGAGTTAGAAACTGATCTCTTTTCGTTCAATACGGGGCGAGTTTTTGCAAAGGTTGGAATGAACGAAAAAAATGATGAGCCACAAAAATTACCAGTGAGTTTTGTTGTGGTGGATAATGAACCTCATTTAACAGAAAAGGGTGTTTCTTATCTCGCGAAGAAATCTAAAAATCTTATTATTGCGACCACAAACAAAACTCACCCAGCTACAATCCTTAAAAAGGATTTTGATAATATACATATTTTTGAGTACGAAAAGATTGTAGATTTCCGTGATTTGTTTGAAAAACTCAAAGAACGATTCGGGGCTGAAAGAATGACAATACAATCCGGCGGTACTCTCAATACAACCCTAGTTAGAGAGGGGTTGATTGACCGAGTTTTGCTTGTAGTTGCCCCTGCGCTCATTGGTGGCAAAAACACTTCTACCTTGATGGACGGCGAATCCTTGCATACTTCAGCCGAGCTAAACAAAATAAAAACTCTTGAACTTGTGCAGGCGAAACCATTAGAAAATTCATACTTACTTTTGGAGTACCAAGTAAAAAATTAGTATGAGCAACCAGCTATACCAAAAAATCTACGATGATCTTATCAAACACGAAAATAAAAAGGCGGCTGAAATTGATAAGAAGTATCATAAATATGATGGTCATCGTTCTTTAGGAATAAAAGCTGGGGCGCTTGATAAGTTGTTGAAGCAATACAAAACAGAAGTTAAAAACTTGTCTTGCAAGGAAGCATTTGCACTTGCGCAAATGCTTTACAAAGACAAAATCGAAGACACAATTCTGGCAGGAAATTTTGTGTTGCAAAACAAAATAGATTGTATTGGAAAATCCGAGTTACAATTTTTAGATAAAGCCCTCGACTATTTTTGCAGTTGGTCTACGATAGACGATTTTTGTATTGATGTTTTGCAACCAATTCTTTTGAAATACCCAAAAGATACGCTTCGCTTTCTCAAAAAACGGAATCAATCAAACAATATGTGGAAACGCCGCGCAAGCGTTGTCGCGTTTGTTCGCAAAGTTGGCGAGAGCGGAAAATTTACTAACGAGGCATTGGCACTTTGCGAAAATTTGATTTTTGATAAAGAGGATTTGGTACAAAAGGGTGTCGGCTGGTGTCTCAAAGATGTTATGCGCGGCGATAAGAAAAAAGTTTTTGAGTATGTCAAAAAATTGAGAAAGCGAAGCGTCCCTGCTACAATAACCCTGTACGCAATCCGCGATTTGAAGGGCACAGAAAGAGTGGAGATTTTAAGGAAATAATTGGCGGCGAAAAAATTCTGGCCTCCCGGCGAGGGCGCGGCGGAAGGGGGGTGTGGGGGGAATTCCGCCGCGCCCGAGCGTTCCGCCGGAGCGAAGCGGAGGCGGTCAATCAGGGTTCTCCGCAAAATGGGTTCTGACTTTTTCAAACAAACACCACATTTCAAAAGCCCCCGCGCGGGGGCTTTTGGATATAAATGGACCTGACGGGATTCGAACCCGTGATCTTTAGTATGCCATACTAACGCTTTTCCTCTAAGCTACAGGCCCCTTAAAATTAATTTTGGGATTGCCTCCAACTCTAATTGAATATGGGTACCTCCGCATGTGATGACACATACACCTTTGTAACCTTTCTTCTTTGTAGGTTTTCCAAGAGTACGCATATCTGGTTTTGTTTTATAAAAGTTCCTTAAAGGGATTGATGTAATCCGCGACCAGTAAGCTTCTAGGTGTTTAATATTTTGATCTGCGCGATAACAAATCCTGCACCTTAATGCCTCTGTTCTAATTCCATAACACAAGTACAACAAACGCATATATAAGAGGATGATACCGGGGTCAGAACTTCCCAACATAAGCCCATGGTGTGATTTCCACTTTGCTCCTTCACCCAGATATAGAGTAGCCAAAAACATTTTCAAGGTGTCTTTATCACGCAACTTCTTAACCAAATGACTGTTATTTGCCAATAAAGTTTGTAAAAACCTTTCACGCTTTATTTTATTAGAAGCCCAGGCCATCTGTTGGGCCTTACTAAAACTTTTGCGGTTAATCTCATCAATCTTATCCGTATACCATTTTGGTAATACAACCCCTTGACACCATTTTGACATGGTACTTTTGGGAAGTTTTACTTTCAGCTCTCGCATTATCTCGGAATAGGTCTTTCCCTCCGCTCGTAGTTTTCGAGCGCCAGGAACCAACCCGCGCCGAACGGCATTGCCCAATAGCCGAACGAATTTTGCCAATATTGTGACATAATAGTGTGTGTACGTTAGGTTTACGATATGTATACGCGACCTCTACCCCTCGATGTCCTCGCGGGGAATTTCACCCTCACACCAATTCCCCCCGGGAAGAATCGAACTCCCATTTCTCCCTTAGGACGGGATTGCTCTATCCATTGAGCTACGGGGGGACTATAAAGAATGGTGAAGTGGTCCGAAAATGCACCACTCGCGCATTTTCGGAGTTTATCGTATCATAGAAGATGTAATTCGTGAAATCCAATATGAATAAAATCCAATACGAAGAGCAGGTGATCAAAGTTATCAAAGCAACGATGTCCGGCGTGGTTTCCATTGTCGTCGGAAAGGACTACGAAAAAATTCTCAAGGAAAATCCCTATGACCTCATGGCCCCGCATGGGGACCACGTTGATCCTCCGGCTCCCGAAGAAACGCTCCCCCATACAAAAAGCGGAAAAATCCGAATCGGCGGGGGATCGGGATTTATCGTGGACGACTCTGGCCTCATCGTGACGAATAAACACGTGATTTCGGACCCGGAAGCGGAGTATTGGATCACAACGCTTGCAGAGGATACATACGCCGCGCGTGTCCTTGCGCGTGACCCCTTAAACGACGTTGCGGTGCTTAAAATCGAAAACGCCTCCGGACTTCACAAAATCCCGCTCGGCGACTCGAATAAAATCCAACTCGGAGAAACAGTAATCGCAATCGGAACCGCCTTGGGCGAATTTCAAAACACCGTCTCCAAAGGAATTATCTCGGGCCTTTCGCGCTTTGTGAGCGCAATCACCGACACCGAGGGGCATTCCGAGCGCCTGCGCGGACTCATCCAGACCGACGCCGCGATAAACCCGGGAAATTCCGGGGGACCTTTGGTAAATCTCGACGGGGAGACGATCGGCATAAATACCGCAGTCGTCTTCGGCGCACAGAACATAAGCTTTGCAATCCCCATAAACCGCGCAAAACGCGATCTCGAAGAATTAAAAACATTCGGCCACATCCGCCGGCCGTTTCTCGGAATACGCTACGTGCCGGTAAACCCGCTGGTGAAAAAGCGATTTAATCTTCCCGTTGATGACGGCGCATTCGTCTTGAAGGAGGGCCTTCCGGAACGGCCCGCCGTAATTCCGGATTCTGCCGCGGCAAAAGCCGGCATAAAAGAAACCGATATAATCGTCGCGCTCAATCGGATTCCGATAAACGAAAAAACGTCTGTTGAAGACGTCCTTGAAATGGTGCCCATGGGGTCTACGATCGAAATGAAAATCCTAAGAGACGGACAAGAAAAAATAATCGCCGTGACCGCGGAAGAACGGATATTGTAATCGCCAAAGATTTCTACGTCGCAAGTCCGAGCCACACCCGGACTTTTTCTACTATTTCGGGAATCGAATAATTCACTTTAACGAGGTAGTCGGTCGCGCCGAGGCGGCGCGCTTCGTCAACGTCCCGCCCCTCGGAAAGATTCGAAAGAATAACGACTTTCGTATTCCCGCGCGACTGATCCTGACGAATCTTCTGTAAAACCTCGAATCCGTGCATGTCGGGAAGCAAAAGATCCAAAAGCACGATATCCGGAGCAGTCGCAAGAAAATTTTCAACGCCTTCTTTCCCCGTTTTCCCGATGGTGACGTTGAATCCCGCGCGCGAAAGCTCCCCCGCAAGGAGCTCTGCCATAAAAACGTCATCCTCCACAAGAAGAATTTTTTTTCCTGCACCATTTGCCATAAATGCATCTTTATTATACCAGCACTTTCGAGGCCTCTCAAGCGACCGTTTCCCCCAGGAGCTATGGATTCGGCGATCCGGGAATTACTCGCGTGCTTGAACCAGAATTTGCGGAGAACGGAACACCCGACGATGATGTTGCGGATTCCTCTCCTTCTCCGCCAAATGTCGGATTTCCAAAAGAAGGAAAAGAGGTTGTGCCCTCTTCACTCTCTTGCGGTCCGGGTTCCTGGACAGAATCAGGTGACAAGTCGGGAAGAATCCCTCCGCGAAAAAGCGACTTCATGTCTCGAAATCCGCTTTTCAACTGTTCAAAGATGTTTCCGGGATCCTCAAGCTTTTTCTGGGAATCAGAAATCTCTCCTCCGGCGGGCGCAAAAACCCGAGATAGAGACGCAAAATGCGATGCCGTTACGGCGCTCCACGAAATAAAAATAAAAATCCCCGCAAGAAAAAGAACGACCCCCGCAAGAAAAAAACGAGTCCTTTCCGGAAGAGCGCGCAGTGCCGCGATCATTCTACCGATAATGTACATGCGGATTGTAGACCTCTTGCAAAATAACATTCTGGCTCATTTCCCCAAATTTCGGCTGCAAAGGGCTCATCGGAACTCGCCGTACTTATGCCAAGTACGCCTTCATTCCTCTTCGCCCTTTTCGCTCGAAATTTGTGAAAATTATCACAAAAGCTTATTTTGCAAGAGGTCTTATGAAACCTTAAGCAGGACAACTCCGCCTCCCTTGCTTTCGACGATGTCCTTTTTCTTTATCGTGAGCTTTTCCTGCGGTTCGGCTTTTGACGCACCCATTTCCTTGAGAAACGCCTCAACGCTCTCAAGCGCGACCGTAAGCCCCGGGATTTTATAATGCATGGGGATCACGATTTTCGGCTCGATCTGCTTCACGATTTTCGCCGCCTCGGACGAATCAATCGTGTATTTTCCACCGACGGGAATCATCAAAATGTCAATGTCGCCCGCTTCATCAAGGGTCTCGGCCCGCATCTGGGGCTCGCCGAAATCCCCCATATGAAGAATACTCGTGTTCTCGACTTCAATTCTATATATCGTATTCATCCCGCGCTCCTTGCCTCCTGCGGCGTCATGGAACGTCTCAATGCCGCAAACAGAAATACCCTTTGTCTCGTACTCGCCCGGTCCCGTAATTACAAACGGCTCTCCCGCAAGCGATTCGGCGTTTGCGTGGTCGTAGTGCGAATGCGTAACCAAAACAATGTCCGCGCGAAACCGCGGAGGCGTAAGCCCAATATCTTTTGAAAACGGATCAACAACGAGCGTGAGATCGCCCGATTGAATTCTGAAACAGGCCTGTCCGAGCCACGTGATAACCATACAAAAATCATACCACCGTGCCACAAAAAATTCAACAGAAACTATTGATAAATATGCAGTTTTCCGCTCCGACCACAAAACACTAACCAAAACACCCTCCTTCCGGGAGAGTGTTTTTCCTTTCCGTGCCTACACGCGTCTATTCCCCCTCCGCGTGCGACAGAGAACAACATTTTGGCCGTCTCCCCCCGGCAGACAAAACACCAGTCATGAGAATAAAAAAGATTTTTTCAACGTCTATGGCGCGTTCTAACGTTCTATGAGCGTTAGAACAGATTCTTTGTTTTGACCTCCGTGGGACCCTTTTGCTTGAGATACAAGGACTTCTTTCGCTTATTATACGGCTTTTCTGCGGGCGAGGAAAGTTCATACACTCCAACTTGGCAGATATACATATTCGGATAGAGCGCGACCGCAACATTTGACTGATTCGAGATTTCAAGCGTTAATGCGCCCTCAAACCCGGGATCAACGAACCCCGCGGTATGCACAAGAACACCCATTCGCGCGAGCGAACTTTTCCCCTCGACTTTCATGGCAAGATCTGCCGAAAGTTTTACATATTCGGCCGTGCTTGCGAGGACAAAATTCATGGGATGAATGATAAACGGCTCGTCGTCCTTGAGCGTAACCGCCTCCATGAAATTTTGCGGGAGCGGTTGTTTTGTGTCAACGAGGCTAAATTTATCAACTCGGAAAAATTTAAAATGCCGCGAAAGCCGAAGATCAATCGACGCGGGACCGATCTGGTCTGGTTTTAATTTTGGAAAAAACTTCAATTTCCCTTCTTTGATAACCCGTTTTAGATCCCGATCGGAAAGCATAAAAAGTTTTTTACGAATAATTCTGCGTCTTCGAATAGTATACTAAAATCAGATTATATAGTACACGAAACCCCGCGCTTATGGAAAGAGTATCACCGTCCAAGCTCCCCCCTCATCCATGTTAAATACTTTTGATCTACATTACCAATTTCTATTGAACCGATAAAGGGCAGCGCGTCGCTATGCATCCGTTTTACTTCCTTTTCTATCTTTTTGAAATACTTTGGCAATGTCTCAAGAACCAGGAGACACCCTTTCGCTGTTTCAATTTTTCCCGTTTTCGGAGGCCAGAAATACTGCGCCGCCAATCGTGGAAAAATATCAAAACACGAAGCCAATCTCTTGTGTAAAATCTTTTTCCCGATTGCGTCGGCTTCCTTTACACTGCTGCAATTTACCAAAACCCAAAGAATTTTCATAGATTAGCACTACGGTTTTGCCGCAAACCGAGCAATTTCAAGTTTTTCTTTGGCGGCATTCAATTCGGACTTTAATTACATCCCAGAGGCGGAATGGGCATTGGTTGACCTTCTCGATATTCAGACATCCGTTGTTTGTATTCGATACATTGTTTCTCTTTCTCTTTTTCCAATTCCATTCTTCTTTGTTCCGCCTGAATCTGAAAATCTCGATATGTTCTCGGTTGTTCATTGGAAAGTAAAAGTGGTGTATATGGGGCAACAAGAATAATTATTCCCAGAATGATAATTATCGATTTAGCGGGAGTAGAAACGTTTCCTTTGTACCATTTAGAAAACGCTAAGACGATGAGAGATAACCCAAGCAAAACCAAAGCTGGTATGCCTAGGACAAGAAGTATTCCACCAAACGCAAACTTATCACAATAAAAAGCAGATTGAGTTTGCCCACATCTCATCCACCAATATAAGATCACAAATACATCGATGACACTGAAACAGAAAAATAGACCACTGAGTTTTAAAAGAGTTTTATTCATGTTTATAAATTTATTAATTAATAATTTTCGACTTTATGATTGAAAAATTTTCTTCACCAAAAATTAAAATATGGTCATTCGACAAGCTCATGATGGTGAGTTTATCGAACCATTCGAGCCGACCCCAGTAGTAGAACCTTCAGTTCACTACGGGGCAGGTATTTTTCATAAGCAATGATTGTTTTTGATATTATGTATTATAAATCTTTCGGAGTAAGGCCTGTGTGTTTTGCGATGCGGCTAAGCATGCGCGGCCCAATTTCTTCGCGATCGTGGAACGCAAATGTAAAGTCCGGCCAGCCGATTCTCTTAAGTATTCGGTGAGACCCGCGTTGCCGTTTAATTTGCCAGCCGATAGAAATTAAGGCCTTGAGAACAAACGATGCCTTAGCGGCGCGCCATTCCATAATCAAATAGCCGACTAACCGGCGGGGGAGTATTGCCTTGTTCTACAGTATCCGCGAGTGTTCGAAGGGCAATAGCGTAGACCTTTTGCAGCGCTTCTTTTTTTGTAAGCCCATAGGTCATTACTCCCGGCAATTTAGGAATTTCAGCAATCCAACGTCCATCATCCTCTCTATCAAACTCAACAGTAAAATAAGGCCTAACTTTTGACTTCTTATTAGTCATATTACAAACTATGGCATAAAAGTATTACAAATTGCAAAGGACAAAACTGACATTTCCCAAGTATCCAGTATTCTTGAATTAGCGCGAACCCTCCTCCGTCCCGTTTTAAACGGGACTACGAACAGGCAAGCAAGTTCTTCTTTAGCGGCAAATTCGGACAGTCCTTTTACTTAATCACGAGAGTAACAAGTACTTGGTTAAACAAAGTTTGTTGCGGGAAACCGTCGTACCGATATAGTCGCGCAACTACCAAAGTCTGATTAGAATTTACTGGAATGTAATAATAGTCAGTTCCCTCGCCTTCGGCACCGATGCTCCATTTAACGATTTGTTTGCCCGCGAGCGTTACAGTAGTTTTGAGTGAATTATCAAGAGAAGAAGTTAAGCTCTGTGCCGAAGCGTTAACTTGGATAAACTCGATACCGCCTTCCATTTCAGCTTTACAAGCGGACGTTAAACCAGATTCACCATATGAACATTCTTGCTTACCGAGCTTGCTCAGTCGCGCTGAAGAAATTAACTTTACACCGCTGTAATTAACTTTGTAATCCGGCGGCAATTGTTTTGTTACTTGAACTGGGGCAGAAGTACTCTCTGGATACCGTACTTCAAAACTCGCACCATTGTATGTTTTCCAACTTGAAGTATTGCTTTGTTTAGCTTCTTCGTATCCCACATTGCCAAGATCGGCGCTTTTTATCTTCCGACCAGCAAGATCTTCGGCTTCAGCCCAAAAGCTTGTTGCCAAGATAGAAAGGGGCAATATTGCTTCCCAGGTGTCGCCGTTTGAAGACTCGGAAATCTTATTCATCTTTCCCGCGAGAGAACTTTCTGTGATGCCCGTGCCGGTTGAGAAATATCTCACCTCTGCTGATTTTAAGTTTTTAGCTTTCAAAACCGCCTTGGTGCCGTCACGATACATAATCCAACCCTGTGTCTGTGTAGAAGGCTCTACCATAAAAGACAATATCACGCCTTCTTGATTTTGCGGTATAGGGTTGTTATTTTGCTGCCGTATATTTGTTAGAAACCCGGGATTTTTTGTTGTGACGTAGTACCCCACCGCCCCGAGTACGACGACTACCACAAGTATTATTAAAATATTCGCAAATCCTTTTTGGCTCATATGATTTTTAATTTTAACCTTTGGAGAAGGTCTATTTCATAAAAACATTCGTCATCCCGAATAAATCAAGCACAACCCGATATGAAAGTAGCACGATTCCCATTGAAAATATTACGTTGCCGATGTTGTTCTTCAGTAAATTGCGGATGAAATAAACAAGAGTATAGACCCACACTGTTACTGCGCCCAGAATCATCAATAGGCCAAACGGATCTGAAATATAAACTACTTGTTTACCCCTAAAATCTATTTTCGGCGTATAGTACATAGCCAATGTGGAAATGATTATGACAGCTAAAAGTAACAAAAGAATTTTTTCTTCTTTTCCAAAAACAAAGCTGCTATACCACTTTAGAGAAGCCATTGACAAGATAATCCCGATTATCAGAACAACGCCCATATTGATTATGGGGAATTCCTTTTGCCTTTCGATTGCCGCAATATTATTATTGGCGATACGCAAACACTGTTCTGTCCCTCCCACTAATTTAACATGGACGGGGTCGCTACAAAGTTCGAGATTTCTTTGAATTTTTTCATCCGCAAAGGTAAAAACTCGTTGCCAGCTAATATAAAAATGAAAGGAATAAGCCAAAACTACTAACGCTGGCAACCCAATGACCAATAAAACTTTGTTTGAATTCATACGTGTATTTTATTTTAACATTTCATCCGGACATATTGTTTGTTGTACGAGTAGATAATTTCAGAACGTGATAAAGACTTGCAACAACACCATAAATAAGGATTGCGTAAAGAATAAATGCAAGAGGATCAAAAACATACTGTGGAGTGAGATCGTAGAAAACCGGGTTTAAATTCCATAATTTTCTAAGCATGAAAATCCCGGATTCCCCGGCCCCAAATCGGTAAGGTATCCCAAAAAAGACAAGGAATACGAGTGTAAATATAATTTTCGCGGCATTTGGGAATATAATGGTTCGGAAAGAAACATCGCTTATTTTCACTACGATGAAGAATGACAAAAGCAATAAGACAAAAACAAATCCGAGTAGTATTACAATGTCGCGAGGATACAGCATGGTAGAAGAAGTAAAAAGTGTGAGTATTCTCTCCGCGAGAAAAGAGATAATATTTTGAGAATATGGTTGCGGCATAGGTTGAATAATGTTTCAGTTATGATTTATGACTAAAAACTTTTTCCGTCCCCCAAATTCAAAATATGATTCCCCGCCAGCAACGCTTGAAGCGTAGCTTCTGCGGGCTGGGAGCCGACCCCGATACCATCCGCCTCCCCGAAGGAGAAATTGCGTTTCCCTACGGGGCAGGTCGGCGGAGCTACGGGGCAGGTGTTTTTCTACGGGTTCTTTACTGCTCCTGTACTTTAACTTCTGCGGCGATAGTCGCCTCGCTCCTTTTTCATAAAAATATCGGCAATCTCAATTTCTCCGCTTTTCAGCGTAAATAAAATTCGCCACCGTCCTATGCGGGTACGGAATCCATTAGTTGCGCCTCCCAGTTTCTTCGTGTGTTGCGGAAACAACCCTTGTTGTAAGATATCGAATGCTTCGTTCAATTTGAGGCGGTAGTCCTTGGGCGCGTGCCGCAATCCATCTAGGGCTCTCGGACGTAGAGAGATACGACTCATGAGAGACGGAGCATCTTTTTAACCCGTGATAGAGGCAGCAATTTTTTATTCTTTGGGTCAGCCAGCGCTTCGGCCAATCGTACCGTATCTTCTAGGTCCTCTTTCATCTCCTCCCATTTGCTATAGGTCTCCCAATCCAAAATCACAAAACGGGGTTTGCCGTTCTCCCTTAGAATAGATGGTTTTGGCCTTTTTAGGGCGTACTCAATAGCTTTGGCGGTCATACGTTTCCTTTATATCATTTTCCACGCTTCAATACAAATCCCGTTAGAGATACGGAACGAAATGCAGTTCGGATGGATTATTGTTCTATGCGGAACGCGAATTAATTAGGCTTCGGTACTACCCAAATCTCTAACGTGGTAAAGTGCAGTATTCTTGAATTAGTCCGAACGCATTTCGCCCCGACCGCGGTCGCGACGAGCCTGCCTGCGCAGGCAGGGAAGTCCCCCCGTTCACCCGCCTAAATTTTCTTTCAGAAAACTTTGGCGGGCAAGAATCCGGAAAGGCGGCGAAGCCGCACCGCTGACGATTTTCACCCTACGGGTGATCTGCCGTAGACATGACAAGTTTTTCTTTGGCGGCCAAGTTCTTTTAAATAATCTTTCGTGCCTGACGGAAAAAATAAACTATTACCCATAACAGTGCGCCAAACCAAAGTAGAGGCAATACAAATGCATCAAATATACCCGGAAATATCCCCCACCAAGGCGCTTGAACTCCTGGTGGTATAGTACCAAAAAATAAATTGACTAAACCAAAATTTTTGTTCGCAGTTATGAGTGGCAAGAATCCAAGAACGGGCAAGAGAAGAAGCCAACTGCCAACATTTAATGGAATTGATTTCTTATATCGCCATGTAGCAAATAACCAAATTGAGAAACATAAAAACAAAAGACCGAGAGGTATTCCGAATGGAAAATAAGCGACAACCGAAACCCAAGAAATAAGAGCAAGTATTATAAAAATTATCGATAATATAAGTTGCATATGTGTATTATTTTAATTAACTTTTCGACTTTATGATTAAAAAATTTTCTTCCCCCCAAAATTAAAATATGGTTCGAGCCGGTGTTTTTCTCCGGGTTCTTCTTGTGGTGAGCGAAGTCGAACCATTGCGGTTTTTATCGGTGCGGCGATAAAAGTAACTGGCGAGAAAATTTTTTGAGCGCCAAGCGTTTAGATCGAAATTGGTCAAAACTAAAATCGTAGAGATTGATTCTGACGATCTTCCCTTTCTTATTATAATCAAGTACCACGTTGTCCTGAATATCAGAGTCAAAACTTTTCCCCTTCCCAATTTCTAAAGAAAGCACTTGACTATTTTTATCGTATAAGATTTTTATGTTTTTTCTGTTCATCCCGTTAGAAGTCCGCCCAATTTAAATCGATAAAATAGGCGAACTTGATTAATTGTTGGGTTAAATAACGTTATTTGGTTGATATTTTTTCTGAAAGATTCGATTCATGGCTTCATGTAACGCAATTTTGTGCTACAGAGGGGCGATTCCACATGTTTGTTCATCATACACGCGAATTCTCCCCGAAAACATCAAGATTGTCTCATTGTTAAGCCCTTTTTCTTAAAGGTCATCAACCAAATTTCGTTATTTGCCTCAATTGTTAATTCCGTGAGAAGTGGCAGTTCAAACTTCTAACGGGATTCATAGATATTTTTTAACTTTCGTCGTGTCTATTATCGTAATAATTTCCGTTACATCTCCTCGCCTTTCACCTACGATAAGCAAAAGACGCTCTTTTCCATTGCTATGGTAAAGTTTCTTGAATAACACTCTACGCTTTGTATCATATTCGATCTTGGTGGGATTGTCGAGTGCGTCTTTAATGATACGTTCAGTGATTTTCCTCTCTCGCATACGCATTCGCGCATGTGGTTTGAGTGTATAAAGCATGAAAAAATAGGATTTAGAAAGTGTCCCCCCG
>Ga0209542_10011426_pt1 | contig 15746 bp, 12 predicted proteins | sample RifCSPhighO2_01_FD_184028 | JGI IMG/M metagenome (GOLD analysis project Ga0209542, IMG submission 184028) | Soil microbial communities from Rifle, Colorado - Rifle CSP2_plank highO2_0.1 (SPAdes) (version 2) | ecosystem: Environmental > Terrestrial > Deep subsurface > Rock core/Sediment ... | reverse complement strand
TATCTGAGAGACATTCTTCTCATGCACGTTATGCTCTTCATTGTTGAGCATCAAGGTATTGAGCACCATCTTGTTCTGCGTCAGCGTTCCAGTCTTGTCAGTGCAGATCACTGTCGTTGAGCCAAGAGTCTCCACCGATTCCAGATTTTTTATCAAAGCATTCTTTTTAGCCATGCGTTTTGCGGCTATGCTCAGGCATAATGTGACTGTAGGCAGCATCCCTTCAGGGACATTTGCGACTATGATCCCTATCGCGAATATGAGGCTGCCTATGGCGCTCTCTCCTATGAACAGGCCTATCACGAAGAATATTACTCCTATTATGAGCGCGATGGCGGAGATCACGCTGGAGAACCTGCGAAGCTCTTTATGGAGCGGGGTGTCCGTTTCTTGAGTCTCTTTCGTGAGCTGGACTATCTTACCTATTTGCGTTCGCATTCCTGTAGCATAGACAAGAGCTTTCCCATCCCCTGACTGCACAAGCGTCCCCGAGAATGCCATATTCCTTGATTCGAGGATATTATCATGAGTGCAGGCAAGAGTGCGCAATTGCGGCTCTGATTCTCCAGTGAGCGAAGAGTTATCCACCTTCAGCGTGTTCTCCTCGATGATCCTGCAGTCCGCAGGCACTTTGTCCCCTGCGGCAAGTATCATTATATCTCCAGGAACTAATTCTTTCGCTGACAATTCAACAATCTGCCCTTCTCTCAAAGCCTTGACCTTGTCAGGAAGCATCCTGCGGAAAGAGGCCATTATGCGCTCTGAACGGTATTGCATATAGAAAGTGAATATCGAATTTATCATCACTACTCCTATGAGCGCAATCCCGATATAATCATAATTCTGCCCTGGAGAGATGAAGTCAGCTATGAACGCCAATACTCCCCCTATGAGTAGGAGTATCGCGAAGAAATTGCTGAACTGAGAGATAAACTTGATTATCAGCGAGGTCTTCTTTTTCGATATCAGGATGTTTTCTCCTTGCTCTCTGGCGCGTATCGCGGCTTCTGCGCTAGTCAAACCTGCAGAGGAAGATTTTAGGCGCGCGTAAAGCTCTTCAAGAGGTATCGTATGCTCATCATTGCCTTGATTTATAGAAGAAGGATTTGAGAGAGGCCTGCCTAAGCTTTCACTGTCTTCACCTCTCTTTTCCATGATCAATCGCAATCAATAGAGGTTTAAATAGTTTATTGGCGATAGGCTCTGTACTGAATCTTTAAGAAAAAACTTTTTTGACGTTGCTTGAATAGCCGGACTTCGAGCAGAATTGATGCCAGAAGATATAAGCAACGGCAAAAAAGGATGATTCGGTACAGAGCTTGAGCAAATTGGCGATGTCCTGAATCCTTTGCAAACTCTGATCCAGAAACTGCAGCGTCAGATAATCAATCTGATCACGCAGCGTATCTGCAGCTCTTTGCAAGCTCTTTAAGCACTGGCAGCGTCAGATCAAGATCGTTCATCGAGACTATGTGCAGCCCTGGAACTCCAGCCCTTAGAAACCTGTTTCCCAGCTCTATCGCGAATTCTTTCCCTGCCTCTTTCACATCTTCTTCATCATATCTAGCGAACCTTTCCCTCATCCCTTCAGGGATTGTTATCCTTCCTATCTTTGGGAGGAAATCAAAATTCTTGTGAGAATAGAATATGAATATCTCAGGAATGATCGGGATGCTGTTCTGCGCTGTTCTTGAGAATCTTTCTCGGAACTTTTCATAGATCGCGGTATCTAGCACAATTTGCGTGAGGGCGAAGTCCGCCAGTTCCGCCTTTTTCATGAAGTTCTGCAGATCGCTGTCCAATGAGATCGATTCAGGATGCCCTTCAGGATGGCAGGCAATGCCTATTGAATGATCAGGGAAAGTCTCTCTCGCGTCTTGCAGGAATCCGTAGCAATCGATGTGATATTTCACATCATCGCCGACATCTCCTCTGATGATTATGAAGCTTTCAATCCCTTTCAGCGCTATGCTCTCAAAAATATTCTCAGTGTCATTCCTTCGTGTTATTACCCTGCCGCCCTCTTTCACCTTATTCATAAGAGTCAGGTGGGGATAGACAGGCAATTGCGCGCAGTAAGCGTTGATGCTGTCTATGCTCCTGATGTTGCTCTCCAATGAAGCGTTGCCTGAGGAGGTTATCGTCACAAAATCAGCTTCTTTGCTGATCTCTCTTACCAATCCTGAATATTCTTCTGCAGACTGTGCTTGCTGCCCTCCTAAAGACCTTATGCGCCGCGGCATTATCTCTACTGAGAGGATCGGATGCCCGTTGTATAATCTATGGACTTTCATTGAGGTATCATCTCTGGATACTTCTAACATCCATTTATATCTTTGTATTCTCTGACATGATGTTTATCGTATCCTAGATAATGTCCTCTCAGGAATGTCATATCATCATCTTCCTTCTCTTCTTCCGCATGCTCGCATTCTTTCTCTCTTCTTTTCCCTTTTCATCATTTTTCTTCGCTTCATTCTCGCTATCAGTATATTTTCCTTTGTCTTCCCTTCTATCTTCTCCCTTGTCTCTGCCATCATTCTCCTCTTGCGCGCTTACAAGATTCTCTGCAGTACTTTGCGGAATCCTCAAGTGCTCTGGCAGCCGCTCAATCTTCAATCTCTCGAAAATGATGGTCTTCAGGTTCTCAGGCCAGCTGCGCTCTATATCCGCGATATGCTTCATGATCTGCTGCTTTACTGTCGGATCGAAGTCCTCAGGATCCTTACCGTCAACCAATTCAGCGATCTCGCGCTTTGCGAACAATGGCACCCTGTGGAGGTTCCAGACATCAGCGCGCAACTCTCTCCTTTTCAGGTCTTCCGCTTCATCCTTCTTCTCTTCCTGCTTCCTCCAGATCTCTTCATAATCTATGTCCTCAGGCCTGACCTCTTTCGCCAATCTTTCAAGGCCATACTCTTCGAGATTCGCGTCTTTCTTGAGCGAGATCCTCACAAGAGTGTTCTTGTGCATGCGCCGCAAGAACTCAAGGCGGTCTTCAATCTTCAGGACGTCAAGTTTTCCTTGAAGGACTATCGTAAGCCCGAAAGGGGAAGGGATTGTCGTAGTTATCTCCTTGAGAGCTATCCCTCCGTTCTCTATCCTTTTCAGTATCAAAGCCGCGTTCCCGACATCCATAAGATCCTCAATGACTTCCCTTCTTGCTTCTTTGAGGATGCAGAAATCAGGATTTATGCGCTTGACAGAGTTTATCAGTATATCCGCGTTTATCTGCTGCCTGCCAGGCTGCTTTGTCCTGCCGGCGTAATTCCTCAATATCATGAACGCCCTTCCCGCGCAGTGTCTGAACCTCCTCTTGAGGACTTCAGTATGCTCTATGGCGTTGGCAAGCACTTTGCGGAACTCATCCGCTTTCAGGAGCTTGAACGCAGATAGCGCGTTTATCTTCGCAGCAGAGCTGAGGTAGAAACCATTGTCATTTATCCCTATCTCGACATCCTTGTGCTGTGTGCGCGAGATCGCGAACGCAACAGCGCGCGAAAGGCAGTCATTCACTCTCCTTCCTAGAAGAGTGTGGAAGATGACATATCTTTTGCCGCGCTCGTCAGAATAATGCTCAATCATGAATTTCTTATCCCCGGGCATCTCCCCTATGTAATCATTCTGCTCCTTGAAATAGAGATATATCGCATGCGCGGCTTTCTCATCAACATAAAGATATTCATTGATGAATCCAAGAATGTCTTTCTTCTTCATCCCTGCCTTGAATTTCTCTTCCATGAGCCTGCGGAACCTGCCTATCTCCATCGCTAGGTCAAAGCTCAAAGGCAGAGATTCAGAAACCCATTGGGGGACTGTCGGCGGCCGGTTGGGAGAGGCGCGAACATTCGCGACCATCCCTTTAGCGTAAAGGAATTCATAGACCTCTCCTCCGAGCACGAACACGTCTCCGCGTGTGAGCTTCTCAAGGAACCCTTCATCAATTACTCCTATTATGTAATCTCCGAGCTTGACCTTGACTCCAGTCTGATCAGGGATAGTCCCGACATTAGTCATGTATATGACTCTGCTCATCTTGCCGCGCTTGCCTATCATCCCCGTCTTCTCATCGTACCATATCTTCGCATAGATGTTGCGGTCTTCAAGAGTTACGAATTTTCCAGCGAGATACTCGACCACTTCAATGAAGTCTTTCATCAATAGCTTCTGGAAGCAGTAGGATCTTGTCACCATCTCGAACATGTCTTCTTTCTTGATCTGCTCTTCAAGCGCTATCCCATGGATGTGCTGCGCGAGGACGTCAAGACTGTTAGTGGGTATGTGGACCCTGTCAATTTTCTTCTCAATGGCCGCTTTCAGCAGGACTGAGCACTCGACGAGGTCATCCCTATCAAGGACGATTATCCTTCCTTTAGTGGTCTCATGCAGCCTGTGCCCGCTACGCCCTATGCGCTGCAATGCTCTCGCGACTGATTTAGGGCTTCCAAGAAGTATGACCAGATCGATATAGCCGATATCTATTCCGAGCTCAAGAGAGGTCGAGCTCACCACCACTTTAAGCTTTCCCTGCCGTAAGCGCTCTTCAATGTCGAATCTCAACTCTTTGCTCAGGCTGCCATGGTGCGCGCCTATATTCTCGCTGTAATTCTTCGGAAACTTATCCTTGAGATGATGCACAACACGTTCAGTGGCTGCTCTCGTATTCGTGAATATCACTGTGGTCTTGTGTTCCTGCAATAGCCTGTCGATGAGATTGTACATCTCCTCATGCATCTTCTCATGCGTAGTCTCCACAAGGTCAGGCACAGGGCTGAGCACTTTCAGGTCCATCTTCTTCAGGAACTGCACATCGACAATGAGGCAATCCCTATCACGGCCGACAAGGAATTTCGCGATCTCTTCAAGCGGAGCTATGGTCGCGCTCAGTCCGACACGGCAGATGAATCTGCTCAGCCTTTGCAGGCGTTCCATGCTCAGCGAGAGATGGACTCCGCGCTTGTTCTCAGCAAGAGCATGGATCTCATCTATTATGCACCATTGCACATTCTTGAGAAGGTCCGCGAATCTAATTGAGGAAAGGACTATGGCGAGGCTTTCGGGGGTGGTTATGAGTATGTGCGGAGGATGCTTGAGCATCTTCGATTTGTCAGAAGCTGTCGTGTCTCCGGTCCTCACGCTCACTCTTATCCCTAGTTTCTTCCCTGCAAGCTCTTCAATCTCCTGCAAAGGCTCGATAAGGTTTTTCTGCACATCATTATTCAGAGCTTTCAGGGGAGAGATGTAGACGCAATGCACCCTATCCTCAAGAACCCCTTTGTCTGCCGAGTCCACAAGTTCATTAAGTACCGAGAGGAATGCTGTAAGGGTTTTTGTGGCTCCTGTAGGCGCTGAGACAAGGACGTTCTTCCTGCTGTGGATCTCTGTCACAGCGAAGAGCTGCGGCAGGCTGAAGTCCTTGAAGCGCGTAAAGAACCAGCGTTCAACCAGTGGATGCAATATCCTTCGGACTGTCTCTGGCGTCTCAGGTTTCTCTTTCATAATTATTTTCTGTTCTTGTTTGGAGGCCATAGCATTGACTGTTCGTATCGCAATATCATAATCGACAGAAGTCACCTCTTGATGCCAGCGAGCCATTCAGGATCAGGCGGTTCTCAATCCTGTATCGCGCTGCTGACAGCATATCCTCTTTTTTCTTTTGGACGTTCAATCTTCTTGTGACAGTATTTCATCTGACGAGGTGGTTTATAAGCTTTGCGCTGCTCTTTATCGTCGTGAGCAGCTGTGTTTTGTCATTGCGCAGATAATGCGGGCGCAGAGTTCTGTACCTAAAGGTAAAGAATTCGCTTCAGGGTTTTGCTGACCTGTCCGGAATATCGTCGGAAATCCCGAAACTATTGTTTTCGCAACCACAATCTTTAAAAACCATACACACAACATCTTGTGTTCGACGGGAGCTTACGCCACAACAGGTTGTGTATTACTCCCGTCGGTTGAAATCCAGATTTCGACGGAGTTTTTCGCATGAAATGTCCATACTGTATGCATCCAGAGCATAAGGTTATGGATAAGCGAGAGACGCCTGACGGGAAGGCTATAAGGCGTCGCCGTGAATGCCTCAAGTGCGAGAAAAGGTTCACGACTTACGAACGTATCGAAGTCATAGAGCTTGTAGTCGTGAAGAAGGACGGCAGGCGCGAGGATTTTGACAGGAGCAAGATCCTTTCAGGGCTGAAAAAAGCCTGCGAGAAGCGCCCAGTGCCTATAGGCAGGATTGAGGAATCAGTCAACAGCATTGAAGCGGATCTGCTCAAGCGCGACACTACAGAGATTACGAGCAAGGATATCGGCGAGATGCTGATGAAGAAGCTGAAGAAGCTTGATCAGGTCGCTTACATAAGATTCGCATCAGTGTACCGTAATTTCAAGGATCCTGAAGATTTCGAGGAAGAAGTGAAAAAACTTGGCAAATGATCGCCGCAGCAGATCCCTTTAACCCAAAGATTCAGGAAGACACTCCAGTCAGTGGAAAGAGAGAATGAGGAGCATAAAGAAGGTGATGGCATGAACGGTTTGGAAGACAGAAGCGCAGCGATGAATATCCTTTCTATACGCAAACGCGACGGAAGAGTAGTTGAATTCGCGAAAGAGAAGATAGCCAATGCCATCTTCAAGGCGGCGCAATCCGTAGGCGGCCATGACCGCACAGAAGCGGACAGGCTTTCAGAGAAAGTCATGACCGTTCTTGAGTATACCTATCATTCAGGCGAGATCCCCAATGTCGAGACAGTCCAGGATGTAGTTGAGCGCGTGCTGATGAAATCAGGACACGCGAAGACAGCCAAGGCATACATCCTCTACAGGAAACAGCATGAGAAGCTAAGAGCGACCAAAGGAGCATTTGTAGATGTGAAGAACTCGATAATGGAGTATCTCGGCAAGACTGACTGGAGAGTCTACGAGAACAGCAACAGTGATTATTCTTTCTCAGGGCTTATGTCTCATGCCGCGGGAAAACTGATCGCGAACTACACATTGACAGAGATATATTCTGACCGTGTCGCCCAAGCGCACAAGAACGCGGATGTGCATATACATGATCTCGGATATGGGGTTGTCGCGTACTGCTGCGGCTGGTCGCTCAAGAACCTGCTGATGTCAGGATTCGGAGGGGTCTCCAAGAAGATCCGCTCAAAGCCGCCAAAGCATCTTGAGGTGGCAGTAGTGCAGATGATCAATTTCTTAGGGACTATGCAGATGGAGCATGCCGGAGCGCAGGCTTTCTCCTCAGTTGATACGCTGCTCGCGCCGTTCATAAAGAAAGACAATATAGATTACAGATGGGTCAAGCAGAACATGCAGATGCTTGTCTTCTCGCTCAATGTGCCGAGCAGATGGGGATGCCAGGCTCCGTTCACGAATTTCACATTCGACTGGACAGTGCCTGAAGACATGAAGGACCAGCCAGCGATAGTCGGCGGGAAAGAGCAGGACTTCACATATGGAGAATGCCAGAAAGAGCTCAATATGATCAACAGGGCATTCATCGAGATAATGCTCGAAGGAGACGCTGACGGAAGGACTTTTTTCTACCCGATCCCGACATATAACATAACCACAGATTTCGACTGGGATTCAGAGAACGCAAGATTGCTGTTCGATATGACCGCTAAATACGGCACTCCATATTTCCAGAACTTCATCAATAGCCCGCTCAAGCCTTCAGATGTGCGGAGCATGTGCTGCAGGCTGCAGCTTGACCTTAAGCAGCTGCGTAATAAGATGGGAGGATTCTTCGGAGCAGGAGACCAGACCGGAAGCATTGGTGTTGTGACGATAAATATGCCACGCATAGGGTTCCAGGCAAAGAACGAGGATGATTTCTTCCATAGGCTTGGAGATGTAATGGATATTGCGAAAGAATCCCTTGAGACAAAGAGGGTGGCTGTAGAGCGCAATCTGCAGGCAGGATTGATGCCTTTCTCGAAAATGTTTGTCGGGTCATACTCTAACCATTTCTCGACAATAGGGCTTAATGGCATGCATGAGGCCTGCCTTAACCTTGTCGGTAAAGGGATTGAGACTCCTGAAGGCAAAGCTCTAGCGCTCAAGACCCTGCATTTCATGAGGAACAAGCTCTCGCAATGCCAGGAAGAGACCGGCAACCTGTACAACCTTGAGGCAGTCCCTTGCGAATCCGCGACTTACAGGTTCGCGAAGAAAGACAAGGAGCTCTTCCCGGACATAATCACTGCGGGAACTACTGACAGGCCTTACTATACGAATTCAACTCACCTGCCTGTCAGCCACACAGACGATGTCTTCGAGGCTTTAGAGCACCAGGATGAATTGCAGACATTATACACTGGAGGGACTGTGCTCCATGCGTTCTTAGGAGAGCGTTTAGATGACTGGCAATCAACGCGCAATCTTGTGCGCAAGATCGCGAGCTCTTACAAGCTGCCCTATTTCACAATAACTCCGACATTCAGCATCTGCCCAGAGCATGGCTATGTCAAAGGAGAGCATTTCTCCTGCCCGCATAATTCCGGAAGCGCAGACCAGCCTGAAGTAGAGAGATCGCAACGCGAAGAGGCGGCTATCACAAGATCTGCAGGCTGCGGATGCGAGTGAAGCGTCAGGACATAATAAATTTCCGATAAAAGGATGCGAAAAAACAAAGAGGTGAAGGATGAAGTGCGACAAGAAAACTGAAGTGTACAGCAGGATTGTGGGTTATTTCAGGCCGGTCCAGAACTGGAACGAAGGCAAGAAGCAGGAATTCATTGACCGTTCAGAATTCGTCATTGACAAGCCAGCGCAGGAATGCGTGCAGTGCATCGAGACTGCGGCTCACTGCTGTAAGTGAGCGTCTTGATCTGAAGTCCAGGACAGCTGATACATTCTTTTAATTTTTTATTTGATTTTTCTTGCCGTAGAAATATTATCGGATATGCAAGGAGCCCATATGCTTATCAAAGGACTGCAGAAGACAACACTTTCAGACTTTCCAGGACAGGTCGCGTGCATAGTCTTCACTGCAGGATGCAATCTGCGCTGTCCGTACTGTCATAACCCTGAACTGATAACCCAGCCAGCGCTGCTCCCTTCAATTCCTGAAGAGGAATTCTTCGCTTTCCTTGACAGCAGGAAGAAATTCCTTGAAGGGGTAGTGGTCTGCGGCGGAGAGCCTACAATAGATCCGAACCTGCCAGAATTCCTGCGCAAGATCAAGCAGCGCGGCTTTCTCGTGAAGCTCGACACTAACGGGACAAATCCTGCGATCGTGAAAAGGATAATCGATGAGAAGCTCGCGGATTATGTCGCCATGGACATAAAATCCTCTAAAGAAGGATACGCCAAAGCTGTAGGTGTTGCGATTGATCTCTCTCTGGTGGAAGAGACGATCAGGCTGCTGATGGATTACGGCAGCAAAGGCGTCATAGATTATGAATTCAGGACAACAGTTGTTCCCGGATTGGTCAGCAGGGAAGACGTCCTGAAGATCGCCAGATGGATCTCTGGAGCTAAGAAGTATGTGCTCCAGCAATACCGCAATATGCACGTCCTTGATGAATCATTCAGCAATGTCGAGCCTTATGGGGATAATGATCTCAGAGAGCTCAAAGCGTCCATTTCCGGAATGGTCCAAAGAGTGGAGTTGAAGAATCTCGCATAACCTGGCATGATAAGATATATCTGTAATTTCTTCCCCCTAAAATCCTCACATAGATTTAAATACCCCCCTCTCATCTCTTCAATCCTGTGGGGAAGTACAGATCGCTGGCTCTAGACAATAAATCATAGTCGTATGAAGCCAAAAAAGAGGGTGAAAATGCAGGTGAAGAGAGCGTCAAGCCTGCGAAAGAAATCTTCAGCTAGGCATAGCTTCAGTCTAAAGCGCAGGCATGCTGAATCTGGAAAACCTGTGAAGAGCTCATCAAAGATACATCATTCAATAACAATCCCCCCTCCTTCTTCAGGAAAGAACTCAAGATACAGCCCTCTCGCGCAGTACGTGCTTGAGGCGCGCTACCTGCGAAAGGATGAGAACGGAAACCTGATCGAGACTCCTGAGCAGATGTTCAGGAGGGTGGCGCGATATGTCGCTTCAGCAGAGCAGAGGTATAATCCGCACGCGAACGCGCTCGAATGGGAGCAGAATTTCTTTGAAGTCATGGACAAACATTATTTCCTCCCGAACTCTCCGACATTGATGAACGCAGGCACTTCTTTAGGCCAGCTCTCGGCCTGTTTCGTGCTCCCTATCAGCGATTCTGTCGAGAGCATATTTGAGACATTGAAGAACGCGATGCTCATCCATCAGTCAGGTGGAGGCACAGGGTTCTCTTTCTCAAGGCTCAGGCCTAAAGGGAGCAAGATAAGCAAGACCGGGGGGAAATCCTCAGGCCCTGTCTCTTTCATAAGCATCTTCGACAAGGCTACAGAAGTCATAAAGCAGGGAGGGAGGCGCAGAGGGGCGAACATGGCAGTGCTCAGCGTGAGACATCCAGACATACTTGAGTTCATCAATGTGAAATGCGATGATAAAGGATTGAAGAATTTCAATCTTTCAGTAAGTATGGATGACAGTTTCATGAAATCGGTCAGTGAAGGGACAGAATATTCATTGATAGATCCTTTGACAGGGACAAAATCCAGGAGCATGGACGCGCGCAAAGTGTTTGACGCGCTGACACGGGCAGCATGGAAGTGCGGTGATCCAGGAGTGATATTCATAGACCTCATAAATCGGGATAATCCTACTCCGGCTCTGGGCAATTTTGAGACCACAAATCCTTGCGGCGAAGTGCCTTTGCTGCCTTTTGAGGCATGCACTCTTGGCTCTATAAATCTCTCGAAGATGGTGAAATACTCCTCATTGAAGAGCGCGGATATAGATTGGGAACTGCTCAGGACTGTGATCATGACAGCAGTGAGATTCCTTGACGACGTAATAGATGTCAATCATTATCCTTTGCAGGAGATTGAGGATATGGTAAAGGCGAACAGGAAGATAGGGATAGGGGTCATGGGATTCGCGGAATTCCTCGTCCAGATAGGCGTTCCTTACGATTCTGAAGCAGCGCTCAATATGGCTGAGAACATAATGTCTTTCATATCCGCAGAGGCAAGGCAGGAATCGATGCATCTCGCTAAAGTGAGAGGCTCATTCCCTAACTTCTCTAAGAGCAAGCGCGCAGAGACCCATGAATGTATGCGCAATGCCACACTGACAAGCATAGCTCCGACAGGGACTCTGAGCATAATCGCGGGAACAACCCCAAGCATAGAGCCGATATTCTCATTGATAGGAAGAAGGCATGCCATAGATAGGGAATTTGTAGAGATCAACCAATGCCTTGTCAGGACTCTTAACAGGAATTGCATCCTCAACCATGACATCCTTGAAGAGATATCAAAGAAAGGCTCGCTCAGAACAGTATCAGGGATTCCAGGCTCATTATCTAAATTATTCCCTGTCGCCAATGAGATACCTCCTGAATGGCATGTCCGCATGCAGTCAATGTTTCAGAAGCACACAAGCAATGCTGTCTCAAAAACAGTGAATCTCAATAATGACGCTTCAGTTGCTGATGTCAGGAAGATATATTCATTAGCGTATGAGCTCGGCTGCAAAGGGATAACTATTTTCAGGGAAGGCAGCATGAGCTCTCAAGTGTTCCGCAAAGCGAATTCAGCAGCGAGCGGGTTCAGAGAATCATTGGCCGGAGAGGCGCAGCGCTGTGTTGATGGCGAGTGCAGGGTGTGAATCTCTTAACTTCCTGGAGTGATGACGATTATTCTTCTGATGAGTGATATCCCAATTGTATCTCCTGCCTTACGATAATCTTTATAAACGTAAACCCGCTCTTCTCTCGTAATAGGGGGTTTGCATGTCTGAAGCGGGGCGTTTAAATCATTCAAGAATGATCCCAACAGTATTCTTACTCATAGCACTGCTCTTAGCAAGTCTCGGATGCGTTAAGCAGCCGGATGCCTCAGCCAATGACTGGTCAAAGAAGAGCTGTTCAGGGCTTGATCCTGAGACTGTGCAGAAATGCTGCGAAGCGCAGAACATTGACAGAGTGAGAGTGCAATGCGTAGGGGCGTGGGCTTTTGAACAGCAGCGCGGCGGCTGCGTGTATGAATGCGGCAAGAGCATCACAGGAGAAGAGAGTGATGATCCTATAGAGATAAGCATCTCATGATCATCGCTGCCAGAAAGGCAGCGCATTACGGTGGAGGACACTATGGTTGTGCTAAGCGACAGGGATATCAAGGCGGCATTGAAGTCAGGGAAGATAGTCATTGAAGGAGTTTCTGAAGACCAGATAGGCCCTTCATCAGTCGATCTCACTCTGGGAAAAGATTTCAGGGTCTTCAAGCACGCGGAAGTCACTCATGTCGATCCGCGCGCAGGATCAGTCGACCATCTCATGGACAGGGTGACTAAGGATGAGGGAGCGTTCATAATCCATCCGGGAGAGTTCATACTTGCGACAACCACTGAATCGGTCAGGATACCTGATGACATGATCGCGCGGCTTGACGGAAGGAGCTCCTGGGGAAGATTAGGCATTGTAGTTCATTCGACAGCAGGCTCAGTGCATCCCGGATTCGAGGGCAGACTCACTCTTGAGATGGCTAACATCTCCAAAGTTCCTGTCATGCTTTGGCCTGGAAGCAGGATATGCCAGCTCACTTTCGAGAAGCTATCCTCGCCTTCAGAGAATCCTTACAATAAGCGCAAAGGGTCGAAGTACCTCAACCAGAAAGGGCCTGACTCAAGCAAGATCGGGATGGATTGAGAATGCGTTATGTCCTGTCTAAATAAAAAATCATTCTTTGACTGGATATTCTCTTCCTTTTGGCAGAGGAATGTTATGGGTTTGCGCATAGGTTTGATCATATTTGTGGATCAAGAAGCGCATGAAGTTCACTCTTCCTTTTCTGGTAGCTAGATACCCAAACATTGTTCCTGTCCCAAAACCTGTAACTCCTAAGAGAATTGGCGCAGTCATTATAGCTGCGCCTTCTATAATATTTCTTCCTGCTTCAAGCAGAAAAGTTTTATCTGCAAGGTAAGCGTCTGCAGACCGGTATATCTCTAAGCCTCCACTTATGGCAAAAAGACTTCCCACTAAAGCTCCTACCACACCACTACATATCCCTCCAACTCCAGCTGCACCAACATTAAGCTCTCTAAAAATATAGTATCTCTCAGCTTCTAATGGTTGAAGTTTCTTCTGCGCTATAATCTCATCACAGTTTTTTTCCAGTTTACTATCAGATGTTCTTTCATATATCGATTGCAAGAGATTATCTATTCTTTCTGTAAGCGTGCTCATAATCATCTTCTCCGTTACCAGTCTATTTCTCATACATATATATATCTTCGCTGTCTCCGTTAAGTGATTCTTCTGGTGTTCTTCCACACTTTCGGGATTGCAAGCTCCGCTAAAGGCTTAAGGTTGATTATGTCCTCTTCATTGTACTGCACTAGAAGGTCAAGGAATTCTTTATTGCCAGTGGCGCGCCATTGCCTCCATAGATAGACCGCATCAGCTCCGCCCATGTTAGCGACAGCGTCAGCGCGCTTCAGCCCTACAAGCCGCTCGATGTTCTTAAGCCCTCCAGTCAGCCCTATCTTGCTGCACACATGCCTTAAATCGATGTGCGGAATCTTTGGGACAACTCCCTGGAAGTATTTCTCAATTATCGGAAGGTCGAAAGAGGCGCCGTTGAATGTGATGATCATCTTGTACTTCTCAAGTTCTTTCTTGAGCGCGGCCTTGTCCATAGTGAATCCTCTCACGAAAGTCTTGGTCTCAATGCCGTCATACAATCCTATCACCGTTATATCTCCGTAAAATCCTGTAGTCTCTATATCAAGGAACACAGCGTCTTCCTTGAAAGAGTCATAAAGCCTCCAGGCATGGGCTGGCTTGAGAAGCTTTGCGAAGTATTCTGCGTCGGAAGAATAAAGCGCTTTCTCTGCGGTATGCAGTTGGCGCTCGTGCGCTGCTCTGCGTGAAGAGGTTATGCCTGGCAAAGTCTTAGATTCCCTGAACCTGTCCCAGTCATGGATGCCGGACTGCCATAAGGAAGTCTCTTTCTGCAGGCCAACCCCTTTAAGGAAGATGAATGATTCTTTGATCATGAGCAACTCCTTTCTTTCAATCTCTATCTTCCAGAGAACTGAATTGTTTATATGCATTACGGTATTTCAGGCTCTGTGGAAAATAGTTTGTTGCTGTCAGTCGCCGCGCCTCAGTCTTTAACTGAGGCAGATTTTCCTTCTCCCTGACTCTGTCGAGGGGAGGAAAATCTGGATAGCGAAAATCTTTAGATTTTCGGTATTCTGAGAATCGCCTTGCTGATTTTCAATATTTGCGTAATAAACACGCGGCGACCTCACTTCAGATAATTCTTGTGCAAAAAGTCACAAAATTATTTTACTCCCCACAGAGCCGGTCTTTCAATGAATATCTATGATCAGGCTCAGTCCTGAATCATGCTTTTTTGCCGTTGCTTATAAGCATTTTGTGATCAACTCTCTCTAAAATCTGGCTATTCAAGCGACATCAAAAAAATCTTCCGTCAAAGATTCAGGATTTCGCCCTCTCACCAACAATCTTTATAAATCAGTTATGTAATCTCTCAAGCAGGCATCAAAGAGGTGCGGCATCAACCCGAAGAAATATCTCACAGACTGGCTTGTGCGGCATATCAAGAACAAGGACTTGCTGTTCAGGCGCATAGACAATGTCGAGGAAGGGGAAGACCTGGTGGTTGTCAGCCTAAAAGACGGTCAGAAATGCGCGCATCTTGTCGAGCCTTCCCTTTCCACTCTTGACAGTCTCTCTGTAATGAATGAATATTCCTGCTGTTCAGTCACCTGTTATAATACGATCCAGAATTTTGAATTCCTGATCAAGAATTGGGACGCGTTAGTAAGATTCAAGCGCAATTTCTCAATCTCTTTCGTCAATCCTTTCTCCCGCAGCGAGAAAAGATGGGCGATATTTCCCACCACGCATGATATGGTCACTGAGCGCCCTGCGCTAAGGAGAGGTTTGAAGATACTTTATGACACTGTTGAAGAGACTTCAGAGCAGGAACTGCTGAAATTATTAGAGAAAGAGAAGTGATTCAGGATAACACTCTTTCTTGGAAGGAAGTCTCTGGTCGTACCTTTATTCTCAGTTCTCTATCTTTCACGTTCTCTAATTCATTTCGCAGGAATCATCAGCGTGAGCGCCGCAGGGCAGACCTGTATCTTTATGGGAGTATTCCCGATAAGTTCGCAATCGACATGCCCTCTCACGTCATGATCCGATCTCACTATTATCTTCTTTGCTTTAAGGCATTTCACATCCTTCATAAGCAGATGCCTCTTCCCGAAAGTTCCGGCTATGAATCTCAAGAATCCGAACATGTCCTTTCCAGTGAACACACAGACATCAAGAAGCCCGTCTTTGATATCCGCGTGAGGGGTTATTCTCAATTCTCCGCCGTAAAGCTTTGTGTTGCCGGCCACGATATAAGTTCCTTTGATGCGTTCTCCATCAATTGTTATGTCAAGCTCATGAGTCTTGTAATTGAAGATCTCTCCGACAGCTGTGACGTGATAAGCTGTGCGTCCAAGCAGTCGTTTGAGCAGAGGCTTCAGCCTTGACGCCACATGCGCGTCGTAACCCACTCCTGCCATGAGCGAGAAATATCTCCCATTCGCTTTACCTAAATCTATGCGCTCCCTATTTCTTCCAATTATTACTTTTGCG
>Ga0209542_10011425_pt1 | contig 15746 bp, 18 predicted proteins | sample RifCSPhighO2_01_FD_184028 | JGI IMG/M metagenome (GOLD analysis project Ga0209542, IMG submission 184028) | Soil microbial communities from Rifle, Colorado - Rifle CSP2_plank highO2_0.1 (SPAdes) (version 2) | ecosystem: Environmental > Terrestrial > Deep subsurface > Rock core/Sediment ... | reverse complement strand
TTCTAAAGTTCTAGAAGTAGCATAGCTGGAATAAATCCGGATTTGTTGATAAGGGGTGGTGCCGCTGCTATATTATCGTTAGCACCGCTTCTTCCCTTGGAAATGATTAAAAGCAGAAAAATTCGCTATCTTGTCAGGGTTTTACTGGCGAGTTCGGAATTATATGCCGATGAGGCCTTTGTCGATAAATTACTCAAGTGCAATTCTATATTTTCTGCCGATAAGCGACTAAGAAGATTATTCAATAATCTCGATTTCGATGCAATTTTTAATTCCGATATTAAACTCCAGATAGCGGCCGCGAATATAAGCACTAATGAATATTCTGTGGTTACGAATTATAAACCAGAACATCGGAACAAGGATTTATTTATCGAGGGACTAATTGATACTACTCGTTTGCCTGTATTTTTCGGTTTCCGAAAAAATAGAGATGGTCATTATGTTGGCGATGGGGCCGGTATCGCAAATATGCCCCTTGATCTTGTAGTTAATCATGGTTGCGATGTGGTTGTCATTTTGGGTTTTACATATCCTAAAGAAAGTTTGGCCAAGGAATATAATATGTGGATTGCAGGTTTGCAGAGATTTATAGATATGATAACTGATACTGTAGCGAGAAAGGATCTGGAGGGTTTTGAAAGAATAAACAATGCTCTTACGCAGGTTGAGGGAATTCAAAAAGAGCTGGTAGCCCTGGATACCATTGCTTGTGAGGCCGGATTACTAAATCGAGGCTTGGCGTCTGAACTATCAGGCAGTATTTCCAGAATAGAGGAATATATCAGTCGGTTTTCCTGTATAGGAAAAAAGAAGGTTAAGATTATATCAGTTGATTCAGTCGAGCCAATTGATGATTATCATTTTACTACCCTGACACCTGAAAAGGCGTTTAAGGGCTATAATCAGGGTTGCAATGCGTTTACAGACAGTTTTCTTCCCCAGTATCTCGATTTTATAAAAACAGCCGATTAGTTTTGTATACGATAATAAATAAATCTCCGGCATTACACCGGAGATTTGAATTTTATATTATTTTAACCTACTATTGCTCAAAAGGACTTTAAAAATTGAGGTTTCATGGCCAGCTATCCTAAAATATATACCAATGCTGTCATTATTGGCGGCGGGCTTATGGGGATGACTCTGGCGTATAGGGCATCCTTAGCGGGATTAGATTCTGTAGTGATTGAAGGTAGCAGGATAGGAAACTGTCATTATGCGACTGGCCTTTGGTCGCCAAGATCAGATTATATTCCCAAAGATATGGACGAAGTCATAAGAACGGATGCCGAATGTGCTGTCTGGCGTGATATGTTTCCGGGAATATTCGTGCCTCAAAAATTTATAATACCGTTCAATTCCAGCGTTCCACATGAATTTGAATCTTTTTTAGCCCTGCTAGAATTATATGAAAAGGTAACTCCTAAGAGATCTAAAGCTCTTCCTGGCCCCTGCTTTATATTGGGGGGTTCACAACTAGAAATATCTGAACCGAATTTAAAAAAGGGCATGTTTGATAGAGCCTTATGTTTATATGAATTTACAGCCGATTTAGATATCGTAAATAGATTATTATGGAGCAGAATATTTTCAATGGGTCATTCGTTGAAGTTTTTTTCCAAAAATAGTATCAAGTTTTCATCTGTCGGAAATAGTATTACCGGTCTTCACTTTGTTGATGATCAAAACAGACACGTCGATATTCGCGGCACTCATGGTAATCTAGTCATAGTGAATGTAGCTGGTCCTTGGATGAACGATGTTGCATCAGGTTTAGGTATCAGATTTCCAGTGGATTTGTACAGCGGAATTCAGATATCCCTTAATATGAAAGGTTATTTGAACTCAAATGTTATTTTATTCGATGAGCATGGCAAATATATCATCGCTATGCCGAAGAAGGATCATTTACAGGTGGGTCCAAGCAATGCAAAGATAAAGGGTTTTATGGATGATTTTATTGAGGATAGAAATGAGATTATGAGACAAGCTGAAGATATGAAGAGAAATGTATTAAAAATAATGAAGCCTGGATATGAAGACGTTGATTTGAAGATCAAAGCCGTAGGTGCCAGGGTTAAATTGTCACTACCGTTTAAAATAGATTCAAACAGGCCGATTGTGTTTGATATAAATGATATCGGTATAGAAAATTATTTTGCCGTCTATCCCGGCAAGCTTCCATCGGCTTTTAGAGCTGCCGAGGGACTGTTAAAAGTTATTCAAGACAGAGGATTTATTAAGAGCTATCCCAAATTTAAAAGCTCAAAAGGAATTCTAATCAGCAGTAAAAGGTCAATAAATATGCTAAGACTTTTATTGGAAAAAATTAAATCCTTGATGGCTATTGGTTCGTTTATTTTACTGAGGCGATTTTGGCCGAATAAAAATAAATAAAAACTCTAGTAATGCGCTAGAGTTTTTTGTTTTTTATGGTGTTTCTATTTTTGTCTTGTTCAGTACTTTTCTTATATCCTGATCGGATATTGCAAAGGTAAATTCTCTGGAACCTTCTATTGTCATTCCAATAACCTGCCCATCTTCATTGAATAAGGGACCGCCGGAGAAACCTTGCTCGTATCCAGTTAATATTCTGTAGCGTTTAATAACCCCGACCTTATTAATGGGCATATTATCTGATATATCGACTATAGTTCCCTTGAATTCGCATCTGATTATATCGCTTAAGGCTCGCTGATATATGCCGAATCTGTCCGGATAGACTGAATACATTGGAACATATCCGCTGCTATATACAGTGCATTCTTTTTTAATTTTTTTAATGTCCTTCTCGAAATTACTGAGAAGAGACTCGCATTTATCGGATATACTGCCTAGGTCTAATTGTTTAAGCTGGGAAGGATATTCTTCTGCTTTTAAAATCATTACATCTTCATGTTGGCCAAGCTGACCCATTCCGATAAGCCTGAGAGGAAATAAATATGCAGTACCATCAAAATCTGCATTTCCGTAGAATTGATAGTTATAACCAATTCCTTCCGGTAGGCCGTCGGGACCTATAATAAAAGGAAAGAAAGCTTGGGAAAGTTTAACCACAGTGTCCATAAAAACATGTCTTGCACTGACTATGATACCGGGTTCAACCATAAAAGCAGTGCCGTGTGCAGCAATTGGGTCAGGTGGAATTCCATTCTTGATGTCAGTATCTTTTGGAGAAAATTCAGCTCGGATGCTTATTACGTTTTTTTTCGCTTCTGCAACCTTATTGGGAAGGGGATCGGCGGAACAAAGAGCATTTGGAGAAGGAATAAATTTTTCGGGGCCATCTGAACAGCGGGCCGAAAAAGTAATTGCCATCAGGAAGATTAATAGCTTGGTCAGAGAATTCATCGGGAATTCCTAATTATAAACGTGCCTAATATTCAGCGTATTCTTTTTAAAAAAATTCGGCAAATCAGGGTGTGGAAAATAATTCACGGGCAGTGTATAATGAGAATCAAGATATGCGGGATTCGTATATTGGTAATACATGAGTTTTCCAAACTCAAGAGACGGGTTCGATTCCCGTATCCCGCTCAAATTTTACCTGTAAAATTTGAGCGAGGCTCGCCCAGTATTCTGGGCGGCCCGCTCTCTCATGGTATGTTTTATATCTATGTTTTAAAAAGTCTAAAAGACAATAGGACCTATGTTGGTTATACAAATAACTTAGAAGAAAGATTAAATAGACATAATTCGGGTCAGGTTCAATCGACTAAGTATAGATTACCTTTAGAATTAATATTCTCTGAAAAATTTAATACTTCCGAAGAAGCGAGAAAAAGAGAATTATACTGGAAGGGCGGTGGTGGTAGAAGAAAACTAAAATCTATTTTAGGAAATCCGTGACCTATTCCCGTATCCCGCTCCAGAGTTAAACTCGGTTCGCAAGAACAGAGTTTACGAGGGCCAAGTCTGACTTGGCAACTCTATTATATTTATATATAACCATAACTAACCAAGTCAGACTTGGTTAGTTATGGAAAAATACTACGTTTATATATTATTATCTTTGAAAGATAATAAACTCTATACTGGCTTCACTATGAACCTCAAGAAACGCCTCCAAGAACACGCAAGAGGTGGAGTTAAATCTACTAACCCGCTCAAAATAAAAAGAGCTAAAAGGTTAGCTCTTCAGATTCCTATCCGCTAAAAACCCTACGACACACATTAAAGGAAGAACAGTCCCCCCTATAATTAAGACTACTCCAGCTGGGACAGAAATATGTAATTTATTGACTCCAAGAAACCAAATAAACAACGAGATCAATAAACCAACGGCATAGAAGATTCTCAATCGCATGACCCATATCTCCCCAACTTGGTAAATTGACACTTAGAGCATAAGAACATTCGGTTGTCACTATAGAAATAGCAATCAAAAATAAACATTCTTTGTCCACAATGTCTGGTCCATATTGGTGACTGTCCGGCGAAGATCCAACCCCCAGGACTTCCTGCAGGATATAATCCTTGATTCAAATCTTTTTCTATTTTATCCTTCATGGCTTGAAGGACATGAGAAGGAATCTGAGCTTCACTACCATAAGTGTTCAAAAAATGATTGATCACCCTCTGTTTAATTTGATTAAATGGCAGGAGGCTTTCTCCCCATCGTGCAAGGGCATAGAATTGAGCATTGCCAGAAAGCCTTCTTCCTTTTGGATACTGGCCGATGATACCAACTGCCAGTGGATCAACCTGGACTGTCTCCGGTGTCCAAATTTCGATATCGCTGAACATACCGCTTTGGTGTGCAAAATTAATCTCTTCAAGCACAGCATTTGGAATAACATCAAACTGGTATTCTCGCCATTGCCCCTTGTTAAGACTGTAGGACTTGGGAAGAAACTGATTCCAAATTACTAGCTGGTTCCACTGAATGGAAGGATAAAACTGGTTAGCAACGGCATGTGGACTTACCTTTGGATTTGCAAGCTTAGATTGAATAGTAAGGCCCAAAGAATCACACAATTCTCGTCTATTAGACAGGTTTTGGCTATCAGGCGAGATGGTAATAACTTGAGGCATTCTGTAATTTTCTACACGAATCAAGCTTTGTGCTCCAGTGTTCATGGTGAGTCTCCTTTTTCCTAATTTTTAGGGTACGCATGTATATCTTATAGTATTAGTAAAACTTGTCAAGGTCGTGAAGTGGGGTATTTTATTTTGGCTTGTTGGCAGAAAAAGTTGAGGGATTTTATGACAGCAGAGTAGCGAAATTATCCCGCTTCTATTTTTCATAAGTTTTTGATGAGATAGACACTAGTTAAGTTGTATAAATACTATGATAAACTAGAATATATGCATAAGGTCTTAAAGTCTGCCATTTTTTACAGGCACTCCAAGCACATTGCCCTTTATGTCGCCATAGGAATAGGCATGATAGTTCTTATCCCCTTTATTAAAAACGATATTTCTCTTACCGGTATTTATATTGTTCTTATTGCCGGATTTTTAATTGCAAAAAACGAAAAAGCTGATATATTATTTCTGCTTGTCGGACTTTTTGGATTAATGGGAGGGGAGTATCTGTTTATCAGTATGGGTGTCGAGACATTCAGCCGAAAAACTTTGCTGGGCGTCATGCCCTTGTGGCTCCCATTCCTGTGGGTTTTCATCTTTCTTTCAATGAAAAGAGTATTCTGGCTGGTCATTAAAAAATCATGACGATAATACCTTCCGACAATTTTGCGAGTTATACTATTAGTACGCTTTTTACGGTTTTGTTTTTTATGATATTGATAGTTGAGCTTAGCATTTTAAGCAAGCCAAGGCTTTCAGGAGGTTTCGGGCGTGATAAAAGATCTTTTTTATATATTCTGCTGGGATTAGGTCTTGCTCTATTTTCAATTTTAATCTTTCCGTATCTGGGTATCGGAAAGATAAATCTGAATTTTAGCTATTTCGGTATTATCTTGATAGTTTCTGGATTCACTTTAAGACAGTGGTCAATTAGGATATTAGGTAAATTATTTACTCCGATAATTTCAATTCAGGAGGGGCATAAACTGATAATCAGGGGGCTATATAAATATGTTAGACACCCTTCATATACCGGTCTCCTGATTGAATATCTTGGATTTGCTCTCGCCGTTTCAAACTGGATATCTTTTGTGGCTGTTATTTGTTTTCTTTTTCCCGCTATTTTGTACAGGATTAAAATTGAAGAAAAATAATTAATAAATAAATTTGGACAAAAATATATCGATTATAAAATGAGAACTAAATATCTTATTCCATGGATTCAATAAATTATTAATATAATGACATCCTCCCCGGACTCCGCTATTCATTCGAATTCGAAGCGTTTCTGTTTTGATGCTTGAATTGATCTGACGGTCTGGGGCACTTCTCGTTTATCCTGCCATTCGATATATCGACGTACTTGAGTCTCATTCAGTCCTACAGAGGAGACAAAGTATCCGACACTCCGTATACCTTCTTTCTCGAGGTAAGCTTCTTTGATGAACTTGAAGCGCCTTCGAAGATAGAAGCTTGAGGTAGCTTTTAATTTTTGCACCACCGAAGATATGGTTATGCTCGGTGGCGCTTCAAGCTGGATGTGAACATGGTCACGATTGGTATTGATAGTGAAGATATGGAGTGTCGGATACTTCTTTACGGCTTCATACAGACAGTGAATTAACTCAGCTTTTACAGCGGGAATGATGTATTTTATTCTATACTTGGTGCCCCAGACAATGTGATACTGGAGTTGATAGACTGAATAACTTAGGCTCCGAATTCTCATGAGACCAGCATAGCACATTAGAATGTGCTATGCTTTCCCATTCATCCCCGCCCTCCGGCGCCTAAACAAAAACCACGACGGCGCCTCCGTGCGGGGTTTCCTGGGTATTAAAAAGACCCTTCGGGGAAGGGTCTGATATAGGCTTAATTAATTTCCTACCTTAACCGTAGTCGATTCCGGTAATTGACGCACCGGTACCGATGTAATGGTAACCCCATTTAGGGTTGTTCTTCGGCGTCCGATCTCTCTCTTCTCAAGTTCGGCGAGACCGGTGTCAATCCTTTTGTTGCTTTCGTCCAAAAGACGATGGAATTCAGTAGAGGCGATGTGATATTCGTTAACCGTACTGGCACTCTTGATGATATTTTCAATTGCATTTACTGATGCCGAGATAGTGGTCATTAGAACCTGCCTTGCCGCATAAAGCGACTGGTCGGTCTGAAGCATATCCTTGGCTGAATTTCGGATAACTGCAGTCGGACGGTAAACACGGCTATAGGCGTAGTACTGGCCTACAGCAGCATTCAACTGTCCTAGTCCGGCGTCACAGGTTGAGCCAAGAGTTTCAATGAACTTCCGGCGGGTAAGTGCCAAGATCTTGAGCTGTTCGATCAGCTCTTTCTTCTTGCCTTCTTTCTGTGCATCAGTGAAGACATTGAATTTCTCATCAAGTAACTGAGCAATGGCAGGGTTAATGGCAATCTGGGATTCAGTAGCCATATATTCCTGAAGCTGACGAGCGCTCCAGCCTTCTCTTTCGGCAGTTTCAATGTCGGCAATCAAGATTTGAAGCTCTTCAGCTTCAGTCAGGGCACAGGTAGCAATATTAGCTACTGCCTCCTGGTTGTTATTGATACATTCTCGCATCATGCCCTCGATCTGTTCAAGAACATCAGCTTCTTCGGCAACCCACTTCAGGATTGCTGCCGGCATAACACCGTAAAATCTCTTGGGAACTAGCTTCCCGAACATTCTGCCGAAAATTGTATGTCCCCAGCCAAGTTCAAGACCGAGGAACTTACGAATATTCTTGTTGATTGTTTCGAGCTCTTGCTTGCTCTTATGAAGAACCTGCATGTGCCGCTCGATGTTCTGATTCGGGCGAAACTGGACGACGCTTCCTTTGGCCGGTCGGGTTGCGAGTGCGGTGTTCATGGTTTCCTCCTTTGGATCAGGGCCCCTTTCTCTCCTGCAGATCTTTCAACTCGTGAATAAAGTCGGTAGTTCTCTATATGCTGTCTTAGGTCGGAGCTTGTTATTGGAAGATCTCCTTCCCGACGAAGATTCTTGATTGCCATAATTAAATTAAAACCAGGATTCCATCCTATATTTATTACAAAAATTAACACTAAGGTAACAGGAAAAATATGAAGTGGGTACTGGTACCAAAGACTTTTCTGAGCTCTGTTTACCAGTATCATAAATAGCGTTTCTATTCTCTGGTCATTTAAGTCGACAACCTGTTCATCACTAAGACCAAATTTACGATGAGCAATTTCTCTAAACGCAGTAAAGGCTCTATTTCTTTGCTTGCCTATATATCTTACTTGCTCAGCAGTCATATTATCTCTATGCATCGTAGAAATAAGAGAAAGCACATCTTCCTCGGGACTAGCTGGTTTAACTAGGGCTTCGATTGTCATTTTACTCCTCCTATCCTTTCCCTTGAACTATTGGTTTAAAGTCTTGACTGTACTTATTTTTCATCCTTCTATACCACCAATAATATCGCATGTTTTTCCAAAAATCATCATTGGCATATGCCACTAGCCCCAATGTCACTAATAAAACAATCCAACCGATTACCGGAATACACGCCAAGATGCCAGTATGAACAAGAGCTGTCGTTTTGGATTGCTGATGTACTATCGTGGCTAATTCATTAATATCCCGTTGTTCTAGCTTCTTTAATTGATTTAATGTAATACCCAATTTAGACCAGCACAGCTTAAGAAATAGAGAGGTGGATATTTGAGTTAATTCTTGACAGCTCTTTTGCTCTCTTGCGTTTAAATTATTTACCTTAAATTCGTTGAGCTTCATCAATAAAGCCTCACGCTTGTTAGGCAGAATTAGAGATTGCTCGTTCACGCTTGTCTGTTGAGTCGCAAGTGCGGTGTTCATGATTGACCCCTTTCTTGCACAGCAGTCTCAAAGCGACGCTTGACCAGGTTGGTTACAGCGTCAAGCGCTTCTTGATTAGTGAAGCCGGCTTGAACCAGCTTATCATATTGGCTCAAAAGCCGATTGACTATTTGTCTATCCAAAACATCAAAGATGTTACGCTCAAGCGTATTCAGAACATCACATGCGGTTTCTAGTAATACGCTGGCAGTCTTGGCCAACCTATCGAAATTAGGCTTAAAACTCGAACTATTTTCGGTCATCTGTTCGACTCCTTTTGTCAAAGGGCACCCAATCAAGGGTTTCTATACTTATACACTATTTATGAAAGCTCGTCAATAAGCCGTTGACAAGACCAATAAATGCTATATACTCTATGAAAGTAGCCGCCTTTACAATGTAGAAAATGGGATGGTGGTCCATGCAACAACTCTCAATTGAGGTCATAGATTCTCTACCCGATGAAAGAGTTGAATTTGTAGAAGATCCCGAGATTACTCAAGCCAGATTAGAAAAAATAAAATTATCTTTATCTTATTTGGCCGAGAAACATCTGCCCCTAATGGCTTATACTGTCTTGCTTGATGCTGCGATTAATAATATCCGCCATGGAAAAAATAAAATGTTTTATTTCCCCATACCCTGGGAAATAGATATCGGTTTACCAAGTCAGCCGTCATTAATCGCCGATGCCAGGCATTACTGTAGGGTTAATAATTTATCGGAAACGACAGGAATAATCGTTGACTCCTTTGCTGAATGGAGATTGTTTAAGGAGCAGAAGATATTCTGCTGTTGCGGTAAGGGTTCTGTCATTTCTCGGGAAAGGATAGTCCCGATAGAGATAGTACTCCATCATCCCATCAGTATTGATCGAGAAGCTTATACTATTGAGATAAAACAGTTAGTGGGCATAAGATCCACCGATCGAGACCACATAGAAAATCACTATGACTTGCGGCGCGATAGCCGAGTGAACAGTGATATTTCTATTATTAAGACGGGTTTCGTGAAAATTGACCTAACAAATTTTCAGCTAGTGGCACAAGAGGAAAATAGTGCCAAGCAATTTGACCTCAGCTCTTTCAGAAAAATGTTTATCAATATGTGCCATGAGGCCATTTGTAGACCGGTTTAGCGCCGGTCTTTTTAATTTTTCTTGTTCCATGGCACGGCACAAACTCCGAATGAGCTATCGTATTAATTGATTTTTGGCATTTCTGCTGATAAGCTAGGTATATAAAATAAATCAGCTGATGATTGTCAACCCTCCTTGCGCCACCGCTGGAGCCAGCTATAGCGGCACGCGGTCGGGCGTAAAGCTTCGGATGGGCAAAGTAGGTTCTCGCTTTAATAGGGCGAGGTTCGCCAAAGACGGCTAATGTCCCTCCATAGGCAGGCAAGCATTCATTGATCCATCCGAAATGCTATAATAGCTGTATATGCTAAAGACTCTAAAATCTGCCGTTAGTCATAGGCACTCCAAGCACATTGCCCTTTATATCGCCATGGGGATAGGCATGATAGTTCTTATCCCTTTTATTAAAAACGATATTTCTCTTACCGGTATCTATATCGTTCTTATTGCCGGGTTTTTAATTGCAAAAAATGAAAAGGCCGATATATTATTTCTGCTTGTCGGGCTTTTTGGATTAATGGGGGGGGAGTATCTGTTTGTCAGTATGGGCGTCGAAACGTTCAGCCGAAAAACCTTGTTGGGTGTCATGCCTCTGTGGCTTCCATTCCTGTGGGCCTTCATCTTTCTCTCAATGAAGAGGGTATTCTGGCTCGTTATTAAATAATAATGACAATAATACCTTCTGAAAACTTCGCTAATTCTGCCATCGGCACTCTTTTTACAGTTTTGCTTTTTACAATATTGGTAATTGAGCTTAGCATTTTAAGCAAGCCAAGACTTTCAGGAGGTTTCGGGCGTGATAAAAAGTCTTTTTTATATATTCTGCTGGGATTAGGTCTCGCCCTGTTTTCGATATTTATTTTTCCGATTCTTGGTATAGGAAATATAAATACAAACTTTAGCTATTTTGGAATTATTTTGATGATTCTTGGATTCACCCTAAGACAATGGTCAATTCGAATCTTAGGTAAATTATTTACTCCGATAATTTCAATTCAGGAGGGGCATAAACTGATAATCAGGGGGCCATATAAATACGTCAGACACCCATCGTATACTAGCCTTTTGGTTGAATATCTCGGATTTGCGCTGGCTGTTTCAAATTGGATATCTTTTGTGGCGGTTATTTGTTTTCTTTTTCCCGCTATTTTGTACAGGATTGAAATTGAAGAAAAAGAATTAGTAAAAAGATTTGGACAGGATTATATTAGTTACAGGAAAAGAACAAAAATGTTAATTCCCTGGATAATATAATCAGAATATCATATGCTAAAAACCCGTATCAAGTCTCCCGATTTTTCTCTTCATGATCAAAACGGAAAAATCCATTCGCTTAAAGATTATAAGGGTAAGTGGGTTTTAATTTATTTTTATCCAAAAGATGATACGCCGGGATGCGTTAAAGAAGCCTGCTCAATTCGTGATAGTTGGCCTGATTTTAAAAAAATCGATTGCGTTGTTCTAGGAATTAGCGTTGATTCAGTTAAAAGCCATGTCAAATTTTCAGAGAAGTACAAACTTCCATTCATATTACTTTCCGATGAGAATAAAGAGGTTGTGAAAGAATATGGTGTATGGCAAAAGAAAAAGTTTATGGGAAGGGAATACCTAGGTACTAAAAGAACATCTTATCTTATAAATCCAGAAGGAATAATTTATAAGGTCTATGAAGATGTTAAACCCGAAAAACACGTTGAGGAAGTCCTTAAAGACTTAGAATTTTTTAAAAAAAATCTCTAGCCTCACGCTAGAGATTGATATAAATTGAGGGTTTTAGCTCCCATAACGGTCGAGTAGCATTTGTTTAAGCACCTCTACATTTTCTGAAAATTCAACTTTTGGTCTGACCTCAGAATGAATTCTTCTCACAATTTCTGCTTCTAATCTACCGACTACCCAGCCTCCGGAAACTTGCATGCTAGCATCACCGCTTACTTTTTTCATGTATTCGGGGAGTTCGATCACTCCATAATCATCGCGACCGATTCGGATTGCGATAAAAATATCAGGGTTTCCGCACCAGATCGAAACATCGCGGGGACCATCAGAGGTTCCAGTTTTGCAGGCGACTTGTTGTTCAATGTTGCGCATTGATATCTTGGCAGTTCCAATTTTAGTTACGGCCCGCATCATTGCCAGCATCTTATCCGATGTATCTTGGGAGAGAACCCTCTTTCCGGCATATGGTTCTGGCTTATAAAGCATCTGATCGCCGTAAGTACTGCGTATTTCTTTGATAAGCGTGGGTCTCAAATATATACCGCCTCTGTAGAAAACTGTATAAGCATTGGCAAGCTCGACTATATTAACGTCCGAAGCGCCGATTGCCGTAGGTAAGAGGGGCACTAACCCGTCCTTTATCTGGTATCCTGGTCTTCTAAGCCAGATATTTCCATCGGAATCCCTGACGATTCCGGCATTACCCCAGACGCCCATGCTGTTTGAAGTCTCAACTATAGGATCCATGGTAGTTGCTTTGGCTAGATTAAGTGTCAAGAGATTCAGCGACCAGATAATACCACGTGCAAGATCGATGAGCCCTGTTGGTTGAGGATTTTTTTCTTTAAAGTTTTTCGGCGCCCATATTTCGCCCTTCTTGGCGCCTTTTCTGGTAAAAGCACAGTTGCAAACTTTATCGAATAGATCATAGCCGAATTTTTCTATTGCCGTGGCGTAAACAAGGGGCTTAAAGCCGGAACCGACCGAACGGTTAGCCATCGCGCGGTTGTATTCACTCTCATCAAAGTTATCACCTCCGCTTATAGCCAAGATATTTCCAGTTTTTACCTCGATGGCAATGTATGAACCATTTAATCTATCCTTTAGCTCCTTGCCTTCATTTAATAAAGCCAAGTGCTCTTTAAATTCTTCTGAAATAATATTCTGAATCCTCAAATCGATAGTGGTGTAAATTCTTAGTCCATCGCTATGCGATAACTGAAAATCACTATAGCCAAGATTGAAGAGCCGTTCTTTAATCATACGATCCCCATAGCCATAATTCGGATTATTCAGAGGAGTAAATTTAACGAAAGCTAACCTTAGGGGCTCATCTTTCTTAAAGGTTGATTGTTCATATTCGCTTGTAGATATATATCCATCTTCAAGCATTCTTCCCAATACCCAATTATATCTTTCCCGGGCTTTTGCAATTCTTATGATCTCTTTAATGCGTTCCTTCTCATATTCTTCTTTAGGTAGGCTACTTTTGGGTTCGTGAAAGATTGGACAATAAAGAGACGGCGATTTGTTTAAACTGACCAATATAGCTATTTCTTGGAGGCTTAGTTCATCGTGTCTAATATCTTTATCGAAATATCTTAACGTGGCTTCAGCAATTCCGTTAACGCCATGTCCAAAATAAATTAGATTCAGCAGATCCTGAATTATTTTTTCTTTTGGATATCTTTTGGTCAGCTGTATCGCTATTCTTGCCTCTTTAATCTTTCTTTCTATGGTTTTTTCTCTTGTTTTGAACTCCGGAATGTCGTCTCCGTATATATGTCTTACGAGCTGCTGGCGAAGTGTGCTTGCCCCGGAAGTATTAGGAGCTCTTATCAAATGTCCCATTCCAGCACGGATAATTGCGCACGGATCCATGCCGTAATAGAAAAAATCACAGATGTAATCAATGGCTAGGCGTCTAGGACGATTTTCGTTAAATCTTTTATCTTCCGCGGCAATCAGTCCATTTTGAAGCCGTTTTGGAATTTCCCCGATCTTTATTGGATCTCTGACTTCTTCAAAAAATCTTCCTATAATTTTTTGCTTGTCATCTGACTGCTGTTTATCTGGATAAACGTATGATGTTTTTTTATAATTTGGTTTTTCGGGCCTGGTAAAATCTATAGGGTTACCAGACTTATCCTTAAGGTCTCCTGTGTATTCGAATATGTAGTATAGTCCTGCCCCAATGCCCGATAGTATGATAACTAGCATACCTAGCAAAATGTTTCTCAACCAGGGTCTGTGTTTTACAATAACTACCCAATATCTTCTTCCAAAGACGTTCTTTAGCTGTGACTTGACCAGCTTCTTAGGATTTTGTTGATCCACCTAAGTCCTTTTTAAAAAAACATACAATGACGATATTATTGGATAATATCGGGAAGTTAGCAAGGGCTTCACTTATATCGAGTTTTAGTGTAAAATTAGGAATAATTTAATATCTCCCCGTAGTTCAACGGATAGAACGAGGGACTTCTAATCCCTAGATCGAGGTTCGATTCCTCGCGGGGAGACAATAATAATAAAAAATACCATTTATGGTATTTTTTATTATTATTACCCGCAAGAAATGAATCTATTCATTTCTGTGAGGATTCGAAAGACGGAGCGCCGCGAGTCGGGGTCGCGGAAATCCTGAGCGGCTGACGAAGGATTATCCGTGACCTATTCCTCGCAGGGAGACATTTAAAAGGGGTTGGGTTGATAGGGGCTTAACTTCTTTCGAGAGGGCACAAGAATAATAATAATACTCTTAAAGAGTGTTATTATTTTTTTGTTCACTTATCCACAGAAAATTAGAGGTGGAGCCTCGATTAGAATTAGATGTAATAAAAACCCGCTTAAACATTACGTTGTGTTGACTTTGGAGTACCAAAGTTTTAGAATAGTTTGTTTTTGGGAATCTTCTTCGGAAGGTTTACCAAGCAGAGGATAAGAGGATGAGCTGTGGAGAACTTGAAGCGATATGTTGAGCTGAGAGCTGTTTGCGGAGGATGTACTAAGGATAAGCATTTTATTGTTGGTAGATTAATAGCCGAAGGATGGGTTCTTATTGATACGATTGGACAGGTTTTTCTTCTGGGCAAGCCTAGCAAGAGAGAATATGCCGATGAAGATCTTTTTCAAGAAGATGGCACCGATTAATATTCCTAGTTGATTTCTACAATCTCGCATTCAATGCGGGATTTTATTTATTCCTTTTTGACCTTTTTTGATATTTCGATAAACTGAATTCGTTAGACTTTCTTTGAAAAATAAGAGGTAGCCATGGGAGGCGGTCACGGGACAGATAAAGACCGTCTCTGGACGGTTCTGAAAATAAATATAGTTGTATTTATTGCAGAGATACTTTCCGGATACAGCTCAGGAATTTTATCGATGACGACTGACGGTTTTCATGTGATGATTCATGTTTTTGCTTCAATAATAGCCCTTGTTTCTGAATATGAATTTCTTAAAATCAGACCTGATAAGATTAAATTATGGTCAGCCGGAATAAATATCGCACTATTCTTTCCGCTTGCATATCTTATCTTTTTTGAAGCAAGCAGAAGATTACAAAATTCTCCGGCAGTTAGTCCCGGTTTTATATATTTTCTTGTTGCAATTTTCGGGCTTGCCGCAAATATCTATACGGTTGTAATTCTAAAACCTAAAAAACATGAGCATAATTCAAAGAATAAAAATATTTTCATTCTATATATCCACATGATAATTGATACTGTAGGATCGGTTATCGTGCTGATTGGGGCGGTTGAAATTATCAGAACGGGGAACTATTCAATAGATCCTATCTCGTCATTCATTCTTGCCGGGTTAATCGTTCTAGCGGCAATTATGATGTCATGGGAGCTAATCCACGGACATAGTCATTAGACCAAGTATTTTCCAATCCCTAAATTACACTCAAAATATATCATATCCGATTAAATAATTTAAGCTTTGCTTTTTGCAATTTCTCCGCCGCATCTACATGCGGCGTTTTCATTTGTTCTT
>Ga0209542_10011424_pt1 | contig 15747 bp, 11 predicted proteins | sample RifCSPhighO2_01_FD_184028 | JGI IMG/M metagenome (GOLD analysis project Ga0209542, IMG submission 184028) | Soil microbial communities from Rifle, Colorado - Rifle CSP2_plank highO2_0.1 (SPAdes) (version 2) | ecosystem: Environmental > Terrestrial > Deep subsurface > Rock core/Sediment ... | reverse complement strand
GAGCCAGTCTGACAAATCCTTTTACTCCATACGATAGTCGGTGTACTTGCATAGTCCTTGGGTTTCCAAGGAGTGCAGGATGTATGTTAACTTATGCATTAACTTAATTTGAATATCTTTAAAGGATTGACGTCAAGTGTATTTTTTGGTATAACTCTCGAACATATATCTCAATCATTATGGATCACGGTAATGTTATAATTCGTTTTGATGAAGTGTCATTTAATTATGATCACAACAAGCCAATTTTGGAAGAGGCGAATTTTTCCGTACGCGCTAATGCCAAGATTACGATTATGGGTCAAAACGGCGCGGGCAAAAGTACGATTTTTAAATTAATTACTGGCGCAATAAAAGCAGACAATGGTAAATTAAGTATTAATCCGGGCGCGACAATTGCGATTGCTCCGCAAGTAATGCCAGAAGAACACAAAATCAAAACCGTGGAAGAATTTTTTGCGAGCGCGTTTGCCAAACCATCATACAGTTTACCCAAACAAATTAAAGACGTTTGTGAAGTGGTACAATTGGTGGCTCCATTGGATAAAAAAATTAAAGAATTTTCCGGCGGTCAGCAAGCTCGGTTATTATTAGCGTATGCCTTGATTCAAGAACCGGATATTTTATTGCTGGATGAGCCGACGAATAATTTGGACGCGGATGGCATTGACCATCTCACGCAATTTTTAGTGGCCTATCCCAAAACTTGTTTGGTGATTTCTCATGATTCATTATTTTTAAACGCGTTTACGCACGGAGTTCTTTATTTGGATTCTTTTACGCATAAAGTGCAACAATACATGGGAGATTATTATGCTGTGCTTGGTGAAATTGAAGCGCAAATTGAACGCGAGCGCGCCAAAAATGCCCAACTCAAAAGAAGTATTCAGGATCGTAAAGATAAAATAAATTTTTTCGCGCACAAGGGCGGCAAGATGCGCAAATTGGCCAGCAAATTGAAAGATCAAGTGGAAGATGCTGAAGATTCAATGGTGAGCGAACGTCACGAAGATAAAACCGTGGCTGAATTTACCATTTCGGCGCAAACTGATTTTGTGGGCGCAGTCGTGACGATTACCTCGGTCGGTGTGATAAAAAATCATCAGCCGATTCGTAAAACATTGACGTCTCCAATTATAGTTCATAAAAATGAACGACTTTTGATCAGAGGTCCGAATGGTATTGGTAAAAGTACTTTTTTGGAAGCTTTGGCTAATGGTCAAGAAAGTGGCGCGACCATTGCGTTGGGAATCAAAGTGGGATATTATCGTCAGGATTTTTCCGGTTTGGATTTTAATAAAACCGGTTACGATGCGCTGGCCGAAGTGATGGAAAATCCTTGGAATCAAGAAATTTATGCCGTGGCCGCGCATTTTTTATTATCTTCGGAAACATTAAAAAATCCGGTTGGCGCGCTTTCCGAAGGACAAAAAGGATTACTGTGTTACGCGCGTTTTGTTTTGCAAAAGCCCGGACTGTTAATAATGGATGAACCAACGAATCATATAAATTTTCGTCATTTGCCGGCCATTGCCGCGGCGCTGGACACATTTGCCGGCGCCGTAATTTTGGTCAGTCATGCCCCTGATTTTGTGGATCAGATTAGTATTGGGCAGACTTTGGATTTGGGGGGATTGGCTTAAAAAAAATAATTATATTATTTTTTTACAGAAAGTGTTGTTATCGTAGGATTTTTTGATATCTCTATACCTCGGCATCTTCCCCTTCTTCCCCCTTCATCAAAAGCGCGATATTCACCACATGATCACCCTCTTCTTTAAACCGCATTACGCGTACGCCTTGCGTGGCGCGGCCGAGTGAAGATATATTTTTGATTGGCGTGCGGACGACTTGTCCTTTGGCGGAAATCAATAACAAATCTTGGTCATCGGCTGTATTGATAATGCGCGCATTGATGAGTTTGCCGGTTTTATCCGTGATATTCATGGTTTTAATGCCACTGCCGCCGCGGCCTTGCACTTTATATTCACTGATTTCCGTGCGTTTGCCCAAACCATTTTCTGAAATCACCAAGAGTTCCAAAACTTTTTGTTTAATGAGTTCTGGCGCGGCCACATCCATTCCCACGATTGAATCATTGGATTTTAAACGCATGCCACGCACACCGCCGGCCGTGCGACCCATGGCGCGGATATCGCTTTCTTTGAAACGGATAGCCTGTCCTTGGGAAGTGGCGACAATAATGTCATCTTTGCCGCTTGATGAGCGCACCCATTCCAACATATCATCGGATTTTAATTTGAGCGCGATGATTCCACTGCGGCGAACATTGGCAAAATCACCAATCGCGCTTTTTTTAATTGTGCCTTTATTCGTGACCATGATTAAAAATTTATACGCGCTCGCATCGGCCGTGGACAAAATTCCGGAAACTTTTTCATTGGGCGCCAATTGCAAAAAATTAACAAGTGCTTGGCCTTTGGCTGTGCGCGAAGCAACCGGAACATCATAGGCGCGTAATTGGAACACTCGGCCGCGATTGGTAAAGAATAATAAATTATCGTGCGTGTTGGTGGAAATCAGATGTTCAATCACGTCTTCTTCTTTGGTGGTGAGGCCAATCACTCCTTTGCCGCCACGGCCTTGCGTGCGAAACGTATCCACGGGCATGCGTTTAATGTAGCCGTCTTTCGTGGCCATAATAATCGTCGGTTCATTGGGCACCAAATCTTCCAGACTGAATTCCTTGACGCCATGCGCCACAACTTGCGTGCGTCGCGGATTGGCAAAACGAGTTTTAATATCTTCAATATCTTTTTTAATAATATCTAAAATTTTCTTGGCACTGCCCAAAATACTCTGCAATTCTTTGATGAGTGTCATTTTTTCCGCCAACTCATCTTCAATTTTTTGGCGTTCCAAATTCGCCAATTGTTGCAAACGCATTTCCAAAATCGCCACGGTTTGACGTTCGGTAAAACCGAATTTTTTCATTAAGTTTATTTTGGCCTCGTCTTTATCTTTGGACGCGCGGATAATCGTGATAATCTGATCAATTTTATCCAAGGCTTTCTTAAGACCTTCCAAAATATGCGCGCGTTCTTCGGCTTTATTCAAATCAAATTCCGTGCGACGACGAATCACCACTTGGCGATGTTTGATATGCTCTTCCAAAATGGTTTTTAAATTGAGCACGCGCGGTTCAATGCCATCAACTAAAGCCAACATATTCAAATGAAACGTGGTTTGCAAATCCGTCATTTGAAACAAACGATTCAATATTTTTTTGGGATATGAATCTTTTTTCAATTCAATTACCACGCGCACACCTTCTTTGTTTGATTCATCGCGTAAATCGCGAATGCCTTCAATTTTTTTGTCTTGCACAAGTTCGGCGATTTTTTCAATCAAAACCGCTTTGTTTACTTGATAGGGAATTTCCGTAACAATAATTTTGTATTGGTCATTTTTACCTTCTTGAATTTCGGTTTTGGCGCGAACAACCACTCCGCCACGACCGGTGGCATACGCGATGGCGATATCGCTTTTATTATAAATAATTCCGCCCGTAGGAAAATCCGGTCCTTGGACGATATGCAATAATTCTTCCACGCTTGCCTTGGGATTTTCAATTAATAATTCAATCGCCGAACATAATTCGCCCAAATTATGCGGTGGAATATTCGTAGCCATGCCCACGGCAATTCCCATACTGCCGTTTAGAAGTAAATGTGGTAATTTGCTGGGTAAAACTTTTGGTTCTTTGTGCGAGCCGTCATAAGTTGGCGCGAAATTTACCGTATTTTTTTCAATATCCAATAACATTTCTTCGGCCACAGCGTGCAACTTCGTTTCCGTATAACGCATCGCAGCCGCGCTATCGCCATCCATAGAACCAAAATTACCTTGGCCAAAAATAAGCGGATGACGCATGCTAAAATCTTGCGCCATGCGTACTAATGAATCGTAGATCGCGCTGTCGCCATGCGGATGATATTTGGCCATTACTTCACCGACGACATTGGCGGATTTGCGGAATTTGGCCGTGTGTTTAAGACCAATCTGCCACATAGCGAATAAAATTCGGCGATGAATTGGTTTCAAACCATCCCGAACATCGGGAAGTGCGCGTGAAACAATCACGCTCATGGCATAGTCCAAGTATGATGTTTTCATTTCATCCACCAAATTGATGGGCTCAATGCGGCCAACGGTTTCCGGAATTAATTTTTCTTGTTCAATTTGTTTTTTTGCCATAGTAAACATTAGCGTTCCCTAGCGCGAACTTTGATTAATTGATTTAAGAGCTTCTTTGAGCGCGTTTTCTACTTTTGTCGAATCTTCGACGTTAACCGAGTTTTCGGTTTTGATGGGACTTTTAATTTTACTTGAATCATTTAATTTTTTTTGAAATATTTTATCATTTTGTTTAACGGTTTCCAAAATTGAATTCAGATCATTTTTGCCTTGATTGATCAAAGCTTGGCTCGAGTGTTCGCCCCAGATAGTATTGATTACGGTTTTGGTATTGAATAGCCAAATGCCAAAAATAAAGATTGAGAAAAAAATTACCGTGTACCACAATGCTTTACGATCGCCGCGAGGAATAATTTGGTGTAGATTTTTTGGTTCAGTAATAGGAACTGCGACTGGCATGGTCTGTGGTTTTGTGTATGATTTTTCAGGGGTAATTTTAGATTCTGTATTTTCTGGTTTTTTTTCTTCAGCGCGAAAATATCCTTCTTTTATGAGAACATTGGGCAATTCTTTGGTCATAGCCGCCACAATCTCGGCACTAAACGGAGATTGATTATGAGTTTTGCGGCGTTTTTTTGTAGACATATTTATTCTTTGGCCAGTACAATTACGGTTGTGTCTTCGGTTGGTAAATCTTTCTTTTTAATAATAATTTTTGTTTCCGGTTCTTTGGTCATCGCCACTCCCATTTCTTTGCAAAACTGCGCTGCCGTTGCGGCTGTGGGATCGTTCTCACTTTGGCAGGCAATAGGGATAATAACGCGCGGTTCCAAATCATTAACGGCTTTGACTGCTGCCTCAACATCGTATCCATACAAGCCGCCGATTGGCACAAATAAAATATCAATATTAGACAAAACATCGCGTTGTTCTTCGGTGAGAGCTTTTTGAGCCAGTCCTAAGTGGGCAATACTCAAATTTTCCGCATCCAATCGAATCATTGTATGAGTGGGCTGGCTTCCGGTAGTAGCTGTAACCAAAACTCCTTTGACATCGCATTCTCCCGGAGTATCCAGTATAAAAGGATTGCCGGAAATTGTTACTGCGTCCTTTTGTCCGCGAGTAAAAATAGCTAGGTTAGCGGTTAAACTACGTGGGAAATTACCTTGTTCCGGAGAATAAGGATCAATAACTACAACAACATCATCGCTATAGGTCTTAAATTGCAATTTTATCGCGGTTCCGCCAAGCCAAGAAATATGCATAGGAAATAAAAATTCAAAATTGAGCAAATTGCCTCTAACTGCCTAGATTATACAAAAGAAAAGTATTATTTACAAGTTTGTACAAAGTCTTGCCAAAAAAAGAGCATGGTGCTATAGTACGCCCACTTTATTTATAAATCCGGTGCTCTGAACTCGGAGCTTAGATCTTTTGGTCTAGGTTAAAAACCCCTCGGCAAGCTCGGGGTCAACTTTCGACAATATGGCAAATGAACAGACAAATTCGGTTTTTGGCGATTTACTTAAAGATTTTTTTGGCAAGGTTCCACAAATCGGTGATTTGGTAAAAGGCAAAGTGATTTCCATTGATCGCGGTGAAATTCGCATCGATATCGAAGGTATCATGGTCGGCGTGGTGCGTGGTGAAGAATTATACGCCGAGTCAAAGGATTTTTCTAATATTAATGTTGGTGATGATGTTGAAGCCACTGTTGTTGGCGGTGAAAACGAATATGGTGAATTGGAATTATCATTTCGTATCGCCGGCCACAAAATGGCTTGGGATAGAATGGCCGAACTTAAAAAACTGGGTACTCCGATTATCGGCAAGGTAATTTCGGCCAACAAAGGCGGACTTTTGCTGATGGCCGAAGCTGTTTCCGGTTTTTTGCCGGTTTCGCAATTAAATCCGGATCATTATCCGCGCGTTCCGGGAGGAGATAAAAATAGAATTTTGGATCACTTGCGTCAATTTGTGGGTCAAGAAATAAAAGTTCAAGTATATGATGTTAATCCCGAAGAAGAAAAATTGATTTTGTCGGAAAAAAGTCTGTGGGAAAATGATCAAAAGTCAATTTTGGATTCATACAAAGTGGGTGATAATGTTGAGGGAGTAGTGAGCGCACTTACTCCGTTTGGCGCGTTTATGAAATTTGGTGATGGATTGGAAGGCTTGATCCACATTTCGGAAATTGTTTGGCAACGAATTGATCATCCCAAAGATATTCTCACTGTTGGTGATGCAGTTAAAGCGCAGATTATTGATTTGAACAAATCAAAAATTTACCTTTCGCTCAAACGCTTGATTGATGATCCGTGGAAATCAGTCAAAGATATGTATGTGATTGGGCAAGTAGTAGAAGGCATGATTCATAAAGTTGAACCCTTTGGTCTGATGATCAAGCTTGACGATCAAATCCATGGGTTGGCTCATATTTCTGATTTAAGCGACAAGCCTGCGACTGATATTAAGAAATTTTTGGAAGCTTTTCCGATTGGGGAAACCAAAAAATTTGAAATTATTTCCATGGATCCGGCTGAACATCGTTTGGGTCTCAAACTTCAAGGCGTGGCCGGAGTTAAACGTGGACGTAAAAAAGATGGTAAAGAAAATAAAGAGGATAAAGAAGATGCAAAAGATGAATCAAAAGAGGTAAAAAATGAAGCTCCGGTTGAAGTGAGTGAATAAGGTCAATATGAAATCACTTCTTAAAAATTTCGCTCTGGTAGTTTTGACTCTCTTTTTGATCGCCGGTATTTTTAGTTTTTCCAATGTCGCCAAAACAAAACCCGAAGTGGTTGGAATTAGTCGTTTGGTGGCGGAAATTAATAATGAGTCAGTCAAAAAAGTGGAAATCGCCGGAGACACAGTGACTGTTCACTTGAAAGATGAAAAAGCGCATGAACTTACGGTTAAAAAAGAAATCAATCAATCTTTTTCCGAACTAATGAGCAATCTTGGCGTTGATCAAACTAAGTTGCAAAAAATTGAAATTCAAATCAAGGATCAGAGTGGTTTTAAATATTGGGCGGCAGTGACAATTCCCTATTTAATTCCGTTTTTGTTGTTGATCATGCTCATTTTTTTTATGAGCAAACAAGTACAAGGCGCAAATAGCAAGGCCATGATGTTTGGCCAAAGCACAGCCAGACAAGTTAAACCTGACGATCAAAATAAAAAAACATTTAAAAATGTCGCGGGAGCCAAAGAAGCCAAAGAAGAATTATACGAAATTGTGGATTTTTTGCGCGACCCAAAAAAGTTTGCTGATGTGGGTGCGAAAATTCCCAAAGGCGTGTTGTTAATGGGCGCGCCTGGCACAGGAAAAACTTTGTTGGCCAAAGCTGTAGCCGGCGAAGCCAATGTGCCGTTTTTTCACATGAGCGGTTCGGAATTCGTGGAAATGTTTGTGGGTGTTGGTGCCAGTCGTGTGCGCGATCTTTTTCAAAAAGCGAAAAAAGCCGCTCCCGCGATTGTGTTTATTGATGAAATTGACGCGGTTGGCCGCAAACGTGGTTCTGGATTGGGCGGAAGTCATGATGAACGCGAACAAACACTCAATCAAATTTTGGTGGAAATGGATGGATTTGAACCAAATATTGGTGTGATTGTAGTGGCGGCCACGAATCGTCCCGATGTTTTGGATCCGGCTTTGCTTCGTCCGGGTCGATTTGATCGTCGCGTGGTAATTGATCTGCCGGATATAAATGATCGAGAAGAAATTTTAAAAGTTCATGCCGTGGGTAAACCAATCGTCGCTGATGCATCTTTGCGCAAAGTTGCCGAACGCACTCCCGGTTTTTCCGGAGCGGACTTGGATAATTTGTTAAATGAATCCGCCATTGCCGTGGTGCGCGACGGTCGCAAAGAAATTTTGGAAATTGACATTTTAAAAAGCATTGAAAAAGTAATTTTGGGTCCGGAAAAGCGCGGCCGCGTAATGAGTGATAAAGAAAAAGAAATGACGGCGTATCATGAAGGCGGACATGCTTTGGTCGGTCACTTTTTGGAACACTCTGATCCGGTGCGCAAAGTTTCCATTATTGGTCGTGGTATGGCTGGCGGATATACGCTCAGCATGCCGGCGACTGATACGCATTATCGGACGTTGGCCAAATTTAAAGATGATATTGCGATGATGCTGGGTGGTTTTGTGGCCGAACGAATGATTTATGGCAATGAAATGTTAACTACTGGACCATCCAGTGATTTGAAAAAAGCCACGAGTTCGGTTACAGCTATGGTGATGCAATATGGGATGAGTGATAAATTGGGACCGCGACAATATGCGGATAACGAAGGTTTGATTTTTTTGGCCGAAGAAATTCACAGCAAAAAAAATTACAGTGAAAAAACCGCGGAATTGATTGACGCGGAAATCAATGCTATTTTAGAAGAGGGAAAAGCGCGCGCGGCTCAAGTTCTCACTGAACACCGGGCTGAGTTGGATGAACTCGTCAAAGTTTTACTGGCCAAAGAGACTGTGGAACAAGAAGAATTTAATGAGATAATGGGAATCGTGATTAAAAAGGCGGATGATGCTGGTCCGGGAGTCGAAGTAATGGATTAGAAAAATATTTTTCCAAAAAAAAGAAAAGAGTTCGAAATAACGAACTCTTTTTTATTGTTATTTAAATATGTGGTATACTAAAACCATATTCAATTCTTCACTAAATTTTTTAGTTAACATTATGAAAGAACCAACATATCGTCAAGCAATTCATGCCAGCTGGAAAATGGCTTGGAATCACAAAGATTTGTGGCCACTTGGTTTATTCGCCATGCTTTTGGGTCAATTCGGTTTGGTCGAATTGGTTACCAAAGTTTGGTCAACTTTTTTTATCACGTATGAGTCAATGTGGCAAACATGTCAGTCGCTTTTTTCTGAAAAGATATGGATTGGACTCAAGCAATTGACTCGTTTACCCGTCGATCAATTAATTTGGCTCGCATGGTTAATTATATTATTGATTGGGATTGGCTTTGGATTGTTATTTGTGGCCGCTGTGAGCCAAGGAGCGCTGGTATATGCGGGCGCCAAATTTTCCAAATTCCGTCTTAGTTATCCGGATGAAGTCAAATCTTGGCACGTGGGCGTGCGTCATGTCTGGCGAATTATTGGCTTGAATATACTCCGTAAAATAGTTCTGTCGTTATCAATTATGTGGGCGGCTTTTGCCAGCTATCAATTGGTCATCGCACCAAACGGTCTGGGTTATTTTGCATTTTGGGTAACATTTATCAGCGCGCTTTTGATTGGTCTAATTACTTCCATTCTTCTTATGTACGCCGTTGGATATGTGGTCGTGGAAGAATATGGTTTGAAGAAAAGCATCAAAGCCGCGTGGCATTTATTTTTGGATCACCCCATTGTTTCTTTGGAAGTGGCTGTGATGACTTTTTTCTTAAATATCGGCTTGCTTTTGTTCGCGCTATTTTCCGTGTTATACGTATTTTTTTTACCGAACATCGTGGCCAGATATTTCGTGCTGTTGTTTCAGGCTCCGCCCATCGGTAAAATTGTCGGTGTTGGCAGTTACGGTTTATTTTTGGTCGTAATGATGGCGGCGAGCGCGTTATTTACGGTTTTTGTGATTACGGTTTGGTCATTCTTGTTCAGTAAAATGCATAGTGGCAATTTTGCCAGTCGACTTATCCGATCCATTCGTCGTTAAAGAAACATTGATGGCACACTTATTTTGATTATGTCTTTTTCCAATATAAATGATTTATTAAAAAAACCTGAGGACAAATCAACGGTGTCCAATGAAGGAAGTCAAAAGAAATTTACCCAAAAAATGGTTGGTATTCGACGCAATCAATTGGAAGTGGAAGCTGAGCGTCGTTCTCAACAGTTAGGAGTGCCGTATATAAGTTTGGAACATTTTCCGGTTAGCCAAGAAGCGCTAAGACAAATTCCGCGCGAAATGGCGGCGGCAGAAAAAGTAATTTGTTTTTTTGCCACTCCGGATGAAGTGCGTTTGGGCGCGGTTAATCCTGAGAACGAGAAAGTTGCTGATATGTTGGCGGAAATAAAAGATCGCAATCATGCCGATGGCATGGTTTATCTTATTTCCGAAAGCAGTTTGGAGCGAATTTTGGAATTGTACAATCGATTGCCAATCATTAAGGGAATTACCAAAGATATTGAAATAACCGAAAATGCTCTATCCGGAATTCAGAGCGACGTGACTGATTTTTCTTCGTTTCAAGAGCTTTTAAAAAAGAAATCAACGACTGATTTGGTGGTGACTATTATGGGCGCGGCTCTAAAATTGGATGCGTCTGACGTGCATATTGAAGCGGAAGCCGAACGGCTCGTAGTTCGTTTTCGCTTGGATGGTGTTTTGCATGACGCGGCATCTTTGCCAAAAGAGACTGCCAAACAATTAATTTCGCGGATTAAATTAAATTCGACTCTTAAAATTAATATTACCGAAGATCCGCAAGACGGTCGTTTTACCATTAAATTAAAAGCCTATGATGTTGATGTTCGTGTTTCAACGATTCCGACCGTCCATGGTGAAAGCGTGGTTATGCGTTTACTTCGTCAGACCGGACAAAAAATAACGCTGGATGATTTGGGTATTCGCGGCCGAGCGCTGGCCGTGCTTAAGACTGAAATTACGCGGCCAAACGGTATGATTATTATTACCGGGCCAACGGGCAGTGGTAAATCAACCACGCTGTACGCGGTTTTGACTATTCTCAATAAGCCGGGCGTAAAAATTATTACGCTGGAAGATCCGGTGGAATATCGTATTCCGGGCGTAAACCAAAGTCAAATAGATCATTCCAAAGAATATACATTTGCCAAAGGTTTGCGTTCAATTTTGCGTCAAGATCCGGATGTGGTAATGGTCGGTGAAATTCGTGATTTGGAAACCGCGGATATTGCGGTTCAAGCTGCGCTTACCGGCCATCTTCTACTTTCGACCATTCATACCAATAGTGCGGCCGGAGCAATTCCACGATTTATGGCCATGGGTGTAAAACCGTTTTTTCTTTCGCCGTCGCTTAATTGCGTGATTGGTCAGCGTTTGGTGCGCAAAGTATGCGCAAAATGTCGTCAGGAAATTGTTTTGGCGGATTTTGATGCTATGTTAAAAGAAAAAGTGACTGCAGTTTTGGCTCGTTTGCCTGAATCTGAACTTAAAGAACGAAAAACCGATAGATTTTTTAAAGCAGTTGGTTGTGTCGCTTGTAATAATCTGGGTTACAAAGGACGAATTTCAATTTGTGAAATTTTTTCTTTGTCACCGGCATTGGAAAAAATGGTTGGAGCAGGCACGGTGTCTGAGGCAGTGATTGAAGAGACAGCTCGAGCCGAAGGAATGATAACAATGGTGGAAGATGGAATGTTGAAAGCGCTTGACGGAATGACAACTCCGGAAGAAGTATTTCGGGTTACGGAATAAATATGGTATACTTATTTTAATTTTCCTTATTTAATATGGTTCATACTTCTCGCGCTACTGCTTCAGCCGGCTATGGTCAACCAGTTCGTTTTTATAAAGGAGTGGCGATTACTTTTTTGTGTTTGACCATTGCTCTTTTGAGTTTGATCGCGTTTATGTCAGCCAAACGAGTGGAAATTACCATTGTAACCAAAGCTGATTCGGTTGATATTTCAGTACCGGTTGAAGTGGGAACTAATACTGAAAATGCGATTAAAGGAAATGTAACCAGCACTATTATCATGTTTGAAAAATCATTTACGCCTCGGACAACTACGACAACAGTCAGTCCAAGCACGGGCAGTGTTACTTTGTATAATGATTCAGGAGTTGATCAGCCGCTAGTGGCAACCACTCGTCTTTTGACCAATTCCGGAGTTTTGTATCGGTTAAAAAAAGGAACAATTGTTCCAGCCAATGGAAAAATTAATTCTGAAGTGTATCCGGACAAATCTGATTCTTCCAGTGATATTGAAGCAAGTAGATTTACCATTCCCGGTTTATCTGAATCAAGACAAAAAGAAGTTTACGCTAAAAGTACGACGAGTTTATCCGCAACAGGAGTAAAAGAAGTCGGTATTATAACTAGTGATGATATTAAGCTAGCCACAGCCGCGTTTGTAGAAGCGTTGAAAGTCAAAGCCAATGAATTGGCGAAAGAGAAATATCAGGGTGACAAAGTTCTTGCCTATGTGGCTCAATATACTGCTGATTCCAAAGGAAAAATTGGCGATACGGTTGACTCGTTTACTATTTTTGGAAAAGCAACATTGGTTTTGGCAAATTTTAAATCAGACGATTTAACGAAAATGGCCATAGCAATGTTAAACAAAAAAATTGTCGATAATAGTGATATTTTGCAATCGGCTTCATCCGAGCCAAATGTGTCTTTTGACAGTTACAATTCCCTAAAAAATATCTTAACGCTCAAAGTGACCCAAACAGGAACTGTCAATTTGGATCCAAACAGTCTGAAATTGCAGAAACAAGTATTCTTTGGAAAAACCGAAGATGAAGTGCGACGCTATGTAATGTCGCTTGACCATGTGGAGTCAGTGGAAATGAAATTTAAGCCATTGTGGAACACTACAGTTCCGCAAGTGGCTGACCATGTAAAGTTAACGATCAAACAAGTGGAATAGTTGACAAGTAAATTGACTTTAAGTAGAGTTATCTGGAACTGTCTGTCTCTGACAGTTCCATAATTTTTTATATATGGAAAAAGAAAAATTAGAATATCTCCGACATTCGTGCGCTCATTTATTGGCCGCGGCAGTAGCGGAATTGTGGCCAAATGCCAAACCAACAATTGGCCCGGCGATTGACGATGGATTTTATTATGATTTTGATTTTTTAGATACCAAAATTTCCGAAGTGGATTTTCTGGCCATTGAAAATAAAATGCATGAGTTGGTGAAAAATTGGTCTGATTTTTCGTGTCGTGAAGTAACTGCGAATGAAGCCCTGGATTATTTTAAAGATAACGAGTATAAATGCGAATTGATTAATGAGTTTAGTGGGGAAAATTCCCAATTGACATTTTATACTTCAGGTAATTTTACCGACTTATGTCGCGGTGGACATTCGGCCAATCCGGCGAAAGAATTGCAACATTTTAAGTTACTTTCAGTTGCCGGAGCATATTGGCGAGGAAGTGAAAAAAATAAAATGCTGACGAGAATTTATGGGACATGTTTTGCAACTCAAAAAGAATTGGAAGAGCATTTGAATATACTTGAAGAAGCTAAAAAACGAGACCATCGCAAAATTGGCCAAGAGCAACAATTATTTTTTATTGATGACATGGTGGGTAAGGGTTTGGTAATGTGGTTGCCTAATGGCACGACGATTTGTGATGAAATTGAACGATTGGTAAATGCCAAAGAATCTGAATACGGTTATGCGCGCGTGATCACGCCGCATTTGGCAAAAGAAGAACTTTTCTTAACATCAGGTCATTTGCCGTATTATAAAGAGGGGATGTATCCGGGCATGGTTATGGATGATGGCACGTATTATCTGAAAGCCATGAATTGTCCGCATCATCATCGGATATATTTGCATTCGCCGCACAGTTATCGTGATTTGCCGTTGCGATTGGCGGAATATGGAACAGTGTATCGCAATGAATTGTCCGGTACTTTGGCCGGATTGTTGCGTGTCCGCGGTCTGGCCATGAATGACGCGCATATTTATTGCCGCAAAGATCAAATAAAAGACGAGTTCAAAAAAGTGATGGAATTGACCAAATTTTATTTTGATTTATTTGGTTTAAGAAATTATTGGTTTCGTTTGTCGCGCTGGAATCCGGATCATGTGGAAAAATACATCAATGAACCGGAAAATTGGGAATATGCCGAGAGTATAATTAGAGAAGTGCTCGTGGAAACCGGTGTGCAATTCGTGGAAGCAGTTGATGAGGCTGCGTTTTACGGACCAAAAATTGATGTACAGTTTAAATCAGTCATTGGTCGCGAGGAAACCATGTCAACGATTCAGTTGGATTTTGCGGCCAAAAAACGTTTTGGTTTGTCTTATGTTGACCAATCCGGCGCATCAAATAATGAAGTTTTTGTGATTCATCGCGCGCCATTATCCACACACGAACGTTTTGTCGCGTTCTTAATAGAACACTATGCCGGTGTTTGGCCGATGTGGCTTTCACCGATCCAGGTTTTGTTGGCTCCGGTTTCTGCGGAAAAACATGGATCCGGAACACACGAATTGGCCGCTCGATGGCGCGCGGTCGGCATCCGCGTTGAGGTTGATGATGCCAATGAAACCGTCGGTAATAAAGTACGCAAAGCCGTGGCACGCAAAATTCCCTATATTGTAGTAGTTGGTGATCGTGAATTACAGGACGAAGATTTGAGTGTGCGAATTCGTGGCAATGAAGAACCGATGAAAATTTCTCAAGCGGATTTTATGACTCGTATTCAGGAAGAAATAAAAACACGGACATAAAAGAGTCTGCATTTTGTTACTTTGTCGTTTGCTGAACTGGAATTACGATATCTGGTTGAACGTTAATTGCTTCTCGTGCCTTTATTTCTGCTCGGATATTAAATATTTGACCGCTTACATAAGCAATTTCTTGATCCAAAAGCGCGTCTCCTCTCAGCTTTGGTTCAAGCGTTCTCTTATCTTCTGGAAGATTACGTTGAGCCGAGATATTTTTCAAATAATTTTCATTTACATCAAGCCTTACTTGAAGACTTGGTATAATTTCCCTATCAGAGGTTAGTAGGGAGACATGGTCTTTGTTTGATGTGAATGATCCTGAAAAATTTTCCTCACGGAGTGTGGGAATTTCATCCCGACTTAATGTATTAGTGGATTCAATCTCTTTTTTATTTGGCCATTCTTCAATCCTTCGTAAATCATTTTTGACAACAGAGATGATATTATTGCGCATTTTTTTTAGCACATCTTGTATTTTTTCTCGATCCCCGATAGTTTTATTTTTTTTAAGTTCAGTCAGCTCTTCAACCGAAGCATTTGCTTGCCCGAGGCATTGTTCGCCTTGTTTTTTAGCCAAAGGCAACAACAAGTCAATTTCATTGTTTAGAGATTCAAGATTCTGAGTGATGTCAGTGATTTCATTTTCATTTTCTTTTTGGAAATTTTCCACTTGTGTTCGGTCGTTTTCATCCACATTTCCCTCGTATTGATTGGTGGCAAGACGCTTACGTACTGATTTCAGTCGATTCTGCAAAACTTCATGTCGTGAAAATAAAATACCCATCTTTTGAAAAGATAAGTAGTTATCAAGTTTAGGAATATTTTTTTCCAGTTCGGCCAGAATTTCCGCTACTGTCTGATGTGATTCTTCTGCTGTTTGCGGTAATTCTGGCGGTGATTCTGTAGGAGTAGATTTTTCGGCATGATCAGACTCGCCGGATCCGTCAACAAGATGTGACATAATATTTGTTATTGACACCTGCTTTGAGCAGGGATAAGATAGAGCCAATATACAAATAAAATTATTTTTTGTCAAACTCATGTATTAGTCAACCCCATTCTGCACTCTTTCGGAAAATTAGTGTTAATAAATTGAATCGGTGTCTGTAATTTAAGCCCCCAGTGTGGTCGTTCGGTGTTGAACCACAGCAGATACTTCATAAGACCG
>Ga0209542_10011422_pt1 | contig 15748 bp, 15 predicted proteins | sample RifCSPhighO2_01_FD_184028 | JGI IMG/M metagenome (GOLD analysis project Ga0209542, IMG submission 184028) | Soil microbial communities from Rifle, Colorado - Rifle CSP2_plank highO2_0.1 (SPAdes) (version 2) | ecosystem: Environmental > Terrestrial > Deep subsurface > Rock core/Sediment ... | reverse complement strand
TAACTTCTTCCGAAATTAATTCGTTTTAAGACGCAATGTTCCTGTTTTAAGACTGATGTTACATTTTTTGATAACGGTATGCCACTCGCACATTATGGAGTCCGCAGGCAACACTCATGAGCAGATCATCAAAGCCATCTGAGATATTCCGGTAGGTATCAGCTACGGCATGAGAGCGTTTGACTCCACAGATGGCATTTTCAACCCTGACTCTGATTTGGGCAAAGGTATGATTTTGGCTCTTTTGTAATTCAGTCAGTTCTTTGCCTTTAGGTTTCTTCATGGGAATCACAATTTTAAGTCCGGTAATATCAGTTCCTGCAAAACCTAAATCCAGTCCTAAAGGAACGGGATCACGGATGTTGCTCACAGATAAGGCTTCTTCCTCAAGAGCTTTTTTATCATGGACGTTTCCGTCTTGAGTTTTACCTAAATACAGGACTTGGGTATTGTCAGGTCTGGTTAAAAGGACGTTCTTTCTCGTGTGTCTTTTCTTCTTCCCTGAATACCAGCTTTTCCGGTGATCTTTGTTTTGAGGTTTTCTGGTTGGTCTTTCAGTCCCGTCACCTAAAAGTCCCAGTTCCACCAATTCAGGAAACTCAGCAATAATTTCATCTAAACCTCTGCCTCTGATTCTGACCGGCTTTTTATGGGCATAACCTAATGCTTTATCCAGGATGGGTAAGTATTCATGTACCCAGTAGCAAGCATTACTTTCTGAGAGATTAAACATGAGTCCATGGACAAACAACAGCGGATAAATACGGACATATAAGAGAATAAATAACAGTTTGTCTTCCCATGTTTTCAGATGAGAAGGTCTGCCGGCACCATCAGCTCTTTTCCTCCGGGAATCAAACCGTCTGCTGCGCAGTTTCTCTTCATAGGCACTCTTAAATTTATCAAATAAATAGTCAAATTCTTCCGGAGTATGGCCGGTGAGACGGGCAAATATCTTGGGACGGGATATAAGGGCAGGATAAGTAATCATATACTTATACTCTAGCAGAAGAATCAGAAATTATCTAATTTCGGAAGGAGTTAACTATACCAAAAATCAAAACAAAAAAACAAGTGGTTTTTTGCTGTATAATAATCTTGGAGGTGAACTAAAAATGGAAAAATATTTTATTAACTTTTAGCCGGTTTTCTTGGAGGAATAGTCAGGGGATTAGTTGGTTTTGTTAAAAACAAAACCATTGAAAAAGCCGATCATTTCAAACCACAATATTTTCTCATTACCATTTTAATTTCAGGAGTAGTGGGAGCAGCAGCTGGAATTTTAGCCGATACCGAATGGCAAGTTTCATTCCTTACCGGTTATGCCGGGACGGATTTTATTGAGAATCTTTACAAAATTAAACTTGGCCAAAGATTTTCAAGCTCAAAATTGTGAAAATTCGAAAAATTCTGCTATAATCTGTGCATAATTTATATATTTTGTATAAAAAAGGGGGTGAAGTATGTCAGAAAAAATACAACAAATTCAAAGAAAATTAGATGATAATCAAATTTGGGACAGATTACATATCTCTGGGAATTACCGAATGCATGCTTGTGGTAGACAGTATATGTTAGACGCTGGTCTTAAACTTTTAGATGAAACTTTAGCCCAGGTTGAATCATTTTCTGCCTTATCGCCTAAAACTAAAAGAGAATTAGTAATGCAAAAAAGAAACTGGGGGCGAGATTTATCCCCAGAAGAAGAAGAAGAATTTGGAATAGAATAGGGTCTTGTGCATAAAAGATAAATTACTTAAAAAATCGCGCGCGAAAAAGATAATTAAAAGCGAGGCCGAAGGCCGAGCGCAATAAGGGGCGGCGGCTGCGGCCGTCCAGCCGCCGCCCTACCTTTGAGATTTGAAAAAAGTTCGAATTTGCGCGTAAATAGAGCTCCAGATATTGGCTTAAATCATAAAACGTTTTATGCCTCTAAGTTTCGTTCGCAAAATTATTGACATTTCCTTGCCATTAAATCAGGAAACTATCAGCTATCCTGGAAATCCGAAAGTGGAAATTGACCCCATTCAGACTAGTGGCGGCTCATACATCTCCAAACTCAGCCTGGGATCGCACACCGGCACCCATATTGATACGCCGCGGCATGTATTTTTGGCAGGTAAAGATGTGGATGACATCGGCTTGAGTCCGTTCATAGGTTTGTGTCGGGTGTTGGATCTGACTGCCGCAAATGAATCTATCAGCCGAGCCGATCTGGAAGCCAAAAAAATCAAACCCGGTGAACGGATACTTCTCAAAACCAAAAATTCCATAAACGGGTACGAACAGTTTATAGATAATTATGTGTATTTAGCTCCGGCTGCGGCAAAATATCTGGCAGAACTGGAAATTATGCTATTGGGTTTTGACTATTTATCAGTCAAACAGCGCGGCAATCCGGACAATACTGCTCACACCGCCTTGCTTTCGCAAAACATTCCGATTTTGGAAGGCATCAATTTGGCATACGTTAATGAAGGAGAATATTTCCTAGTAGTTTTACCTCTAAAGCTCATGGAACTTGATGGCGCGCCAGCCAGAGCCGTGCTCTTGCAATGAATTGGTATGTCAAGTAAGAGTTACTTTTTGAAGAAATCTCTGACAATGATAAAAAGGGTTACGATCGCGAAAACAAAAGCAACTATCAATAATATCTGATTGCCAAACATAAACTCATTTTCCTTTCTTTACGAATAGAAAGTAAATACCTAGGGCCACTGCTGTGGTGATGATCATCGCCAAATAAAACGTTGCTGCTGTATCCATGATTATTTCCTTGTAGACAAATTCTTTAGGCCTATTAAAAACAAAGTCGCGCTTATAGCAACGGAACCTGACACTTGCATACCCAATTGTAACACATCATTTACCTTGATAAAAAACGGTGATATGACTCCGGCGGAAAACCAGGCGACTGACAAGCTATTGAGGAAGTCCGAAAGAAACTTTTTTTGCTCTTTATTTAGGTGATAGCGTCTCATTTTTAAACAAACTCAACCTCTTTTTGCGCTCTCGGTGAGAATCGAACTCACAACCTACTTCTTAGAAGGAAGTTGCTCTATCCGTTGAGCTACGAGAGCCTTTAAAAATTTCTAATTATTTTAATTTCTAATTGATCTAGTGAAACTCCGATTACCAAACATCAAGTACCAAACAATGATTAAAACACCAATGACGGATTGATCATTATTTAGAAATTAGGTCAATTAGTAATTAGTCATTTTCTTCTGCTATTATATCCCCATGCTACGAATCTTGGCAATTATACTATTATTAGTACTTATTTCTGCCGTGCGAGCCCAGGCGATCTACGATCCTCTGTCACAGCCTAATAACCGCTTCGGGATCCATATCATCGACGAAAATGACCTGCAGGATGCAGCAAATTTGGTTAACTCGAGTGGCGGTGACTGGGGCTATGTCAAGATCGTGATTCGGGAAGACGACCGCAATTTGGAAAAATGGCAAGCGATTTTTGATCGGATGCGCAAAATGCACTTGATTCCCCTGGTGCGACTAGCCACCAAAGTCGAAAATGGGGTGTGGATAAAACCCCGAGAGGCGGATCTGGATAGCTGGGTCGAGTTTTTGGCTAAACTCAATTGGGTGATCGAAAACCGTTATGTGATCATTTTTAATGAGCCCAATCACGCTCAGGAGTGGGGTGGTGAGGTCGATCCGAAAAGCTACGCTTGGTTTCTCAAAGAATTTTCAAGCAAGTTAAAAGAACGATCAGAGGATTTTTTCATTCTTCCGGCCGGACTCGATGCCTCGGCCCCCAACGGATTTGATACGCTTGATGAAGTGACATTTTTACAAAGATTGGTGGCAGCAGAACCGGAGATATTTAAGTCGATCGATGGTTGGACATCACACTCCTATCCCAACCCGGACTTTAGTGGCAGTCCTTTGGCTAGTGGCCGCGGGTCAGTGCGGACTTTTGCCTGGGAACTAAATTTACTGGAAAATTATGGAGCTAGTAATTTGCCCGTATTTATCACTGAAACCGGTTGGCAACATAGCGATGGGATTTACCGCAATCGCCGGTTCGCGACTCCTGACCAAGTAGCTCAAAATTACATCACAGCTTTTACCAATGCCTGGAGTGATCCGCGGATCGTCGTCGTCACCCCGTTTTTACTCAATTATCAAGGACCGCCGTTTGACTATTTTTCCTTTCGCAAACTCAATTCCAGCGAATTTTTTCCGATGTACCTGGCGATCCAAAATTTGGCTAAAACTGCGGCAACACCGAAACAACTACTCTCTGCCAAAATATTGGCTGACAATTTTCCGGGGAAACTCGTGACCGGTTCGGATTATATCTTGAATGTGGATATTGAAAATACCGGCCAAGCGCTGATCGATAGTCAGGATGGGTGGCAGCTAACGCTCACCGGACTTCCGAAAGAGATATCAGTAACCACCAGCAATATTTTTGCGGTTGAACCGTTTCACCGGACGCGCGTAGAAATTCACCTGAAAACCTCCAAATCGGCCGGGTTTTATAATTATGAGTTCATACTACAAAAAAATAGGACAGATGTAGCCAAATCTTCTGCCAGTTTGAGTTTGGTAGCCCCGCCTAGCCTACTCGTTACGGCAAAAACCTGGATCAATCGCCTCGCCCAAGGCCATGATTTTAGCCTGTTGATTTATGATGAACAGGAAAGATTGCTCAAAGAGGCCAAAAACCTGGCGTTTGACCAGGGGCTAGCCCAAGTCGATGAGCTCTATGATATCGTTCCCAACCGTAAATATCGGCTGGTTTTGACTAAACCTTATTATTTGCCTCGGCAAATTTACGCCAAGCTTTCGGAAAGTGCGACTCGGGTCACTTTCCCAGTCCTCCTGCCACTCGACCCTTCCAATGACGGAGCATTGACTTGGGATGATGCCAAAGCGTTTTTCAAAAAGCCTCTTGAAACCTTTGGCCTGCTTATTGCTTTGTAAAGCCTCAATATTTCGAGTATAATTGTTTAAATTTCCCTCTATTTTATAAAAGGAGAGGGGGAAATTTTTAAACGGTGGCATGTGCCGAACGGCTTAGGCGCTACCCTGTGGAGGCGAATGTAGGAGGAATTATAGAGAAATAAGTTGACATCATCTCCACAAATTGGTATTTTCATTTTATGAATGTTTGTAAAAGATGTAAAAGGAAGTATGTAGCATCGAGCAGACACAAATTATGTCCAAGATGCAGGAGTCAACTTGATAAAAGACCTTGTGGAATTTGTGGAGGCTTGAAACAAAGAAAGTCAAAAGTTTGTCAGAAATGTCATTTTCTGAGTAAGCAATATCCTTACTCTCAAAAAAGACACAAAAGTAAAGATGGATACTTGTATGTTTACTATAAAGCCCACCCATATGCTGATAGAACTGGAAGAATATTGGAGCACCGTTTAATATTTGAGCAGAAATTAGGTAGGTACTTATTGCCATTCGAGAGTATTCATCATAAGAACAACATACGGATCGATAACAGGATTGAGAACTTAGAACTTTGGTCAAAAGTTCAACCATCTGGTGCAAGGGTGAAAGATCTTGTAGAATGGGCTAAGGAAATTCTAAAATTATATGGTGATGTTAGCTCAGCTGGCTAGAGCGTCTCCCTGTGGAGGAGAAGGTCGCCGGTTCAAATCCGGTACATCACCCAAAAGTTGTCAATAGTCAATATAGCTCATCAGGACAATCTAAAGTATTGACATGTTATTTGGAATAGTGTAGTATAAAGCTATACACGCCTCGTCTTAGCGCAAGCTCGGCGAGGTTTTTTGGTGGTATAATGAAGTTATGGATACCTACTTATTTATAGACGGAGAAAATCTTTTATACAAAGTTAAGGACGCCTTACGAGAAATCGGCACACCGAAGCATAAAATTGACCTGAACAATCTTGACTTGTCATCGCTTATAGCGGAAGTACTTGTGGGGTACACAATAGCAAAGAAAACGTTTTATGCGGCAAAACTAAAAATGTTTAAAGAGACAAAAGAAAAATCAAGAATACTCATCCATAAACAACGGGTATTGAAACAAAACCTTGAAAGACAGGGATTCGAGTTTCTGATCGCTGGTAATGTACGACCTCAGGCAGTGAGTACCGATGGAAAAACGACATATGTTTTTAAGGAAAAAGGCGTTGATGTTAAAATTGCAGTTGATTTAGTAAGTTTATGTTGCGATAAGAAAATAGACACCGCAATTCTATGTAGTTCAGATTCAGATCTTCAACCTGCAATTACAGAAATAAAACGCAGAGGGGTTAAAGTGGTATACTTGGGTTTTGAAATTTCACCGAACAAGGGATTAACTTTTACCTGTGACAAAACTATCTTATTTCGGAATAGTGAAATTCTCAAGCACTGTCCACCCAAGCATTAGGAATGTTTGTCTCAACTCCCATTTCAGCAGTATAATTGGTTCTAATCCCTTATATTGCTAATACTCTGACGGTTTGTATTAGTATTTAAACTATTTTTCATGCTGTCCCTGATCTTCCTGGTTAGTTGAGCTATAATAGGCTTTAAGGTTCTTTATTGATGACTCCGGACTCGTTGAGAGCAACAAAATTTTCATTTCAGATATAGTTTAGGATTTCAATCCTCAGTATTTAGTTTAGATAGTACCTTATGTCTGTATTTATTTTATTTGGACTTCCGGGTACTGGTAAAACATATGTTGGAAAAATATTTCAAAAGTCGTTTGGATTTTACTTCTACGACGGGGACTTGGATCTGTCTTCTGAATTGAAAAGAGCAATTAAATCTAAAAGTAAGGTGACCGATGCCCAAAGAGGCGAGTTTTTCGCTAAACTCAGCCAAAGTATTAAAAATATCTATAGGACCAACAAGAATTTGGTTGTGGCTCAAACTTTCATCAAAGAAAAATATCGAAAATCTGTATTAAAAGAATTGTCTGACATTCAGTTTGTGTTGGTAAATACGGATACGAGCATAAGAGAAAGACGGCTAAGCGAGCGAAAGGAAAATCCTTTGGACATGGCTTATGCCAGAAAAATGTGTCTTAATTTTGAAAAACCTACGATCGCTCATCAGGTGATGGTCAACAACGCTTCTGGAGAAAAAGATATAAAACGCCAGATAAGACTACTTCTTGATAAGAAATCTAGCGTGTAAATGTTCGACAATTTTCGCCGCTACTTTCCGCTTGCTTGAATGCGGTATTTTTTGGACTGTGGCATCGGGCGAAATGACAAACACTTCATTTGTATCAGCTTCGAAGCCGCGATCATTTCTACTTATATCGTTGGCGATGATGCTATCTGCCCGAGATTGTTTTAACCGCTCCAGCGAAACTTTCACCAGTTCTGACGCAGATAGTCCATGTTCAGCCTTGAAAGCTATGAGAAAAATTTGGGGATGCAGTTTTTTTATTTGATCTAAAATTTTAATTTGCGGTTTTAATTTAATAATTGTTGGTTTGTTACTTGGTAGTTTTCCCCTGAAAAACTGAGCGACTTGAAAATCTGATACCGCCGCCACTTGATACAAGATGTCGTAAGCCTGGACGTTTTCTTTGATCAGAGTCCATAAATCATTGGCTGAAGTAAATATTTTTTCTGTGATAGGATACCTGGATCCGACCGATGTTTTTGATCTAAAAAGTAATACGTCTGCACCCCGTAAGTGACACGCCTCGGCAATAGCTACTCCCATTTTGCCGGAGCTGCGGTTGGTGATACTACGAACTTCATCAATTTTTTCACTAGTTCCGCCTGCGGTGACGATAACTTTTTTGCCCTTTAGTAATTGAGTTTGATTTAATTGCCGCAAAATTTCATCATAAATAAGCTTTATGTCCTTAAGCTTACCTTTACCTTCGTATCCGCAGGCGAGCATACCGGATACCGGTTCAACAATTTGATAGCCAAATTTTTTGAGTTTTTGGATGTTTTCTTGGGTCGCGGGGTTGTTCCACATATTGACATTCATCGAAGGGCAAATGATGGTGGGTTTGGTCACAGCCAGGGCGGTAGTTGTCAAAAAATCATCGGCTATGCCATGAGCCAATTTGGCGATGATATTGGCTGTGGCAGGGACAATCACCAATAAATCTGCTTTGTCAGCTAGCTCAATATGGTCGACTTTTCTAGTATTCAATACAGTATTGAAGTTGAAGCCCTTAACGAATAAGTCTCTAAAGACCTCGTTCCCTGATGCTTTTTCAAAATCTCTTGGTTGAACCATCCTTGTAGCATGTGCAGTCATGATGACGAACACGTCAAAACCAGCTTTTTTCAAAAGCCGGACAAGATCGAGTGATTTATAAGCGGCAATCCCCCCGGTTATACCTACTACCACAGTCTGATTCATATATTAACTTGAGTTACGAAATGCAGGTGTTCAACTAGCTTATCATAATAACTCCTCTTCATCTCTTGCCTTTACTAAAAAGGGGGGGTCCGTCAACTGACAAATCCCTCTTTTTTCAAATTTTCTATCTAAAGAATATTTTTACCTCGAAGTTCGATAAAATATTTCCGATAAGCTAATTGAATAAATTGTAAAATTTGGAAAGGGGTTAAACTCATCGCTGTTGATATTTCTTCTAAATTCTCTGTTTTTTCTATGAACCGTACCATAATTTCCCTTTCAGTTTCGGAAATTTTCTCGCTATTCCTCCACCACAATACAGCGGTCTCAAGCTGCCTTTCCAACTCCTCTATTCTGGTATCTAGTCGCCTATCTTGGTTAGCTGATTCCACAGTTACTGGTTTCGGAGGTGGTGAACCGTTTTTACTTCTCCTTTCACGACGGTAAATAGTAGTGAGTGATTTTCTGCCAACCTGAAGCGTTTGATATTCGTTGATTTGCGATTTAGAAGGTTCCGCATGATCATTCCTTAACGTTTCTAACGCAATATCAGGGTTGGCAATAATCTCATCGACTAAACGGGGAATTTCCTTGACAAAGGCAACTGCTTTTGCCAGGATCTCCGCGTCCTTAGCCACGAAGTTGTGTTTTAACACTACTTCAACCAACCTTCTTTGCAAATCAAATTCACCTGCTAAAGGGACGACGATGGCAGAAAATCTGGCAGGACTTAACTCCCCATGCTTTCCGTGTGATCCGCCTCCGCCAACACGTACTTGATAGATCAAATTCGGATCTGCTGCCTCATAGGCACGTGCAATATTAAAAATTGCAGAGACTGGTCGACTCCATCTTCTGACTTTCTCCTCAATCCATTCTTGTGCTTGCTTTGCTTCTTCAGGAGTCAGTCCCAGACGACTACCTTTTCCTCCCGTCATTTGTAATGTACATATTTGTACTAAGCTTAAACCTCTAACATACCAAGGCGTTTGCCGAAATGAGCTTTGCATCCAAGTAGCAATCCTTGAGAAGGAGACACTACGAACAGAATTTGCTGCCAGTACCCGTAAATCAAAAAGCTCTTCGTCACTGCAGCCATATACTACTTTACCAACACATGTGGATTTTCCCAACTGTAGTAATGCTTTAGCCCGATGAAAACCGTCGATGACGTCGTAATTGATGCTATCTTGATCTACTGTCCTGGCTCGAACAATAAGACTTGATAGTTGTCCTCGTGGACCGCTCATTGATTCTGCTAAAGCTGTAACATGTTGATCATCGGTAATTCCTGCATCAACCACGATTTGGTTCAACGCTATTTGTTCAACCCGCTCAGTCTTAATTTCCAATCGGAGTAGTTCTTGCGGGGACAAATTGGCATATGGACTGAGTTCCAGACCGGCGTATGCGTTTTTAGTTGATGTGGTTAATCCATCACCGCGCTCTTGCATCATGATATATGTCTCCTGAGTTAATTTAAGTCAGAATTATAGCAGTATTACGAGCCGAAAGGAATTTTTCAGTACAATAGTTGTGAGTGCTTGGCCGTTTTCTATTTTTGCTGCTGAATAAAAGATGCAGATCATTCTACTCGCTTCGCAGGAGTTTTAGCGAGGCGAGCAAATAGACAAGTTGATTCTATCTTGAGGCCGGAAAGTATCTGTAATAAATAAGGAATAGTTACTCCTGATTCTTGATTCCATATTCAGCAAGGATTTGCCGGACCTCGGCGAATATTTGCTCGTTTCACGGTAATTTACATTCACCCCAAGAAGCTGTACCATTACACCATAACTAACTATGGTGACTTTATTCAGTTCCGAGCCGGAAAAGCCGACAGCAATCACTCCGGCGCAGATTCTGGTACCGACTGTGGTTGAAACCAAGCTGCAGCTATCCCAGATTGCCCAAGAATTTCTGGATGAGCGGCAAAAAAGCCTGGAGCTTTATAACCGCGGCGCCGAACCGGCGATCCGCGTGAGTGAAGTACTGGGTACGATTGCTCATATTTACGAGCGGATCCGCAACATCGTCGAATACAAGGGGGAACACGTCCTGCGGAGAAATGCGATTGAACGCATTTTGCGGCGATTACTGTGGGAGCGCGCGAGCCACGATACGGAAAGACTGGCCCAAGTGCTCCTGCGCGAACTTATCTGGGCGCGGTACTTACCCAATGACACAGTACCTAAAAGCAAGGTCAAAGATGTGGCTCGCATCATCAGTAAATACCTAGTCTTTTTGGGTAAACTCACGACCATGAGTACTGGTGTGACTTCGGGAAAGCTGCGACCGTGGGTCTGGGGTATCGCCTCTTGCGAAATTGAAGAAGCAGTTGATCCGTCAAACCGCGAGCCGTATGTGATACTCATGTACACTTGGTTTCGGCAGTATTTTATCTGGCGGGATGATGTGAGTGAACATGAAAAAGAAATCCAGATTTACCTCGCGATCCATCGAGCGCTCGCCAAATCAGACGAGGAAATCATGCGCTATCACCTATTGGTCAAAGAATTTCCTGACTGGTTGGCAGGTAAAACTGAAACTTTGGATGCACTGGCAGGGAGATTTCATAGCGTCTATACCGAAATTGAAAAACACTTGAGTTTTCCCCACAAAGACAAACTCTTCCGCATCATTCAAAAACAAGTAGCTGCATTCGAAATCTTTAAACAACTGGTCAAAGAAGTTGGTAGCAAAACCCAAGCGACTTTGGAAGATCCAAATACTTTTGAGGGCAAGGTTCGGGCTATTTGCCAAACCAAATACGACCAAATCCAACAAAAAGTCAACCGCGGGATCGTCAGAAGCATTTTGTATATTTTCGTCACCAAGGTAATGTTGGCGTTACTTATCGAAATTCCGTATGAACTCTACCGCTTTGGGGGCCTAAACTATCTCCCGCTCGGCATAAATGTCATCGTCCCACCGGGAATGATGTGGCTTATAGGTCTGACTATCAGGGCTCCGGATGCGGCCAACACCGAGCGGATCATAGCCAAACTCAAGACCGTGGTTTACCAAAACCAGGTGCCGAAACAACTGCCGTTTTCGATCCTTACCCAGCACCAGGAATCACTTTTATCACAAATTTTTGCGATCATCTATTTATTATTGTTTCTAGCAGTTTTCGGCGGCATCACTTATCTTTTGCTGCAACTAAAATTTACGGTTTTGGGCATCGTCATCTTTTTTGCCTTTTTATCCTTGGTACTGCTGTTTGGTTTCCGGGTGCGCTTTACCGCTTCGGAACTCAAAGTCACCTCGGACAAAGAAAATATCGTGAGTTACTTACTTAATATTTTGACGCTCCCCTTTTTGAGTACGGGCGTGTATTTATCCAAAGGTTTGGCCAGAATCAATTTTTTGACCGTGATTTTGGATTTTTTAATCGAGGCGCCTCTCAAAACCATTATTGAAGTTGTGGAAGAATGGACCTCCTTCATCCGCGAAAAACGGGAAGAAGTAGTGGAAGTGCCAGAACAGTGAAGGTTTAATAATTGAGGTTAGAATAAACTTCGGAATTTATTGTGGATTTCGAGGACCAAATAAGATATACTTTAAAGGTGAAACAGTGTGTTCGTTGCAAAAAAATTAAATCCTTAGAAGAATTCAATTTTAAGTTTAAATCACTAGGTATACGACAAAAAACATGTAAGACATGCACAAGACGAGAGGTTCGCAATCATTACAATAATAACCGTGACTACTATTTGCATAAGGCTAAAAAGAGAAATTCCATTATTAGGAAACAGAACCGAGAGTATGTTTTAAACTATTTGCTTAAGTATTCATGTGTTGATTGTGGGGAAAACGATCCGGTTGTTCTAGAATTCGATCATAGTAAAAACAAGATATCTGACATTTCACATTTGATAAAAAACAGCACTATAAAAAAAATTGAAGAAGAGATGAAAAAATGTGAAGTAAGATGTGCAAATTGTCATAGGCGCAAGACAGCTAGAAACAATATTTGGTATAGAAATAGATTGCCCCTGTAGCTTAATTGGATAGAGCGCATCGCTTCGGACGATGAGGTTGGAGGTTCAATTCCTCCCAGGGGCGCCTCAAATTCTTTGTGATTTCAACTGATAATAGCTCGATTTAGTGATGCCGACTCTTTCCAATATTTCCTTTTCAACTAAATTGTGAAGTAATGACTGGGCTTGTTGGCGGGAAACTTGCAAGCGTTTTACCACGTCTTGAGTTTTAATCTTTTTAAGTTCTACCACGATTTGCAGCACCTCTTCCTCACGCCTGGTGACGAGTACCCGCTTATCGCCTTTGATTGATTCTATTTGCCGCTCGGTCAGGTCATGGATGCGCTCTAAAGCCGCTTTCAGGGAGTGAGCAATCCCCTCGAGAAAATACTCGATCCATTTTGTCTTGTTGCCTGTATCAGCAGAATGTAACTTATCAGAGTATTCGAGACGGTCTAGGTCATAATAATCGTCCAAAATGAAGTATTTGGTGACTTCATAGCCATGAAGTAACAAATAATAGGCTGTTAAAAGCCGCGTGACCCGGCCATTGCCATCGTAAAACGGGTGGATATAAGCTACTTCATGGTGAAGGATACCGGCTTGGATCAAAGGGCTCAAATCAGAGGGGCGGTTGAGGTAGTCAAACAGGTCCTCCAGGCGGCTTTTGATGGCCTCTTTGTTGTGGGCCGGCGGATTGTGTTTGACGACCAATCCAGACAGGTTACGGTGCCCTACAATGACTCCGGAGTCACGAAACCGGCCTGGTTGTTTTTTATCAATCTCCCGCATCACAAAGCGGTGTAGATCGAGTACCAAGGACGTAGATAGAGTCTTACGCTGCATGGCCAGTACTGAAACATGATTTAGGGCGTCAAAGTAGTTTTTGACCTCTTTTTCGCTCTTGGTGGTGGGAATCGAGTCATCAAGAAGGATATTTGTAACTTCGCGCGGGGACAAAGGATTGCCCTCGATGCTGGTCGAATAGTGGGTAGCCAAAATCTTGTTTTCCTCGGTCAGCTTAAGGCTCAAAGACGGGATCAGCCGTTCGGAGATCAACTGGCCGTAAAGCCGTTCGATCGCAGTGAGGTGGTTGATCAAGGCTGGAGTAAAAGCAAATTTTGGTTGGTACATGGTGGGTGTATTCTACCAATTGTCCGCCTTTTTGTCAAGGTAATTGTCAATCTGATGACTCAAAAACCCTTACTTAAATGAAAGTTTCGAGCGTAGAAATTCAGTTAATATCCTTTGCTAATCTGCTTGGATGATGTGATGTCCGGACAGAAAGGTCTGCATCATTTGTAGTTCAAACCAGGGTTGGCCAATTAGCTGTAATAGGCGTTCTTCGGTAAGTTTTCCTTGAGATCTAGACGCGATGTAATAAATCGCTTCTGCCACTTCAAGTTCACGAGTGTATGGGCCTTCGTAGGCTACATCAAAATCAATATTCCAAACTCTATTATCTGAAACCAGAATATTGTTGGGCCATCTATCACCATAAACAAGTCCCACATTGTGCGCTCGGCGTAAATCTGCGAAACACGCTTTGACTAAGGGAAACGCTGCATTCCCTCTCTCAATCACGACCGTATCTATAGGTTTTGCCCTATCAAGAATCGGATAGTAAATTGTGTCTTCGGACCAATAAGATACAGGTACTACCTGTAAATGTTGAGCTCGAGCTTGAGTGTTGAATTCTACTTCTTCTCGGACAGATCGAAGATACACTCCGCCCCCATGTCCTAAAAAGCCAACGGTAGTGAGATGCTTTTCTAAGTAAGCTATACATTCCGAAGCTTCTTTTGGGTTTCTGTGTTTTCGAATATGCTCGCGTCCCATCTCATCGCACACGACGCAGTATCGTTTAAGCTGCTCCGAAAACTAATTCCAGTTTCCTTAAATTGCATTGTTTATGCATAAAAAGCAGTTTTTTAAACGCAAATCATTCTTTCACTCCCGGATTGAAATATATTTACAATCCGGGATTTTAAACTTACGTTATCGCAAAATCCCGATGTGTCAAGCTAGTACACTTCCGAGGTGTACTTTTACAGTTTCGATAAACAATATCGGATTTATTTATTGGTTAAATATTATTATATAAACAGCAAGTTCTAAACTCTGTAAATGGTGAACGTTTTTGAAAAAATTCGAACTGATTTCAAACAAAGGTAGGCGCGGCGAGTGCGGCCGGACACTCGCCGCGCCATCTTCGCTCGGCCTTCGGCCTCGCTAATATTTTTTATTTTTTGCGCGCGCGATTTTTGCTCGGCTCCGCCGAACATTTAAATAGAGATTACACTTCAAAAGGTAGTTTATATCCTGCCTTTTGTAGTGAGGCCAAAATTCCCTGTTTACTTTGTTCTATGCCAGCAATATCGTCAGTAATACGGTCTCTTTCATCAGTTTCAGTTACGGTCTCAAGCTCTTGTCTTAAATCTCGAACAGATCGCAAACCAGAATGTAATTCTGACAATCTTGCGGTAATGTAATTTTTTCCATATTCTGCATTACCCCACTGATAATCTTCATGTAGTACTTGAGCCTTTTTATCTGTAACTCCTATTCCCTCCAAATAAGCCTTTGTGTCGTTCCAGTCTGTTTGACTTCCTGAATGAGGTGGTAAATTTTCATTAAATCCCTTCCGCTTGAGATCGGGACCAAAATCAAGAATTTGAATATCTTGCCTCCATTGACCAGAACTATAACCCGAGGCCATTCCAATAATAACCCGATCAGGCTGTACCCCCCCCATAAAGTCTTGAGCCTCCTTGAGAAAACGATTTACAGGTCTAGGCGCTTCTACTGTTTGAGTCTCCATATTGTTCACCTCCTTTTTATTTAAGTTTATAAAATAATTGATTATGACGATCCAAGTATATCAAATTTCTAGATGTTTTCACAACTTCGGATTTGAAAGTCCTTTACCAAGTTTTATTTTATAAAGACTTTCAATAAAATCTGTTCCGACATATCCAGCCAAAAATGAAACTTGCCATTCGGTATCAGCTAATATTCCGGCGGCGGCTCCAACAATTCCAGAAATCAGAATAGTAATCAAAAAATATTCAGGTTTAAAATGATTTGCTTTTTCGATGGTTTTGTTTTTAACAAAACCCACCAATCCTCTGATAATTCCACCTGCAAAACCGGCTAAAAGATAAATCAAATATTTTTCCATTTTTTATCCACCTCCAAGATCATTATACACGAAAATCGAAAAAGCAAATCTTACAAAAAATACTTGTTTTTTTGTTTTGATTTCTGGTATAGTAATTATGAAGTCAACAATTTAGAAATTGCTTTTTTTAATGGCGTAATCGGACAACAGAAAGCAATTTCTTGTTGACTTCACCGGTTGCGCCTTTAAAGTTTATAGATAAAAGTTCTTTAAAATTTTTGCGTTTTTCTTTTAGACAAAATCTTTCA
>Ga0209542_10011420_pt1 | contig 15749 bp, 13 predicted proteins | sample RifCSPhighO2_01_FD_184028 | JGI IMG/M metagenome (GOLD analysis project Ga0209542, IMG submission 184028) | Soil microbial communities from Rifle, Colorado - Rifle CSP2_plank highO2_0.1 (SPAdes) (version 2) | ecosystem: Environmental > Terrestrial > Deep subsurface > Rock core/Sediment ... | reverse complement strand
TATATCTTTGGTTCTTATTGCATTTTTAATTGGAAATTTAATAATAACCAGCTCTTTAAATCCAAAATATGAAAAATCAGACCAGGCAATAGAGCATAAAGAAGCAGGATTATGGCTGAAAGAAAATGCTCAAAATCCGGTAGTTATGTCAAGAAAGCCATGGGTTTCATTTTATTCAGAAGGTAAATTTGTAATGCTTCCTTATGCTGATTATAATGAAACAATAAATTATGCAAGATATAATAATGTTGAATATTTGGTTATAGATGAGCGTTATATACCTGCATTAAGGCCGCAATTAACATTTTTATTAAATGAGGAAAATACAAAAGACTTGGAATTGGTTTATAAAAATGTGAACTATAAATACAAAATATTAATATATAAATTAAAGTAAAATTTAGATTTATTAGTAGCTATTCTCCCTAATAATATTTAGAACGAAAACCTTTCGTTAATTCATCATAAGGCCTATATCCCTCCTTGAATTTTATTGTATTATTTTTTTTAATTAATGAATCTATTTCCTTACCCGCATCATCCCATTTATAATCAAATGATTGGATAGTTCCATCTGGCAATTTTACATCTATTGAGTATATTTTTACAAGTGCGGAACTCGTTCTACCAAAACTATGTCTCTCAGCAAAATATTTTTCTTCTATGACTACCCCTTCTATAGATTTAGTATGTTCAAAGCTATATGAATGGCACTTCTTGGAAATCCCAACAGATAATAATGCCCAAATTGGGAAACCAAATACTAGGCTAGTAAGAAAATATCCAGGAAATTTGTCACGTATACTTCTGATAGTTTTATTTTTCATTTTAAAAGTTCTTATATAACCATTTATAAAGCTAATGAATTAATAGTATATAATAGAAACATATATATAACCTATTTGTTTAAAATTTATATGATTCCACAAGGAAGAAAAGAATGGGTTTTAAAAAATAAATATCTTCTAATGCTAATAGCCATACTGCTTTTCGCATTCATAATAAGGGTGCAATACTTAAATACAAATCAAGCAGTTTGGTGGGATGCAGCAGATTATTTAATGAGCGCAAAAGAAATTGGCGGTGTTACTAATCTGGAAACATATGATTTAAACCCTAAAAGGCCTTTTTTAATGCCATTAATATGGGGGATCACGTATAGGTTAGGCGGCAATGAAACATTGTTTAACTTAACCGAAATAATCCTGTCGTGGCTGACTGTTCTTTTTACATATTTAATAGCAAAAGAATTCTTCAATGAAAAAATTGCTTTAATAGCAACCTTCATGATGTCTGTTCTATGGATGCCTATATTTTTTACGCATAGGTTGATGACAGATGTTCCAGCCCTGGCATTCTGGTTGATGACATTTTATTATTTTTACAAAGGGTATATTAAAGAGGAAGGCAAAAAATATTTTTATTATTCAATGGCATTCTTAGCCCTATCCATATTCACAAGAGCGGCATCTCTAATAAACATAATTCCCATAGCAATAATGATGCTTATAAAACAAAGGCTAAGCTTATTTAAAGATAAAAAATTCTGGGTTTCACTATTAATTTTTCTATTAGTTTTATCGCCTTTCATAATATGGATTTTTGCATCGTATGATAACCCATTATATGAATTTACTAAAAGCAGAGGTTATAAAGGAGAGCCGTATAATCTTTCAAATTTAAGCAATTTATGGAATAATCTGAGTTATATTACTGCAACATTATTAACGCCTTATTTATCAAACCTTTTAACTCCAAATTTAATGGGTTTTATTATTTTATTATTGGTTCTCTTCTTATCACTGGATGCTTTGATAGGATTGGACTTGGTAATAAAAAACAAAGATCAGGATTTAACAAAAAAGTTCTTTATATTAATATCAATTCTCACCCCTTATTTATTTTATAGTTTATTTAATCCAGGTATAGAAGATAGGTACTTAATAGGGATGTATCCATTTATGTTTATTTTATTTGGTGTTGGTTTGGTTAAATTAAAAGATTTTTTAGCGAGATATAATAAGATATTGTCTGTTATCTTTATTATTGTATTGCTTTTTATATTTGGATTTGTGAACTTTAAAACAGCAGATATGACAATAAAATCAAAAGCTGATTCATACGCGCCAGTTGCATTGGCAGGAAAGTGGATATATGAAAATAGTTATAAAATGGATAAGGTAATATCTGCTTCTAAATTCCAAAATATGTATTATTCAGAGCGTGAAACATATCCTTTCCCCAAAAATGAAGAAGAATTTGCATCTTATTTAGAAAGCGTTAAGCCGAAATATATAGTTGTGTCCGTCTTTGAACCGGGTTTCACGCCGCAATGGGTTTATTCTTATTTCGATAAGTATAAGGATATGTTTAGGCCAGTGCAAGCATATACTGCAACAAATAACCAGGCTTTATTGGTTATATATGAATACCTGCCTCGTAATGAAGATGTTGCATAGTCAAATCTTTTTTCTTTCCTTCTTTCTTGGTAATATAAAACCCTTCGCAATTAGAATCATAGCCATGCATGGCTTTAACAGGATTTTTAGAAAAATAACTCGGGCAAATTAAAACACCAGGATTAGCTAAAAAAACATAATCCCCCCATTTCTTATCAACTTTAATTATCTTTCCTTTATTCAAAGGCAATTCAGGACATTCCCCCCAATAACGAGCCATAGTACTGTCTATAAAACAATCATCATTTACGGGAACTTTAATTGCCTCCTTAACATCAATCATGCCGTGGTCGCTCATAACAATATCAAAATCCTCATTTTTTAATTTCTCATCTAATTCTCTAATGCAGTCTTTAACCTCTTCTGATTTAGTGCCGTATTTATGCGCAATCTTATCTAATTCGCTGATTAATTTATAATCAAAATCTGTAAATTGCCATGGAGTTTTATTGATAGAAGTCTCAAAATAATGCAGTTTATTCTTAGGAATTTTATATGTTCTGAAGAATCTTCTGTTGTTTTTAAATAATCTTTGCAAATTAATCAAAATATCTAAAGCTATTCTCGGCAAAAATGAAATATGTTTAGTCCATTTTAAAGAAGAATTTTCAGATTTGTAAAACATAGCTAAGATATCGGATTTACCTTTAAAAAATTTTTCCATCCCTCCTTCAAAGCCAACAGGAACTTTTAATTCCCCATATTGGTATTTCTCTGTCAAAGACTTTAGATAAGGAGCATATTCCAGATATTCCAGTTTAAAAGAATCTATGCAAATTACTCTCATATTAATTTTTGCAGATAATAACCTCCATACAAATTCAATATTTTATTTCTCAAGGGTTCAGTTTTAAAAGTCAGCTTTTTCAGGTACTTTTCAGCTAACTTTTCTTCATCATTCAAATATAAAAATAAAGGAACAGCAATTCTCAGCCCGAAATCTCTCCAGCTGAATAAAGGTTTAACAATAAAATTTCCTCTTTCCCAGCATTTTAAAATATACTTCAAAGTTAAATAATACTGCCCGAAAAATAAATATCTGCTTTTCAAATAAGGATTAAAATAACTATAAGGCAGTTTATAATAAACAGTTTTAGCTATGCTTCCCCAATCATCACCGCAATTAAACTTTCCATGGATTATATGTTTTAAAGCGTAACCTGCCCAATACTTAGCCTCGCTCCATTCTTTTTTAATGTCATATCTATCAAAATCAGGATTTCTTCTGAAATTATTGGCCCAATCAATCTTTTTCTTTAAATCTTCAGAAAAATCAGTTTTCTTAAAAACCTCGTTTCTTTTTGTGTAATAGCCGTAAAAATCTCCTTTATATATCAATAAAGCGGAGCACAAATCAAGATAAGATTTCATGATATAAATCATCTTTATTTTTTTATTGCTTTTGTTCTCGCATAACAATAAGTGATCCATTTTATTGAATAATATCCTTATAGCGTCGGAATCAGGAATTTTTATATCAGGGATTTTATTAAATATATCCTCTCCATAAATAATTTGGCTGGAATTTTTTAATTCAAAAGTTCTTTGCGTAGGCAATAATTTGCTAATCTTATCATAGTTTATAAACCTAATATCTACATGAAAAAATCTGTCTTCATCATACTCTTCATCCGCATGTTCAACAAAATCCAAGCCGCCTCTACCTAAAGCAGTAGAACATTTTACAGATAACCTGTCGCATTCTTCATCAGATAGTCTTTTTCTTCCTATAATATAAATATCAAAATCATTCAAGGGTTTTCCATTCTTATCAACCATCCCCTCTCCTTTCCCAAAACCCCCGAATAAAACAATGGATATAGGTTTGGTTTCCTTGATTAAAATATATTTGACTATCTCAAGCTGTTTCTCTATTTCTTTGTCATATTTTTTGTTATAGGTGTATTTACCCATTTTTATGCTCTTTAAATAAATAAATCAAAGCAGGAATATTAATGAATAAGCCTGCAAATGACCATAATAAGGATATGGCAACAATCTTATCTGCTATATTAAACCCTACAATAGAAAATAAGCCTATTAAAGTAATCTCTCTAGTTCCTGCTCCGCCTATTGTGATAGGAATTAAGCCAACTATGCTTGCCAAAGGAAATAGTCCAAAGAAAAAATAATAAGGTATATTATTAATAGACAAAGCTAAAGCTGCTGTATAAGCTTGTAAATATATTAAAAACCATATAACTAAAGAAACAATAAATGGTTTTATCAGCTGTTTTGGTTTTAAAATTCCATCATAAAAAGAGTGAAATAAGTTGCTTGCTTTCTCTTTATACTTCTTAGGTATTAAATATATATGGATAAACTTTAAAAAAAATCTTGTCCTCTCTCTATTTAAAAATATAAAAATAAAAGCTATAAACATAAATAAGACCAATATAACTAATTCCAAAAATAAGTTAGATAAATAATTTATTAATAAAAAAGCTCCGAAAGATGCAAATAAAAATAAAACCAAGAAATCAATTGCTCTCTCTAAAATAACGCTGGAACTGCTTTCACCATAATCCTTATTTATCTTTTTCTTCAAGTAATTTACTTTAATTAAAGAGCCTACTCTTCCAGGAGTTATAGCACCATACAAAAAACTAATCATTTGTATTTTGAATAATGAATAAAATTTTAAGTTTATGTTCTGTTTTTTTAATATCAATCCCCACTTATAAGTTTGCAATATAACAACTAAAAAAGCCAAAAATATAAGCAAAAAAATATAAAAATAATTAATATTTCTAAAAACATTAATTATATTCTGTACGCCAATTTTATAAATTAAATAAACAAGAATACCCACACCTAATAAAGGCAATAACTTAATTAATTTCATTTTTCCCTCTTGAAAAATCTTTCAGATGGCCAACAACAGCTTTTGCTCCCTTTAAAACAAATTTGACATCGCCAAAAGATCTTATCCCAATTAAGCTCCTGAACATGTATTCGGGCGTCAAAAATATCTTATAAATATTATTGCATATCCCCATTACTTCTTCGTCAGTCATATCTGGAGTTTTTAAGACGGGCTCAGACATGTCAAATCTTTCATATTCTTTTGGGTTAAACCTAAACATATTTTCTTTTATAGCTTCTTCGTATAACGGCGTACCTGGATATGGCACAATTACAGTGGACTGCAAAACATCTGCATATCCTTTTGTCATTAATTTCTTGGCTAATTTTATGGTATTATTTGCATCTTCTCTTGTTTCCCAGAAATAGCCAACCATCATTGTTAAGTGTGGCATTAATCCTGTTTTTTTGGCTAATTTGCAGCTTTCTTCTATAACTTCAATAGTAGTTCCTTTGTCCAATCTGTCTAATGTTTTCTGGTTCCCTGATTCCAAGCCGAATTTTAATAATCTAAATCCTGCTTTCTTCATCAATTTATACTCTTCTTCATTCACAGCTCCAAATCTCATATTGCATGAAAACATTACTTTTTTATTATACCCAGATTCAATCATTAATCCGCAGAATTTCTTCAGCCATTCTCCTATTGGAATAGTTCCTGCATCATCAAATATTTCTTTTACTCCATTATCAACTAATAATTTAACCTCTTCAAAAACATTTTCAGGAGTTCTATTTCTGTAAGTTCCTTTTGGGTATAAAGTATGGTTCCATACGCAAAATTTGCACTTGTTCCACCAGCAGTCTCTTGCGGACATTATGTAAGCAAATGGCCTTCCTTTCAGGTTATACTCCTTTTGGTATAATTCATTTTTAGTTAATTCCCTGTCAATAAATGGAGCATCATCTAACCTTCCTTTAAATTCGTATTTTCCATTATTTATTATTTTATTATCTTTTCTATGCCAGATTCCTTTGGGTATTTCTTTTTTTTCAGATAAAGCATTGCATAGCTCTAAAATAGCAAAATCAAAATATCCCCCTGCAATCACGTAATCGACTTTGGAATTCTGTAAAGTTTCTTCAGGCAAGAAAGTTACATGATCCCCGCATATTGCTATTTTCATATCAGGGAATTTTTCCTTTAATTTATTCATTAAATCCCAATGTAGTTTTATAACAGGTGTTTTAGTCTCAAAAACAAATAAATTTGGCTTTTCAAATTCTAAATATTCAAAGAAAAAATCTTCTGACAGTCCTTCGGCGATAAAATCCCTCCATAAAATATTATATCCTTCTTTCTTCAGTATAGTTGCTGCTGTGCCCAAAACAACTGGAAAAATAAAAGTGGGATTGTTAAAATACTGGAACTGCCTGTTCTGGCTTAGCAACGGAATTCCCTTCTCAGACTTGATAGGAGGATAGCCTATTAAAACCTTAAAATCAGCTTTATTCATCAAAATTTTCAAGAAAAACCATTTATAAATGTTATGAACCTTTAAACAATCCCTTCAAAAAACCAATCCCATAAGCAAAATGCGTCAATATTCCCCCTAAAAATATTAAATAAAATCTTCTAATACTAATAGACAAAGAAGCCAATATCATTATTAACAAATATAACAACAAACTATAAATATAAAAATTAAACAACCCAAATACCAAAGATAAAATAAATCCAAATATAACATAAAGAACAAACAAGCTGGGTATAAAGTAATAAACACTCCAGCCAACGCCTTTCTTCAATAAGACAGCCTTGTCCCTTCCATAAATAAACAATTGCTTCAAATGCTTCTTAAACAAAGGCCTTCTATGGTGATAAACAAAAACATCAGGGGCATAATAAACCTTTTTCCCTAAATTACTGCACATAAAACAAAGTTTAGCATCCTCAGCAGTCAGTAAATTAACGTCAAAGCCCCCAATTTTTTCATATAATTTCTTTCTAATAAATAAATTGCAAGACGGTAATTCTTTAACATTCCCTTCTTTCTTCTTCTTATATCTTTGTGAAAATTTTCCAACCATAATAGAAGAGCTTAATATCTCCCCGCTTGCTTTTTGCAGTTCAGAATCTTCTTCAGGTGTTAGATTAGGCCCCCCAACAATGCCTACATCAGCATCATCAAGATATTTAACCGCCTTCACAAGCCAGTCTTTCTCAGGATAAGCGTCAGAATCAATAAAAGCTATAATCTCTCCTTTGGCTTTAGAAACGCCGATATTTCTCTTGACAGAAGGCTTGACATTCCCGGTAGGAATTATTTTTACTTTTTTAAATTTAATATTTTCATCAGGCAGTAAAATAATCTCGAAATTTTTATAATCCAACTTCAGGCATTTGCCAACGCATTCCTTAACCATCTCATCAAGATTCTTAAAAGGTACAATTATTGATATAAATTTTTCTTTCATAATAATGTCAATGCTATAATAGCAAGTATAATTTCAAAACCATATAAAGCATAAACCACATCATTCTCATAAACTTTCTTCTTAATCTTACTTAAAAACTTAATAGTTAAATGCTCCAAACCGTAAATTCCATCTTTTAATTTCAAAGAGCCATCTTCTTGGACAGCAGCAAAGCTTTCTTTCTTAAATTTACCTCTAGCTTTTAAAATAAACTCTAAAAAGTAAGGTATAAACAAGAACAAAGCAAATTTCTCAATATTCCCAAGAATAGCTACAATAGCAATTAGTGCGCCGACAGAATAAGTCATAGTGTCCCCTGGAAATATTTTAGATGGATATTTATTATAAATTAAAAAAGCAAGCAATGCCATAACCATTGTAAAGGCAACCACAGCAACCCATGTATACCCCAAATTCCATGAAATAAATCCTAATGTGCTTAAAATTATTACCCCCATACCTGCTTCTAAGCCGTTATAGCCTGCAAGCATATTAAAGGCATTACTAGCCCCAATAACTCCTATAGGTATTAAAACTAAAGTATAAAGCAATCCAAAGTCAACAGCGCCAAAGAAAGGCACATACATTATAGTTGTTCCACCTTTAATTGCGATTATAGGCAAAGCAGCGCCGATAGTCAAAAAAGGTTTCTGCCATTGTTTCAGTCCTTTTTTCCAGCCTAAAATATCATCTATCAAGCCAATAATAGTTACGATAAGGATAGCTGCAAGAACAGACATCAGCCATAACACCTTTGTATCGCTCTTAAAATAAAATATATGCAATCCTGTATAAACTAACAACCCTAAAACAAAGCCTGCAACAACACAGATGCCTCCTACCTCGACAACCTTTCTTTTGTCTAATTTATGCACATCAAATCCTACCAAATCAATTTCTTTTGCCCTTTTAATCCAGTAAGGAATAAAAAAAAGTGTTGTAAAGAATGAAATTATAAAAACTAAAAAAAGTATGTATTGCATTTTTATCTTGCCTTTTGCAGTTCTTGGTTAGGAAAATCCCTTTCAAGATATTCTGGTTTTTCTTGCACGTAACTTGGGTAATCCACTTTCCATATTTTAACTGGCCCGATAGCCCTGCCTTGATAAATAGCTAAAGGCATATTGTCCGTATAAGCCAGGCTGAATCCTTCCCATTTAGTATTATCTAACATATACAGTTGCCCGAATAAAGTATTTCTTACCTTTTCAGACAAGTAATAAGCCCCTCCAAACATGTTTGTCTTCCCGTCTTGTTCAATAGAGGGTATTATTCTTAAGCATCCTTTAACAACAGCATTTTCAAAATCATATTCTTCACCATCAAAATATATGCACTCTAAAGGAAGGTTAAATTGCTGGTTGTTATAAACAATAATTGCAATTGGCTGCCCAAAATCAGCCACTATTGTATTATTTTCATTTTTCATATTCTTAACAGGCAGTATAATCCCCCCAATGCCTGCGCTCCAAGCGGGAAGCACTTGATTATTGTAAATGATATCTTGGTCTAAAGACATTCCTCCCCTGAATACATATAAAGTTTCATCCCTGGTTTCTTTGGTCTGGCTTAAATCCAAATTAAAAAGGCTTATATAAGAATATCTGTCATAATTTTCATCAGCCCCAATGCTTGCATAAGCAGGATATTTGCCTATATCTTCTTCTACAGCTAAAATGTAATTTACCTTATGTGTTTTTAAAAACTCCAAAGCTTCTAAAGACGTATTTGCCAATAATAAATGTCTTCCTAATAAATGATTCCAGTAAACTAATAAATTGCCGGGATCCGTTACCGAAGCCCTCTTGCCTTCAGCTTGTATTATATAACCATAATCCCACCAGCTGGCAAAAACAGAATCTTCAGGCGTATTTTCTCTGACCCATGACATGGCATTCTGCCATTGAGGGCCATAGCCTGTACCGATACCATTTGCAGTATTATAAGTTTGTTTTGCAAAGGCAAATAATGAAAAATATAATAAAATAATTAGCACGGCAAAACCTGTGATCTTATACAGCCTGTCTTTCAAATTTTTAATAGAATCATAAATGAAGCTGAAAAAATAAGCAACGAGAATTGTTGTTACTGGAACAAATAAAAATAATAATCTTATGGCGCTGGTTGCTGCTATAATGGAAGCAAAGAACCATATAAAAACAAATGTGTATATTCTATCAAATTTTGAAAAATCTTCAAATATATCCCTTCTTTTATAGTATGTATAAAGATAAAATATCATAATCACTGCAATAAATATAATAAGAGAACCTAAAAACAAAAATTTAGACAAGCCTGTTTTTCCATTTAAAATGGAATTACCTGAATAATTACTGAATATAAATGTAAATATAAAGATTATATAAGCGACTAATAAACCATACTTATATTTGGCCTCTTTTATAGTAGATAGTAATTTATAGAATAAAAATATAGAGCCTATAATTAATAAAAAGAAATATAGCTGCCCAAAATTGTTTATCCAATCTGTAACATATGGTTTTTGTGATTCTGCAACTGTTAAAGCCCATCTATTTTGGCCTGTAGTAAAAAATTTTCTTATTCCATAATTTATTTGCCCAATTATAAAACTAGGTCCGAAAGCTAGAAGAGCTAATATTACTGAGCCTATAATAGAAGCTAATACTGATAAAACCGTATCTGGAATATTTTTTAATTTTATTTGATATTTTTTAAATATTTTATGCACAATCATTATTATTAAAATAATTGTAGCAATTCCTGTATTAAAACCTTTTAAAAAACTAATAATACCTCCGCTCCTAGAAATTAATAAAAGGAAAGACATTAATGTAAACAAGTACCAAGATAAATATGTATAAAAACTATTTTCATCCAATTTATTTAAAAAAAACTCTATAAATGCAAAAAAAGCAATTATATAAAATACAAAACCCACTCCTCCCCAAGTCATAGCCATTAAACCTGTTGAAATACCGGATAACGCGCCAAAAATTATGCTATTTTTAATAGATTTAGACTTAAAAGCTAGTACATAAAAAAAGAATATTAAATACATAAAGAAAAAAGCTAAAGGCTCCTTATCAGAAAACCCGGCAATAGTTCTGAATAAATAAGGAGGTATAACTGCTAAAAATGCTGAAGCAAGCAAAGCAGTTTTATTATCAAATAGCATTTTAATAGTAAAGAAAAACACAATCAATCCAAAAGCAAAAAATATTGGCGAGTACCATATAGCTGCTTCTCTAACAGTAAAGGATGAAACAAAAAAATGCACAATTTTGTAAAAATAAGCGATTACATAAGCTAGCAAAGGAACTTCATTGCCAAGATTAAATCCTAAAGGATAGTTTCTCATATAATCTATTGCCATTAATTTTCCATGTTCAACAATATATTCGGAATACCTCATAAAAATAAATGGATCATCAATGGAAATTGGGAACTTGCCTTGCAAATATTTCATAGGCAATGTTCTTATCCAAGTGCCAAACCATACAATAAAAACTAATATTAGATAAATTAATTTATTCTTATGTTTACCAAAAAAATTCAGTAACTTTTCCTTTCTTTCCTTAATCTTATCTTCCATTTTTAAAATATAGCTGGTGTTATGTAGACCTCAACTAATGCCGCTACAAATATAATAACCAAAGCCAGCATCATCAGACTTAAAGAATCAAACAATACATTTTTAAAGCTTTCACTCTTGAAATCGTGATTAATTATACCAAAAGATATTATCCCTCCAGCCAAGCCTGCTATAAAATAAGCTGCAATCTCAAATATGCCGTGGGTCATATATCTCATAATGCTTAAAGAAAACACATGAAAATAGCTGAAAATACTGCTAAACCCGAATATTCCGGCATAATTTGCTATAGCATTCCTGAAATAATTCCCTATTGCAGCGCTTATAACCGTAGCATTCCATGTTAATATAAATATCGCCCCCATGCCGTAAAAGAACGAAAAGAAGAAGCTGAATAATAACACTTTTATATTATTTGAAAAAATTGACATAAAAAAGCTTGAGTTTAATATGGCAGAAGTCAGGTCTGTTTTTAAAGTATCTGAAGTGAAATCTCTGTTAAGCGTAAAGGCTCCAAACACGGAATTCCCTGAAACTCTCGAGTTAATTGAGTCTATTGTGCTTGTCTGCACACTGAACAAAGCTTTGGACAAGTCGCTAGGCAATAAAAGGTAAAATAATGTGAAAGCGAGTATAAATCCTATAAATAAAAATAATAAGAATTCTATCGCCCTGCTATGCTGCTTTAACAGAGATCTTTCGCCTTTGTAAATTGTATCTTTTTTCTCTTCTAATTTAAATGTTGCATAAACCAGAGGCACAGCAACTAAAGAAGTCAAGAAAACCATGATTAAGCTTGCCTGGTCCTTGAATATCCATAAGCTGAATATAACTGAAATTGAAGCGTATAAAAACCCGATAAATAACAATTCCCACGGATGTTTTTCTGCATTCGTAGGATTAATAATAGACTCAATCACCATACTTAAATTACAAGCCAAATGGTTTATAAATCTTTTTATTGATTTAAGCTCAAATATAACTTATTTTACAATTAAATTTACCGTTAGCATCAAAATCCCTGATAATCTGTATATTCCCTTTTTTATTAATATTTAATTTGATAGGAATACTATCCAATTCAGCTTTTTGGAAATACTTTGAAGAAGGGATTGGGTTGTAAGAAGCTTTAGTTCCGACAGTAAGTTTAGATATGGGGGCATTATAAATTATGTCAATAATTTTTAGATTTGGATCGAATATTATCTCTCTTGAATATTTTATATTGCTTTTTTTAGCTTTACTTATTAAAATGCTTCTAAGCTTGTCCTTGACAAAATTGCTCAAGATATCTGGCCTGCCAATGGTTGCTTGAAACATTCTCGATAAAATTAATTTCAAAGGAGACATCTTCATATCATTTATATAATTCAACCAACCTTCAGCTTTAATAGAATTCTCTCCGCAAAATTTTATAGCATCAGATAAATATCCGGAAAAATATTTATTTTTAGCTTCTAAAATAATCCCCGAATCATAAATTACTTTATTCTTGTAAAATGCTTTGAATGAATTGCCTTTATTCAAATTTGAAACTAAAAAATAATTATTGTTAAATATAAATAACCCGGAATTGTTAAAATATTTTGTTTTGAAATTTAATTTCATCGGCAAAACCTTGTCTTTGGCATCCAGATAAGCTTGTAGATAAGTGTAAGAAATATAAGCTAAATAACGGTCATCAAATGAAAATGGAGCAATAGTGGTTTTTTTGGCTAAAGCTTCTCTTAAATAATAAGCTACAGAATCAGCTTCTTTAGTCTTGATTAATTCAAATCCGTCCGGTATCAAATATTCTGTGTTCCTACTTCCATATTCTCCCCCAAAAGTTAAATTAGGGTGGATAAAATTATGTATAAATGAAATAGCTTTTTTAGAAATCTCCAAAGCATCTTCATTCTTCGATTTATTATAAAATTTAGCCAGATAGTCTGCCGCTAAAGATAGATAGCCTATATCTGCCCCGCCATATTCTGTAAACCAGCCTTCACTATTTTGCATCTTTTTAAGTTTATTTAACATCTCTAAAGAATAATTTTTATATTTCTCATTTTTAGTTAATAAGAATATGTTATACAAAGCCAGCATAGCTCCTGTCTGTTGGTTCTGCGCTTTATCCTCAGTTTTTTTAGACAGCCATACAGCAGATTTTTCTAAAGCTTTTGTTAATATCTCGGATTTTAATTCAGGCAATATCAATAAAGTCTCGGAAACAGCATAGCTTGAAAAAGCACTGGCAACAAAGCTGTTCTCATAAGGGTACCATTCATTAAAGCTCCCGTTTTTATTTTGCATATTAGCCCAGAATTCTAACGAAGCCTTAATCCATTCCAAAATCAGGTTATTTTTATAATAAGGATTATTTTTATTTTTTATGGAATAAAGCAAAGCTAATGTTAAGCAGGCTTCCTGAGATCTTGCGCAGGAAAAATCAGTAACATGGTAATGCCAGTAAGCTCTATCAAAACACCCGTAAGTTCTAGAGCCGATATTTCTGTCTAACAAGCCAAGCAAACGGGGAGCTTGATCCAAAACGATATCCAAATAAACTTCTTTGCCCATCTTCAAATCTCCCCAGTGTCTTTAGGGTCAAATTTTTTCTCAAATCTTTTTGCGATTGGATGTAGATATTTTTTAATAAACAAAGGCATAGAATGATAAGTTCCCCTTAAAAATTTCTTAGTCCTTAACTTTAAATTTAATCTACCTGGGACTTCTTCATTTAAAGACCAATAATCATAGCAGTATAATTCTTCGATATTTTTCTTTCTTGGCAATGCTTTTGGCAAATCTTCTTTGTTGTAATATCCCAATCCAGATAAAGAAATTATATCATAATGCCATGGTATCTTGAATAATTTTCTTATATATCTCTTGGAAGGCAGATTATCGCACCAAACCATCCCCAAGCCTAATGAATGCGCAGCTAAAAACATATTTTGTATTGCGGCAGAAGCGCTCTGTATATGGTCTTGATAAGCAGTATTGTCTGTCCTCTTGTCATATAAAACCAATATAGGCAAAGGTATTCTTTTCAAAAAATACACAGTTCCTGCTTTCTCTAATTTTTCTATTTGTTCTTTATTTTTAATAACTATAAAGCGCCATCCCTGCCTGTTGCAGGCGCTTGGAGCCCATCTTGCTGCATCTATTATTTTTTTAAAAATATCTTCAGGCACTGGTTTTTCTGTAAAATGCCTGATTGTTCTTCTTCCTTTAATAGCTTCAAATACATCCATTCTAAATTTTTTTCTTAATATTATAATTCTTTGTTTGGGATTGAGAATTATGCGTTATCATCTCAGCCAATAAGCCAAAAAATATGAATTGCACCCCTAAAATAATTAATAAAGCAGTTAGTAATAGCAAAGGCCTTCCGCCAATTAGTTGTCCGTTGATATATTTATTGTACAGCAGGCTTAATCCGCCTATGAATCCTAAAAATAATAAAGCCAAGCCGGAACTGCCGAAGAAATATAACGGGCTGTTCCTGTATTTAATTAAAAAAGTAGTTGTTATTAAATCCAAGAATCCTTTTACTAATCTTCCTAAACTCTTAAATTTGGCTTTGCCTGAAAATCTTTTTTGGTGCTCAACAGGCTCTTCAGTGACTTTATAGCCTTTCCAATTAGCTAAACTTGGTATATATCTGAATAATCCCCCGTAAAATAATAAATCCTTAGCTAATTCTTTCCTCATAACCCTGAAATTGCAGTCAGAGTCATGTATATTTACCTTATGCAAAATTCTTATAAGCAGATTAAAAATCTTGGAAGGCAATTTCTTGGTTATAAAAGGGTCTTTCCTGTCCTTTTTCCAGCCAACAACAAGATCATACCCGTCATTTAATTTATTTATTAATTTGCTAATCTCAGAAGGGTCATCCTGCAAATCAGCATCTAATGTAATAATTATCTCTCCTTTGGCATTTTCTATTCCCGCAGATAAAGCTGCTGCTTTGCCAAAATTTTTCCTGAATTGTATAAGATGAACTTTAGAGTCTTTTTTATGCAATGCTTCAACATTATTTACAGTCATGTCAGTAGAGCCGTCATCAACATAAATGATTTCATACTTGCTTGTTATTTTAGATAAAGATTCTGCTATCTTTTCATATAAAGGAGCTATATTTCCTTCCTCGTTATATGCCGGTATTACAATGCTTATTTCCATTTTAAAACATTAATTATGCCTTTTTAAATACTTTTAGTATCTGATATTTTTTAATTAAATTAAATCCTTCAGCTTTTCCATCGCCAATCATTATAAGATAATCAGCATCTTTATTTCCTTCTGTTCTTTCATAAACAACATTTACCTTTATATCCCTTATATTTTTTATATTTGACTTGGAGCCAAAGCTATACTCTCTCTGTATATCTTCATCTTTAAATTTATAGTCGCTATACCATATAAACTCTTTAATATTTTTC
>Ga0209542_10011419_pt1 | contig 15751 bp, 23 predicted proteins | sample RifCSPhighO2_01_FD_184028 | JGI IMG/M metagenome (GOLD analysis project Ga0209542, IMG submission 184028) | Soil microbial communities from Rifle, Colorado - Rifle CSP2_plank highO2_0.1 (SPAdes) (version 2) | ecosystem: Environmental > Terrestrial > Deep subsurface > Rock core/Sediment ... | reverse complement strand
ATGAGAGAACAGTTTGGACTTAAGACAGCATATGACAAAGCTGAAAGAAAAGAGTTAGAAGGAAAGATTTAATTATGTGCAAAGCCCACTATAACTAAAACTATAAAAAGCGCATTTACTCATGAGCTCTATGATACTAAAGCGGGGTGTGAGTCCAGTTATTGCTACCGTGCTTCTTGTCACGATTGTTATTGTGCTTGCGGCAATTGTTTTTATCTGGGCGCGAGGTTTTGTAAAGGAAGGAATACAAAAGAGGGGAGAGCCAATTGAGAGGGCGTGTGAGGGTGTTAATTTTGAAGCTTCCGTCGTGCAACAAACTAGCGGTTATACTTTGGAAATAAATAATCGTGCTAATATTCCTTTGTATGGATTTGATGTTAAGATTCTAGGAGAAGGAGAGGTTAAGGTGCATCATGTGCTTGACCAAAGCATTGATATCGGGGGCTCTGCCCAGATAGACCTGCCTGCTGAAGAATTTTCTGGAGTGCAAGATATCATTGTTATACCTATTTTGCTTGGCACAAAGGTCGACGCGCCAGAATCCCATGTTTGCGCTGACCAGTTCGGAGAAGGCGTGACGATTACGACGGCTTAAAGATGAAATTTGATGACTCGCTTCATTGGCAAAGACAAAAAATATATCGCCCGGAAATTACAGAAGACTTGATTGAATTATGTATTTGTAATTCGAGTAAAATTAGAGATAGGGATTGGTTGGATGCGTGGAATGCGGTCGCACAAATCCCTCCTTCTGGAAGGATGCTAAAAGTAGTCTATAAAGAGAAAAGCAAAGTTATAAAAATCATAACTGCATACTGGTTAAACTAGAATATGACACGCTGGTACGATGAAGAAGAAGATATCTTGGGGATACGAATCCAAGATAAAGCATATTGGAAAAGTATCGAATTACCTAGCGGCATCGTCATCGACTTATCAAAAGATGGAGAAGTAATCGGCATGGAAATACATAGGGCTAGTAGAATATTCTTAGGCGACATAAAGAAAGTATTAACCGCTGCAAAGGCGCCATAGGGTGTTGGTAATTTCTAGAATCAAACTTATCTTAGTTAGTTAGAAAGGTATAAAAAGCGCATTTGCTTTTCTGGGTGATGGGAGAAAGAAGAGGTGTGAGTCCAGTTATTGCTACCGTGCTCTTGCTTATTTTGACTATTGTTGCTGTTAGCATTCTGGCTGTATTTATCATTCCTTTTGTTAAAGACAGCTTGGGCGGAAGCAAGGGATGCTTTGATGTTTTAGGCGATATTAGGTTTGATAGCGAGAGCAGATATGCATGCTCATATGGAAACGCGACGGGCAATATGACTGGCTTTTCTGTGCGCGTGGATAGCGAGGAAATTATAGGTTTTAGCCTGACATTGTTTAAACAGGGCTCTGCGAATTCATACCGAATTGAAAATGGAACAACTGCTCCAAATGTGGTCGGCAGTATTCGCATGTTGGATGAAAACTTCAACGAGCCAATTACGGTCCCGACGAGTGGAGGGTTAAGGACGTATGTTGCTAAAGGTATTTTTGAGCGGGCTGAAATTAATCCAATTTTACGCAGTGGCAAACAGTGCAACGCACAGGAGGCCATTACCTTTGAAACGTGTACAGATAGAACGGCAATTGACGCTCTCTTCCGCTATTAACTCAATATGAAAAAAGGACAGGTATGGATAGAAACAGTTATTTACACGCTTGTTGGACTCGGGCTTATAGGTGTTGTGCTTGCTTTTATCACGCCTAAAATAAACGAGTATAGAGATAGGGCCGTAATTGACCAGACCATACAATCATTAAACGTTGTTGATGCTAAGGCAAGTGAAGTGCTGCAGGCGCCGTTAAATACGAGAGTTGTTGAATTCACACTAAAAAGAGGGACTCTTACTTTGAATGCAACAAACGAAACTATTTTTTATACTTTGGAAGACAGCCACGTGATTTATTCGGAGCCTGATGAGGTGACTAATATTGGAAGAATTGCTGTTCTTACAAAAGAGGGCAAGAAAACACATACCGTAACTCTAGGTCTTTCTTATTCTTTCGACCTTGATTATCAGGATAATGGGACAGCACGTGTTTATTCTGCGGCTGCAACGCCTTATAAATTCTCTTTCGAGCATCGGGGATTCTCATCCCAGGGAAAGCCCATCGTATTTTTCAGAGAGCTCTCTGGGGCATAAGTTTAAATAAAAAGCTCTGGTTTTAAGATATAAGATGGTGATTCAAGTTAATCTTAATCCTCCTATTCCTGCTCTTATTAGGGTTGAGGATAAGACAAAGATAGATGTACGTTACGCGCTGATAACGCCTTATGCTAATGCACATATTTATTGGGATTCTAAGACAGGGGAACTCGCTTATGAAATTGAGGAACCAATGCTAAAACCGGAAGACAAAGACAACCTTTCTGTAATAGAAGAGGCCATGCTTGAACTTGTTAACATCAACGTTGTCGTTGAAAAAAAGTTTGAGGCCATGATTGAGTATATAGACAAGACTGCCAGGCTGCTAATCCAGGAAATGAACTTGGATGTTTCTGAAGAGAGCTATAAAAAAATATTTTACTATCTTTACAGGGATTTTATTGGATTAAACCAGGTTGATCCAATAATGCGGGATTATTTTATTGAGGATATAGAATGCAACGGCGTCAATACTCCTGTTTATATTGTACATCGCATCTATAGAAATCTTCGGACTAACATTCTCTTTAGTGATACTGACGTGCTTGCCAGTTTTGTTGAGAAGCTGGCTCAGAGATGTGGAAGATATATCTCTTATGCACAACCGCTTCTTGACGGGTCGCTTCCTGATGGTTCGAGAGTTAATGCCACATATACTAAAGATGTCACCTCTCGCGGGCCGACTTTCACCATTCGTAAGTTTACCAGGGTGCCTTGGACACCAACACAATTAATTGCAATGAATACTCTCAGCCCTGAGATGCTGGCTTATTTCTGGCTTTTACTTCAATATAAATCAAACCTTATGATTGCTGGAGGGACGTCATCTGGAAAGACCACGCTCTTAAACGCCCTCGCGTTTTTTGTACCTCCAGATGCGCGCCTTATTTCTATTGAAGACACTCGTGAATTGAATTTGCCGAGGGAAAATTGGCTTCCTGCTGTTGCCCGTACGTCAATTGGCATTGGGAAGGTTGGAGAAGTCGACTTATTTGACTTGCTTAAAAATTCCTTTCGACAGAATCCTGATTATGTTATTGTGGGGGAAGTCAGAGGAAAAGAGGCGTTTGTTCTGTTTCAGGGAATGGCTTCTGGGCATCCAAGTATAAGCACAATTCACGCAGATTCTCTAGATACTTTGATTAGAAGACTGCAAACCCCGCCTATCAACCTTTCTCCGACTTTGGTCAACTCTCTTGATTGCGTGGCGATAATGGCTCATGCCCTTATCAAAGACCATCACACAAGAAGGTTACGCGAGATTGTAGAGGTTGTTAATATTGAGAAAGACGGAACTGCTTTGATTAACACGCCTTTCGTATGGAATCCTGCACAAGATGTGTTTTACTATAAAAAACAAAGCAAAGTTCTTGAGAAGATATCCGCGCGCTTCGGAATCAGCGTTCAGAAATTGCAGGAAGAGTTTGTGCGGCGCTCTGCGCTGCTTTATAGTTTATTTCAACGAAGAGTCTTCTGCTTTGATGAAATAAGAAAAGTCATTAATGACTATTATCGGGACCCCGACTCTGTGCTTAAGGCTTATGGCGTGAGTTGAAAGATATATAAAGATTAATCATGTTTTTATGCCATGCCGAATGGTGATATGGCCCTTGTAATGCAGGTTTTGAAAACCATGGAAGATGCAGCACACAGGCTTGAAGATGCTTATCAAAAAAAAGACGCTGTACAGCTTGAGTCGATAAAAAAAGAACTTCTTGCGCTGAATACGGCCTTGGAGAGACTCCTATGATTGGGGAAATAAAACAAAACATCGCAATAGAGCAGGATATGGCACGCGAGCTCGCACTATTTATTGGCAAACTCGATGAAGTAAATGCTGCAGATAGGGCGATGATTAACGATGTTATTGCATCTATCAAAGCGCGCATGAAACTTGCCAGCAATTCTCTTCCAAGTTTAGTAAGGGGCGTATCTTTTGCGCAGCCCCTTTCAAATAATCAAAATCTTGAAGGGATAGAGCAAGTGCATTTTCAGGAGAGCAACCAGCGCGTTGTGCTTCGCTCCCGAGATAAAGAACGATTCCTTAAAGAGCTTAATATCAGCGAACATCTTATCAAGAGATTGAAGAAAAGAGCTCTTCTAAAGGAAAAAGTTGGCGAGAATTATAAGAAGCCGAATTTGTACGCGCAGCTTGCAAACAAGTTCTTCCTTGCAAGGGCACAGAAATTACTTAGTAAGAATCGCCTTGCTAATCTTAAGAACGATATTCACAAAGGAAACGTGAATGTTTTAGTCGCGACTTATGTTTCAATGATGTTTTTCAGCACCGTCCTTGCTGTTCTCGTCGGATTGTTTCTTATGTTTTTCCTTATGTTTTTCAGCTTCACAACAGAGCTGCCTTTTTTGGAGATTTATAGCGGTTCGTGGCTTCCGAGATTTGTGAAGGTTTTCTGGGTTGTTTTTCTGCCTTCAATCATTACATTTGGACTTTTTTATTTCTATCCGTACAGCGAAAGAAGGTCGCTAACTCGCCACATCGATAGCGAGCTGCCTTTTGTAGTAATACATATGGGCTCTATTTCCGGAAGCGGAGTCGAGCCAACACATATATTTAAAATCGTTGGGTTGAGCAAGGAGTATCCATATACGCGGGGCGAAATCAGGAAACTTTTGAATCAAATAAATGTGTATGGATATGATTTGATAAGCGCCTTGAGAAATGTTGCCCGTTTTACGCCCAGTCAAAAATTTGCTGAATTACTGAATGGGCTTGGCACAACTATTAGCTCTGGGGGGGATTTGAAGACGTTTTTTGAGAAAAGAGCAGACACTCTTCTTTTGAATTACAGACTCGAGAGAGAGAAATTCATTAAAACTGCGGAGACTTTTATGGATATTTACATCAGCGTCGTTATAGCTACTCCGATGATTCTGCTGCTTTTGTTGGTGATGATTTCTGTATCCCGCATTTCCATAGGATTGAGCCTTGGGCAGATGACATTCATCATTATCTTTATAGTTGCGTTCGTAAACGTGCTTTTCCTATGGGTCTTGAGCTTGAGGCAGCCGAATTACTAAGATGAAACTTACTAAAACGCACATTGTCGGAATGGTTGCAGCGGCGCTTCTTTTAATTGTTGATGTTGGTTTTTTCAGAAACGATAAAGTCTTTTTATTTATCATTGGAATTGCAGTTGTAATTGTCGTATTGCCTTTTCTAATCGGACTTATAGTGGAAAGCAAGAGTGAGCAGGAAAAGAACGAGAGATTTCTCGAATTTGCCCGCAACCTTGCAGAAAGCGTCAAGACGGGGACGCCTGTTGGAAAGAGCATCATAAATATGAGCAACAAAGATTTCGGGAGCTTAACTCCGCACATAAAAAAACTTGCAAATCAAATATCTCTCGGAATTCCAATCAGCAAAGCCTTGCAGAACTTTGCCTATGAAGTTGACAGCGATGTAGTGAGCAGGGCGACAACTCTTATCAGGGAGGCTGAGAATGCTGGCGGGGAAATTGAGTTTATATTGGACTCAACTGCAGAAGCCGTTTACCAGATAGAGAAACTAAAAAGAGAGCGCAAGGCAGCTGTCTCGAGCTTGGTTGTACAAGGATATATCATTTTCCTTATATTCGTGGGAATTATGTTAATAATGCAGTTTCGCATCCTGCCTCTAACTGCTGGAATCGGAGGTGTAACTTCATTAGAAGGATTGCAAACTCCAATCACGGCAACTGATTCGGAATCCATTAAAGACCTGACAAGGCCTTTTCTATATCTTTTGCTTGTGCAGGGGTCTTTTGCAGGGCTCACAATTGGAAAAATGGCCGAGGGCTCTATACGCGCAGGCATAAAACATTCGATTATTTTAGTGTCGCTTGCATTCCTAATTACATCGGGAGCGAATGCTTTTGCTTAGAATGAAAAAAATGTTTGTGGTTGGGTTTTTGACAATTATTATCCTGATTGTCCTCTTACTGCTAATAAATCTATATTTTATTTACCCAAATTATCTTTTTGACAAAACAAGGACTGATAATGTGGCTCCTTCGTCTCCAATGAAAATGAATCTTTTTATTTCCCAACCCCCTGTGGTGGGCGAAACGGCTGAAATTGTCGCCGTTATCAAATGGATTCCAGATATTAAGCCAGGTATGCCAAACACTTTTGCTCGAATAATATTACCAGAAGGATTCGAATTATTAAAAGGTAATTTGGAATGGGAGGGAAAATTGCAGAAAGAAGCTAATTTTAGCGTTATAGTTAAATCAGTAAAAGTTGGAAATTGGACAATAGAAGGAATTGCTCGTAATCCTCCTACAGGAGATACATTTTCTGGTGGAAGAGACTTTATTTATATTTTAATAGGAGAGCAGAGTTCTTTTATACAAGAGTGGCCTTTTCCAGAAGAGCGGGAATGTCCTCAAGGACAGAATTGCACGAGAGGTGAACCTTGGTAATTTCTGCAACAAAGTCATTAAAAACTTTTCAATAGGCCATTAATTTTTCCAGATTATATAAAAAAGCTCATTGGGCGATTTTATGAGCTTGAATGTATAACCGAGGCGCGTTGCGAGGCGCTCAATCCAACCGCGTTGAGGATGGTTCATTGGTCTGCCTGACAGTGTTTTAGTTGAAAAGCTTACAATAATATTATCGCAGTCCAAGCTTCGGATGAGCTCTTCGGCGCGCTTGTGTCCTTTATTGTCTAGCAAATCAATAACTTTAAGCACGAGAGCGAGATTTGTTTTTGGGAAATTCCTCTCTGTTCTTGCGTCCGCAAAGAATACTCTGCCTGTGATGCCTTTTGCTTTAAAGAACGACTCTACGAGCTTTAATTCGTCCTCTTTGATATCGCAGGCGTAATATGCAATTCCTGGCTCTGCTAAAGCGATAGGGTTGAGACCGCACCCTATGTCCAGGATTGTTTTTGGCTTTAGACTATGGATTATTTTTTTTAATATTTCATAATGTGGGAGGCGCTCGCGGGTTGAGGCGTGCGTCTTTAAAATAGCAGAATAGTCTTTGGCTTCGAGGAGATTCTCGTGTTTTTTAGAGCTTTGAAACCTGCCGACGTACCTACGGAGTTCGGCGCGCACTGCTTTAATGATAACTTTCTCTGACTTGTAATCCAAGGGAAATGGGGTGTGTGTTTTTTCAAGATAGGATTCTAATTCTTGTTTAACAAATTCGTCAGCCAAGCCGCGCAGCTCTTTTTTTTGCTTTATCTTTTCCACAAGCAAGGATTTCATTATAACTCTAGATATCTGATGTATAAAAAACTGTGTTTGAAGCAAGCTATTTAAATCAGTGTTTCCATTAACGAGGATGATAAAAAGAGGGATGGGGCACATAGAGGTTATTCTTGCCTTTGTGCTGTTTGTTGGATTTCTGCTATTTGGATTGTATTTTTTTAATCCACTCAATAATAACAGGCTGATTGACTCTTCGCTGTTTTATGCGATGGATGAAATAACTAAGAATACAAGCAGCGAGCTGCTAACTTATGCTGTCGTTATCAACAGCAGTGTTGCGAGTGACGCTGTTGCACTCCAATTGGATAGGAATGGGATTGAAGGAAGCGGTGTGCGTGTTGAAAAAAGCGATGGGGAAAGCTTAAACTCGCGTTACGAGAATAATAATCTGGTTTTTGAACGCCAAGGAAACTTTTTCTTTGTTTTTTTTGGGGACTTTCCTTACAATAACAGCGTGGTTTCGGGGAGTCCGGCTGTTCTTTCTGCTCCATCTAATTTTTCTATTTCGAGCTCTGACACTCGAAAAGTTCTCAGCGAACGAGGAGCGATTTATTTAAAGGAAAAATATTCTGGAAATTACGAGGGTCTTAAAACGCAATTTAACCTACCACGAAGGGTTGACTTTTCTTTTTCATTAAAACTTGGGAATGAGAGCATATCTGCCAGCCAAAATATTCCAGAAGGTATTGAAGTTTTCTCAGATAGCAAGCGGGTTGAAGTTATTAGAACAGATGGGACTCGCACGTTTGCCGACATTATAGTTGCTGTGTGGTAACGTTTATAATGTTTCTTTCACATTTAGTGAAATGTATTCAAAGGGGTGGCTGCGTATTGTTGAAGCAAGCTTGGCAGCGCTTATAGTGCTCGGCGTTCTTTTCGCCGTTTACACAAAAAACGCGGTTTCTAACGAGCCCGATTTGTCAGAGAATGCACGAGCCATACTTGAGGAAATATCTAATAATAACACGTTGAGAAACGATGTCTTAAGAAGCGATACGGCGAGAGTTAATTTAATTGTGGCTCGAGAAGTAACCGACCCATCGCTTGAATTTGAGATGCGTGTTTGCGACTTAAACGACGTGTGCGGCAAGAGCACATACACGCCCGGCAATGTATATACTGCTGAACGCGTCATTAGCGCGACAGTTGAGCAATCAACATTTGCACCTAAAAAAATGAGGTTGTTTATATGGAGAAAATCACAGTGAACAAGTCTAAGATATTTGAATTTTTAGAGCATACCGCCGACATTAAAATTAGAGTTTATGGAAAGACTCTGGGGGAGATTTTTGAGAACATAGTTCTTGCTTTGTCAAGTTATATTGCTAAGGATAAGAAGATTAGAAGCAAGATTAAGAAGAAAATAATAATTGAGAGCAAGAATAATGAAGAGCTTGTTTATCGGTTCATAGACGAATTGTTGTTCTTATTGGACGCAGAGAATTTTATTTCTTGCAAAGCTAGTGTGAAGGTAAAAGACGGGAAAATTGAAGCTTTCTTGGAAGGAGATGATACTAGAAAGTACAAAGGATTGAATCATGTGAAAGCTGCGACTTACGCGGAGATGTATGTCAAGCAACTCAAGAATAAATCGTGGGAAGCGCAGTTTGTGATTGATGTTTGAAAATCTCAATTAGGATTTTCAAGCCAAGAAAAACTTCTTAATAAGTTTTTGATGTTTAGATTATCTTTTTAAAACAATACTGGCTACAGCCAAGACAATTCCGGAGATTAATAACGAGCCTATTACTAACTCGGGAGTTAGATTTCCAGTTATCATTAAAATAAAGACATATATCGGTCCGCTTAGGAGCGAGATAAATGCTGCCTTTGGCTTGAGCTTCCAATGGAAAGAGCACACTACGACAGGAACCATACAGAGCAGAACTCCTGCAATAGTAAGGATTACTTGTATTATATCTCTAAAGAAATAAGCGAGACTTATGCCTAAAACTGAAAAGATAACAACCAGGGTTCTTGTGACTTTCATTAATTGTTCTTGATTCATTCCTTTGTAGAACTTGTGACCAAAATAATCTTTAGCTACACTCAATGATAAGACAAAAATAAGTGTGTCTGCCGAACTCATGACAGCTGCAAAGACCAAAATTAATCCTAAACCGAGCAGACTCTGCGGAAGCAGATGATTAAACGCGTATACTGCTGCTTTATTCGAATCTAATCCTGGAGAAACAGAAGCTGCTGTAAGCCCTATTAGCGACAAAGCAAGACCTGTTATAATTATTAAAATTGCGGAACCTATTAGCCCTTTTTTAACAACGGAGTCGTCTCTTGCAGCATATACGCGCTGCCAGTATTCTGATCCAACTAGAACAGTTGCGACGCCATATAATAGAAAAGATATACTCAAGAAGACTCCAATGCCAACTGGATTAAGCAATTCAGGAACTATCGTTCTTTGTTCTCCAAGCATTATGAATCCAAATACAATGAATAAAATGAGCATGACTATGTATTGGAAAACATCTGTTCTTACAACACTTCTAAATCCGCCGAGTATCAAATAAATTAAGATAACCCCTCCTGAGAAAAGCAAAGAGAACTCGTAAGATAATCCGCTTATGGCTGATAGTATGGCTCCCCCGGCAATAAACTGGTTAGCAAGCGAGCCCAAGTATACGAAAAGAATCAATATTGCAGCCAAAACAGCTACTTTATTATTTATTTTATCTCTTAGCCAATCTGAAATAGTATGAAAGTTTTTTATTTTTCCTTCTTTTCTTATTCGGAGACCGTACCATATCAAAACCAAAAACCCTAAAGCAACCCCCACATAAATCCATAGCGCGGATATGCCAAATCGATAAACATATGCTGTGTAAGCGACAAGCGCCCCTCCACTGATGTAGCTTGCAATTACTGTGGCTATAAAACTAAAAGTTCCTAATTTCCTGCTCCCAATTAAATAATCCTGCTCTGTTTGCCTTCTGGAGCTCCACCAGCCTAAACCAATGCAAATCAACGCATATAGTCCAAGTAAAGAGATGCTGATGTTTGATAGTGCCATGTTGTTTTATTATTTTTTTAGTTTATATGTGTTTTTACACTTATATTTCAGACAACCTTTTTTCTAAAGTCTTATTAGCGTATGTAACTTCATAACTAGGATTATTTATTGCTTTAGGTCTAAACGCGCTTGATGGTGTGTTCCCTGATGCATACACGCTGGGCAAATTAACTTCCGACCTCCCTTTAGATTCTAAAATTATCTTGGCTAACTTTTTTAAATAATATAAGTAATCGTCTCTTGGTTCAAGCTGCATTTGATGCATATTTTCTCTAACAAAGTAAGCCGGCCTTCTTGATGTAACTCTTGTTTCTTCGGTATTGGTATGACTAAAAACAAAACAGTCTTTTTCTATTTCTGAAGAATCTGTCTGAACTTCCTGTACTGTTGTATATCCTATTTTTTTCCTCTTTCCTTCATTGGAAACTAAGTATGGAATTTTATATGAAGCTTTAATAGTAAACCTTAAGTCATAATTTTCCCCCACTTCATTTAGACCTACTATATGAAAGGTTACTTTTCTATTTTGCTTTTTTTGCTTTGTCATGAAAAATAACTTAGAATAAGCTATTTAAGTCTTATAGCGACAATTGCCGTGTCTTATGAGTAAATTACAATCCTTTATAGAGGGCTGGCAGAATCTTGCCTTCTGCTTTTTTTAGATGGGCTTGGTAGGTTGAATAAGAAATCCCCATTTCTTTAGCTAGTGCTTCCATCTTAACTTTTTTAGGGTATTCGTAATAACCATTATTGATAGCATTCTCTAGAGCATCTTTCTGTTTTTTTGTTAGCTCTGGAAGAAGTTTAGTAAAAGAAATGTTATTTATTTTTTCCTCCTTGAATTTTATGATTTTTGCATTTAGATATTTTTCAGCAAAATCAAGCACATTTATCAGAGCCTTCTTTTCAAAACTTGCCAAATCCCAGATGTGATGACCGTTTTTATTAATTATTATGGGATTTGGCCTGATAATTTGCTGGTTGTAAGCTGGCTCAGTAAATATTGGCTGTTTTGTAATTACTATAATAAAATCACCATTAATTTCGATATTAACCAATTCATTTTGATTTTTAATATCTTTAATTAATCTCCTTTTATTTTTTTCTTCTCCAAACATGAATCCTGCAGCAATAAGATAAAGAAATTTTTTATCGTCTTTCTTTTTATAATAAGATAAAGGATAGCCAGTTAATGATACTTGATGCTTAATAGCCATTCTTCCCATAAACTGATTTCCTGACGGAAGCTTCAAAATTAGTCTCCACATAGATATACGACAATAATCGTGTTTAAATAATTAGTGTTATCGAACATACAAATTCTTATATATTGTTAGTGATGTAATTAGACATGGCAACAGAAGCTCCAATGACGTCTTTAGATGAGAGAATTATTGCTATTGTAATGGGAAGACCCACTATAAATGCTCAAGCTATCTTAGATGATTGTGCGCGTAAAGATGGCGAAGCTTCTTCGGATGCCCTTTTAGGGGAAGTTGAAACTAGCTTAGATAGATTGACGAAGAGAGGCAAGCTGACGGTGTCACATCCCTATGGTGTGAATCCTAATGGGGCGGACTTATCTCAGAGATATTATGTTCTTGGTAGTCAACCTTGTTATGTTGGGGAGTAATTGAAAGATGCATCCCTTAACTATCTATGAGGCACGACGATATGTAGTAACGGCAGGCAAGAAGGTCTTAGCAGGCACGCTTGCTGCCTTAATTGGGACATTTCAATGGTCCTGTAGCGGTAGTGGCGATTATGGAACGATACAGTTTATGGAAAGAATAAATGATAGAGATGACTTGGGAATGGAAGAATCTATCGAAATGAGACGTGAGATGTATAAGAATAGACCATCTTTGCGGGATTTTGTCTCTAGCACTTATGACCTTTTAAGACCGGATTCTGATTAAAACCATCGACTGTAGATAAATTATTAAAGCCCCATACAAAAAGTAAATTATGGTTTACAGGGCTTGCATTTTTGATCTTGACGGCACGTTAGTTCATACTACGCCAGAATATCGGTACGATATAGTTGGAAGAATACTGAAGAACTTGGGAGTGAGTTGTGCTTCGCAGGAAATGATAGACGCTGTTTGGTTTAGATCTAATCGAAATGGGACTATTGAGCGCGGTTTTGGGGTTTCCCCAGTAGAGTTTTGGGAAGTCTTTAGAGAATATGACACTTCTGAATCAAGAAAGAAATCAATTCAAGCTTATGATGATGTAATTATGCTTAAAGAGTTGAAGGGAAGAGGAGTTTCTATTGGAGTTGTTACGGGGGCTCCTCGACGGATAGCTCACCTCGAACTTGAACTTGTTGAAAGAGTATTGGGTGCAAATTATATAGATTATTTAGTTCTAGCCAGAAGAGATTCCGGCATCGAGCCAAAACCCCATCCTCATGGTTTGCATGTGTGCATGGGACTATTAGGGATTGAACCCAATCATACGCCTTATGTTGGAAACGGTGACGAGGATGCTATTGCTGCTCGAGCAGCAGGAGCCTTGGACGTTATTATAGACAGGGGAGAGCATGCTTTTGACCATCCTCAACCGCCCTCTAGAGTTATAAGAAGTTTGTATGAACTAAGAGAGATTGTACTTGATTTATAGAAAGGTTTATAAATAACTATTAGTTATGATATGATAACTTTAAGTTATACTCAAAGATGATAGAACTAACAGTTAAAGAACAAAAAGCAATCCTTAGGGTATACAAGGATTTTACCAATTTTTATAATGCTAATTCTCTAAGTAAAACGATTGGAATAACACAAGTGGGGACCATGAAGATTTTGAAACGCCTTGAGAAAGCCAGTGTTATGACTAGCAAACGAATTGGAAAGTCGCTCGTCTATAAAATAAATGTAAGTGGTGACTTTGCGCAAAGAGTTGTTGGGTTTGTATTGGCTAATGAAAGCAGTGATTATGAGCGCTGGAAAGAGGAATTTAAGCCAGTTTATAAATTGAGTAAGACAGTATTGTTTTATGGCTCTGCAAGCAGAAACTATCCAAGCTCTCGCGATATAGATTTAATGGTTATTCAAGATAAAGATAATATGAAAGAAACATCTAATGTGCTGCAAGAAATACAGTCTTTATTGCCTAAAAAAATACATGCTATTCAAGCAACTAGAGACGACTTGATTAAAAACCTTAAAAATCACAATGAAGCCATGATAGAAATAGTTAAAACAGCTATTGTTCTGCATGGATATGACGAATACATGGAGGTATTGAATGGATTCGCAGGCTTCTAAACATCTAGAATGGTGTGCGAAAAAGGCTGAAAGAGAGATAGAAGAATGTAAAAAGCAGAATAAGAAGATTCGCCATCGTGGGCTAGTTAAAATAGAGCCTAATAGAAAACGTGCGCTTGAACATATAGAGAAAGCAAGACATTTATTGAGGGCGTTTCAGCTTCTTAAAAAAGAAGGATTTTCAGATTTGGCTATGGGCATGGGATTCTACTCCATTTATCATTGTTTTCTTTCTATTGCATCAAAGTTCGGATATGAATCTAGGAATCAGACATGTACCATTGCGTTGATTGAACACTTGAAGGAAGAAGGCAAATTGAAAATTAAAGAAGAAATTATAGAACTTATGAAATACGACGAAGAAAAGAATCATGAAAGTATTATCGAGTTAAGAGAAGATTATACTTATGGCATTGATCTTGAAGTTGAAGATAAAGAACAGATTAATAAAATAGAGAAGCTATGTATTGAGTTTATTGCTGAAACTAAGGAGATTATTTACGAGCGAACATGAAAGAAAAATTTGATAAAATATCTGAGAATATTTATGAATTGCCTAAGCAGGGCAAAATGCTAGTTCCTGCCAGAATTTTTGCTTCAGATAAGATATTTAAGGCAGTTGAAGAAATTTGCGTTAGTCAATTGGTTAATGTTGCTCAGCTCCCTGGAATCGTAGGTTATTCTATGGCCATGCCAGATGTGCATGTTGGGTATGGTTTTCCCATTGGGGGGGTTGCGGCGTTTGACCTTGAGAAAGGAGTTATATCTCCTGGGGGCATTGGTTTCGACGTGAATTGCGGCGTCAGACTTTTAGTGAGTAATTTGAAGAAAGAGGAGTTTATGAAAAAGCGCAAGGAAGTTTTGAATGAGATTTATAAGAACGTGCCTTCGGGATTGGGAGAGAACGGGGAATTTAGGCTTGATGAGAAAGAGTTGAAAGAAGTTTTGGAGCAGGGAGTTAAGTGGGCTGTCAAGAAAGGATATGCGACTAAGGAGGATGAGGAAAGAATTGAGGATAGTGGATGCATTGAAAATGCTGATAGCTCGAAAGTGTCGCAGAAAGCTAGAGGAAGAGGGAGAAATCAACTTGGTACCTTGGGTTCGGGAAATCATTTTATTGAAATACAACACGTTGAGAATGTATTTGATAAGAAAACTGCAGATGTTTTTGGTTTGGAAATGGGACAGATAGTGGTGATGATACACTGCGGCTCTAGGGGATTGGGACATCAAGTAGCTTCTGATTATATACAAGCGATGGAAAAAGAATACGGATATGATAAATTGCCAGACAGGCAGCTTGCATGTGCGCCTATAAATTCGAAACTTGGAAAAGATTATATTCGTGCAATGGCGGCGGCTGCGAATTTTGCTTTTACAAATAGGCAAGTTATTACATTTCAGATACGCAAGAGTTTTCAGAAGTTATTTGGGAAATCTAAGCTGGAGATATTGTACGATGTGGCGCACAATATTGCGAAATTTGAGAAGCATAAAGTAAATGGAAAAGAAATTGAAGTATGTGTAAACAGAAAAGGCGCCACTAGGTCATTTGGGCCTGGAAAGAAAGAATTACCTTCGAGATACAGAAAAACAGGACAGCCGATTTTGATTCCTGGGAGCATGGGCACTTTTTCATATGTTCTTGTTGGAACGGATAAAGCAGAAGAATTGAGTTTTGCAAGCACTGCGCATGGTGCTGGACGTGTTCTTTCTAGGACTTACGCTTTGAAGAATATAACTTCTGACGAAGTTGAAGGGCAATTGAGGAAACATGACGTGATGATAAGAGCAGGGAGCAGGAAAGGAATGGTTGAAGAAGCGCCTGCGGCATATAAAGATATAGATGAAGTTGCGCGAGTTAGCCACGAGCTTGGATTGGGATTATTGGTTGCCAGACTGAAGCCGCTTGCCGTCGTTAAAGGTTAAGAGAATGTTTATAAAGTTCTCTTATGTACAAAAGAGATGAAGAGAGGCGTCTGTATTATCTTGTTTCTTGCGCTCGGAATGAGCCTTATTCTCGCGCAGGACGTGTCTGCTCTG
>Ga0209542_10011417_pt1 | contig 15751 bp, 12 predicted proteins | sample RifCSPhighO2_01_FD_184028 | JGI IMG/M metagenome (GOLD analysis project Ga0209542, IMG submission 184028) | Soil microbial communities from Rifle, Colorado - Rifle CSP2_plank highO2_0.1 (SPAdes) (version 2) | ecosystem: Environmental > Terrestrial > Deep subsurface > Rock core/Sediment ... | reverse complement strand
GCGTGGCGTTCGTGCAATTATGCAGAAGGGCTTCGCGTATTATAGTAAATAGCAATGCAGATAAAAAAATACTTGTAGAAACGCACAAGTATTCGGAGAAAAATATTGTGGTGATGGAAGAGGATGATCTGAATCAGGTTGATTGGGGCAGGCGCATAAAAGAGCTGAAAACGTTGTACGCCCAGGTTGTAGCGAAAAAATGACAATCACTTGATTGTCATCCCGGGCTTGACCCGGGATCCAAGCGTACTGACGTGGATGCCGGATCAAGTCCGGCATGACAGTTTCTCTTTCTCTGTATAGTATAAGTTCTATGAAAGATGCATCTAAAAAGCATGTAATTCGAGAAACTCCATCGCATGTGGATAGCGATTCGCTTGAGCGGGATATTCTTTCGTACTGGGATGCAGAGGCAATTTTCCAAAAATCATTAGATCAAAATAAAGAAAAGGATCTGTTTACATTCTATGACGGTCCTCCCTATGCAACGGGCAAGCCCCATTATGGCCATGTGCTGCAATCTGCGATTAAAGACACGATATTGCGATATAAAACGATGCAAGGATATTATGTGCCGCGCCGAGTGGGGTGGGATACGCACGGATTGCCGATTGAGAATATTGTAGAAAAAGAACTGGAAATAAAATCCAAAAAAGACATTGAGAAAGACATTGAAGGCTTCAATGAAAAATGCAGAGAAACAGTATACCGATACGTAGACATGTTTCGCGGTACGCTCAAGCGTATTGGCAGGTGGGCGGATTATGGCAGCGAATATTCTACGCTCGACCGTGATTACATGGAATCGGAATGGTGGGTATTTAAGAATTTGTGGGAACAAGATTTAGTTTACAAAGCATTTCGATCAACGCCGTATTGCATCCGGTGCGCAACGCCGCTTTCGAATTTTGAAGTATCGAGCAGCTATAAGGATGTGAAGGATATGAGCGTGTATGTGGCGTTGGCCCCACTTCGCTCCTCGGCGGAGCTTCGCGGGGCAAATCAAGAGTCGCGCCTCTTGATTTGGACCACTACGCCCTGGACTTTACCTGCAAACGTTGCTGTTGCATATAACCCGGACATTGCATACGTGGCAGCAAAAAAAGACGGACAAGAATACATCCTCGCAAAAGAACGCGTACTTGCGGTGCTTGGGGAGGAGGCGGAAATTGTCCGCGATATTGCTAGCGAAGAATTATCTGGATATGCATATGAGCCGTTATATGAATCGACTCTTGACGATGAAGAGCAAAAGAAATCTTTTCGCGTAGTCCCAAGCGACCATGTGTCCGCGCAAGACGGTACGGGGTTGGTGCATATGGCGCCGGCATTTGGAGAGGAAGATTTTAATGTTGCAAAAAAGCAGGAGTTGCCGATTGTGCGAAATATCGATGCGCTCGGAAATTATATTCAGAATGTGCCGGTTTGGGCAGGCAGGAATATTTTTGAATCGCAGAAAGATATTATGAAAGACTTAGATAGCAGAGGGCTTCTTTTTAAGCGCGAACTTATCATGCACAGCTATCCGTTCTGCTGGAGATGCGACACGCCGCTTATTTACATGGCGCTTGATACCTGGTTTTTGAAAGTATCTGAATTAAAGAGCGCTATGCTTGAATCTAATAAAACTATTCATTGGGTGCCGGAGCATGTAAAAAATGGCCGATTTGCAAAAGGAATAGAATCGGCACCCGACTGGGCAATCTCGCGCAATCGATTCTGGAGCGTGCCGATGCCTATTTGGGAATGCGATGCATGCGAGGAGCGCGTATGTATTGGGAGCGTTGAAGAATTGCAAAAATTATCGGGAGCTACAGACGAGCAAGTGCAAGACATTCATCGGCCGTATGTGGATGATATCAGTTGGGTGCATACTGATGGTGTGTTTCGTCGTATCCCCGAGGTTCTTGACGTATGGTTCGATTCCGGAAGCATGCCGTATGCTCAATGGCATTATCCGTTTGAAAATAAAGAAAAGGTTGCATCAGGATACCCGGCAGATTTTATTGCAGAAAGCATTGAAATGACCCGTGCGTGGTTTTACGTATTGCACGTTCTTGCAACAGGATTGACGCAGAAGGATCTTGGATTAGGAGAAAATAAGCCAGCATTTAAGCATGCCATTGCGTCGGGATTAATTTTTGCGGAAGATGGCCAAAAACTTTCTAAGAAGTTAAAAAACTATCCAGAAATTGAACCGGTGTTAGAGAAGTATGGTGCAGATGTGTTGCGATTCTACTTACTCGCAAGCACTGCGCTCGGAGAGCCGTACCGGTTTTCAGAAAAAGATATGCGCCAAACACAGCGCAACGTGTACTTAACATTATGGAATGTGTATAGCATGTTTACGCGGTATGCGAATGTGCACGAGTACCTTCCCCCTATTCAGGGGGAAGGAGGGGATGGGGGCCGTAGCGCCGTCATATCAACTAATTCTCTCGACATCTGGATACATGCTCGTACGCATCAACTTGTACAGAACGTTACCGAACACGCGAACGCATATCGCATTGATTCTGCTGCGCGCGAATTTACTACGTATATCGATGACTTGAGCAATTGGTATGTACGCCGTTCCAGAACGCGATTGCAGCATCCGGAAAACGATCAAGAAAAAAATGAAGTGTTTGGAACGTTGCATGGCGTGCTTGTTCAAGTAAGTAAAACGCTCGCTCCATTCATGCCGTTTATTTCTGAAGAGATGTATCGGAACTTAACGGGCGAAGAGTCGGTGCACTTAGTGCCGTGGCCTTCTGCCAAAAAGTATGACGCTGTGATCATTGACCGTACGCGTGCAGTTCGCGAAACAATTTCTCAAGCACTTGCCCTGCGCGCTGCGGCAAAAATAAAAGTGCGCCAGCCGTTGCAGTTGCTCGAACTCCCCGCTTCTGCGGAACAATTTTTCCCGGAAGATATAGAAATGATTCAAGAAGAGGTGAACGTGAAAGAAGTACGTATTGTTTCTGGTGATGAGTTGAAATTAGATACTACCATTACACTCGAGCTCAAAGCAGAAGGCATCGCGCGCGATTTGATTCGTCATGTACAAGGACTGCGCAAGCAAGCTGGATATGCGCTGGATGATAAAATTGTTGTTGGAATTAAAACGGATGCAAAAGAAATTCTTGATGCCATTGATGCGCACAAAGAAATTGTTGCAACTGCGCTGCAGGCAATAAGTATTGTTGATGTATTAGAAAATGCTGATGCGCAAGAAGACGCAATGATTGGTGGGGCGACGGTAACAATTGGGGTGAAGAAATAGTAATGTCATCCTGAACATGATTCAGGATCCACGTCGTTAATGTCTGGATCCCGGCTCGGAGGCCGGGATGACGATGCAAATAATAAAACAGCCCACACAAGAAAACTTGTGTGGGACTGTGGTTGAAGGTGCGGTTTCTGTCTACGCCGTATGAATCGCAAGCGTTGGCGGCGTCTTCAATGCTTGCAGCTGCCTTGTTGCCTTGCCGAGATCGGCGAGGAACTTTTTGCGCACTTCTGCGAGAGGTGCGCGAGCGACATTCTCGGCAACTCGTTCCAGCGCTTCACCGAAGTACTTCCTCGGCTGCGCGAGAGTTTCACCCAGCGAGCAAAATTCTTGCAACAGTTGATCGACGCTCTCGATGTTGTCGTCGCCTAACTCGGCAAACAACCGCTGGCAAGTCCAGTCAAGCTGATCTAAAAACCTCTCGGCGTTCGCATCGCTTCGTGCCGCCAACTGTTCATTGATCTTCCCGACCAGCGCGTAGAGGCGTTTGTAATCTACTGGTTGGGACGATTTAATCCGCTGCATGACGATGGAAATGCCACTTTTGATTTCCAGCAAGCGGCCAAACCCTCCATCTTCTTGCGCCCAGACGATTTGATCGATCCAGAAGTCAAGGTCAATCTTTTCCTTTTTGACTGGCGACGCTGGCTCGACAAGTTCAAAAAGGTGCGGCGACTCGGGGAGCGGCACGAAGTTGCTTGGTGCTTTCTCGACGACGACCGACTCTGTCATCTCAACGACCGATTCATGTGTGCTTTCCAGCACAACTTCGGTCATCATCGGCTCCTCGACAATTGCCATTTCCGGCGCGGCGACGATTTGTTCTGCCGGATGCGTCAGCGCCTGTAGTCGGTCGCCCAGCTTTTCGGCAACTTTTTCCAACAACGTTGGAACCAAGTCACCGACGATGCTGATGAGCTCATCAGCCAATTTTTCCGCGAACTCGTCCGTCAACGCTTCGATACGATTTAACTGTGCCATGATTTTACCCTTCCATAATAAGGGAGTTTATTGCCGGTATGGCGTACCGGGTGGAAATGGCTACATATGCCATATTCCTACAGGAAATTTTCAAAGTACCCTCGAGGCAACCGTAACTCTTAATGGTAGCATACCGTACAAAAAAAGTCAAGTTTTGTGGGGGTAAAAAAAGAACCCCGCCGAGTATTGCATACGTCACTGGGCGTAAGCAAGTACTCGGGGGGTCCCGGCGGCATGGATCATGTCTACGGAGGGAGCAAAACTACCTTTTGACATAGTACTCCCATGTTCTTTTTTTGTCAAATGAATGGTACGATATACTACATTATGCCTTCTTCTCGTACGGTAACTGCGCTTGTGTTTTCCCGAAAAAATATTCAGGAAGCTGATAGGCTAGTGACATTTTTTACGCGGGAAGAGGGACTGATACGGGTGATCGCAAAGGGCGTTCGGAAGATTCCGTCATCTCGCGGAGGGCATTTGGAACCGTGCACGCGAGTTTCGGCTATTATTCATGAAAGCAGAACGGGAATATATGCAGGGAACGTAGAAACAGAAGAATATTTTCATGGCTTGCGCGAAGATGCTGATGCTTTTTCGCGCGCATGCGAGCAGGTAAGGCTGTTTCATCGGCTATTCGATGTGCATCAGCCGGTGCCCGAGCTATTTGATGCTCTTATGCATGCATGGCGCGCATATCCGGATCTTTCCCAAGAGAAGCGAATCGTAATGGATGCTACGATTTCGCTGATGCTTGTGCAGTATGCGGGCGTGATGCCCGATGCGCGATTGTGGAATACAAATAATGCAAACGATCGGTCGTTTGCTGTGATGAAGTATCTTGCAGAGCATCCTGACCATGCATCTCGCATTGCGCTATCCGTACAAGATGCAGGACAATTGCAGCGTGCAATGAAGAACTTGCTTGCGCGCACGCTGGCGGACGCTGCTATGGTATACTCGTAAGAGATGGACGAGCCTAAAGATAACGAAACCCCTGTTCCGAAAGAGGATGACAGCAACATTTCCATGTTGCGCCGGGATTTGTATGCGCGCGATGAGCCGGAGGAACTCAAGAAGCGGAGCGAAGCGTTATTTACTCCAAGAAAGCCAGTTGTGTTAGAGGCCGCAAAGGTTGAGAGCCGTCCGGATTTGATAGATGCAATGAGCGTGAAGATGAAGAAACGCAAAAGAATTTTCCAGCGGATTGCAATAGTCGTTGCCGGGCTGCTCGTATTTATAGTTGCAACCGTCCTTACGTTATGGTATCGAAGTACTCAGCAAGTAAGCGCGTCGCAGATTGGCATTGATATTACTGCTCCCTCCAATTTTATTGCCGGCGGAACAGTGAAGTATGTAATTACTGTGAAAAACAACAGCCACGTCAATTGGGGCGTTGTAGACGTAGTGTTTACGCCTTCGGCGGGATTTGTACATGATTCATCTACTCCAAAGGGAGATGTAAGCATTAAGCATATTACTGCATCTTTGCCTGCTCTGCAGGCGGGGCAATCAGAAACATTTGTCACAGAAGGGCGGCTGCTGGGCGATCAAGGGTCGTCTGCAGCAGTGACGGCGCAGGTGACTGTGAGTCCGGAAAAGTTTCCCAAAGAAAAAATTACAAATTCGGCATCAGCGAGCACGGTACTTGCTGCTATCCCACTAGAAATTTCTGTGGAAGCTGCTAAGCAAGCTGCGGTAGGAGAGCGCATTGCAGCCATTATCCATATTAGAAATTTAGGAGATTCTGCTATTAAAAATGCGGTGTTGCAGTTAACGCCAGACCAAGGCATGCAGCTTGCAACAGAAGACAGCGGATTTTCCCCGAATTTTTCCGTGCTCGACTCATTTTGGAGGCTTCCGGATATTAAGCCATTCGATCAAGTTGATTTGTATTCCGTGCTCTATGTGCAAGGAAATCCGAGCGATCAGCGCACGCTAGGCATCGCTATCAACACTATGCAAAACGGGCAAACGTATACCATGCGAGGCATTACGCATGTTGTTACGGTGTCTACCGCACAGCTTGCAGTAAGGCAATCCTTCAACGATTCCAAAAGCAATTCACTGGTTGTGTCTACGGGGCAAACGATTAATGGCGTACTGAACTATAAAAACACCGGCACCACAGGGCTTACCGACGCAATCCTCAAAGTGCATTTTGAGGGAGCAGGACTTGATGTTTCGTCGTTAAAACTACACAGCGGCGCGTATGATCCAGCGAGTGAAACGATTACTTGGACGGCGGCATCTGTGCCGGAATTGCAGCGAATTTTGCCGGGGCAAGGGGGGCAGGTAACGTATACCTTCAATATGCTGCCATATAAGCAATTCCCCCTTCAGCCGAATGGGAAAAATCATACATTAATTGCAACTGCGTCGTTTGATAGTCCTGATTTGCCAAAGCCTACTGGACAGGCGCGACAAGTGATATCTGATCGATTCACGATGCCGGTTGCAACAGATATATTGCTTGGCACTGATGCATTTTATGATGATGGGCGATTAGGACTTACTAGCACTGGTCCGCTTCCACCAAAAGTTGGAGAGCGAACAACGTATACGGTTCGTACAACGGTTGGGTCTACGCTTAATGATGTGGAGAATAATCGAGTAACTATCGTGCTGCCTGACGGCGTTGTGTATACGGATCAAAACTATAAAACATCCGGGCAGATTGATTACAATCAGCGCACGAATACGATTGTATGGACGATAGAGAAGTTAGAAGGGCTTACGGGCAGAACGCTTCCGCTGCAAGAGCTTGGTGTGCAAGTTGCGATTACGCCCGGGGCAGATCGGCTAGGTGAAGAGGTGCTTCTAGCGCAGAGCGTTGCTGCTGCAGGCAAGGATACGTTTATAGAAAAACAGGTAACTGCAAAAGTAACGAACATGCCAACTACCAGGACGGCTTCTCCTCAAAAGGGGAATGTGCAGTAAGTTGAGCTTTTAGCAAATAGCTTGTAGCTTGTAGACTACGACTATGTTTTCGTTTATCGTTACAAAGAAATTAGGCCGTGCGCGATTGTCTGAATTAAAAACCCCACACGGAACAATTCCTGGGCCGTTTTTTCAGTTCGTTGCAACGCAAGCTGCTATTCGCGGACAGGTGATGAGCGAAGATATGGAAGCGCTGGGTGTAGATATTATGCTTGCAAATACGTACCACCTGCATCTGCGCCCCGGAGAAGATATTGTTGCAAAAGCGGGCGGGTTGCACGGATTCATGCAGTGGAATAAGCCGATTACTACTGATTCTGGTGGATATCAAGTGTTTAGCTTGGGCGATCACGTAAAAATTGATGATGATGGGGTTACGTTTAAAGCCCCATTAGACGGGAGCGTGCATCGGTTCACTCCTGAAATTACGATGCAGATCCAGGCAAAGCTTGGGCCAGATATTGTCATGCCTCTCGATGTGTGTACGCCATTTACTGCGAGCAAGGAGGAAGTGGAGCACGCAATTATAAAAACGACAGAGTGGGTAAAGCGCTGCAAAGAAGAGCAATCTCGCCTCGCATCGCCCCAGGCTTTATATGGAATAGTTCAAGGAGGAGTGTATCCTGATCTGCGTGAAAAAGCTGCGGCGTTATTGCGAAAAATCGGATTTTTCGGATACAGCATCGGCGGGGAGCTGCAGGAAAAAGGAGAGAAGGAAATTAAAAAAATTGTAAATATTACCACGGCTCAGCTTCCAGAAAATGCGCCGAGATATTTGATGGGATATGGGAAGCCGGAAGATATTGTGGAAGCAGTTCGCCTCGGGGTTGATCAGTTTGACTGCGTGCTTCCTGTCCGCAATGCGCGCCATGGGCAAATTTTTTCAAATTTGAACATTGAAGAGTTGCAGAAAGCATTAACCGATCCTGAGCATCCTATTGATCCTAAAAAACTATATACGACAATAGATATTACAAAAGCGATTTTTGCAGAAGATTTTTCCGTGTTTGATGCAGAGAATCCTGCTATTGCAAAGCAGTATACAAAATCATACGTACATCATTTGATGCGTGCAGAACCGCCATCTGGCATGCGCCTAGCGGTAATGGCGAATATTTCGTTTTATGTGCAATTAATGCGCGCTATTCGGAACATTATTGAGGACGAGGGAGTATAGTTTTCTCCCCCTTACCAAGGGGGAGGTAGAGGGGGTCTGCGTCGTGGCGCTTAACCTGCCCCCACCCTAACCCTCCCCCCAATTGGGGGGAGGGGAACGGCGCGGTATGCTATACTTACAGCATGGGATTTTTCTCAGCAATCTTCGGAAGCGGTACGAAAAAAACAGACGCGCAGCGAATGCAATCTATTGCGCGCGGACAATCGATTATTGGCAATGTTGCCGGTTCAAGTCCGTATATGCAGCAGTGGCGCCGCGAGAACAAATCGCTCCACGAAGAATACGTGAAGCAGGAAAAAAATATGCGCAAGCAATGGGAGCGCGCGGATATTGAAACGAACCGTTCGCTACAAAAAGAAAAAGAGCGGTACTTCCGAAAATATAAAGATCCGAAAGATGCAGAGCGTTTTTATGCAAAGTATGAAACAAATGCCCGCCGAGACATTCAGCGCGATAGAAAAAAAGAAACAGATTCGATGAGATGGGAAAAAGTGGATCGCCAGCGCGATATTTCAAAAAATATCAAGCAGTGGAGGTAGTAGCCGTTCTCTCCCCCTTACAAAGGGGGAGCTGGAGGGGGTTCGTCGCGCACACTAACCTCCCCTAACCCCTCCTTCGTAAGGAGGGGAAACTAGCTACTAGCATGACAATCGGGCTATTCTCATATAGTCTTATTTTATGAGCAAAGACGTTTCCATGGACACAATCGTAAATCTCGCAAAGCGGCGCGGGTTTGTTTTTGCCGGGTCTGAAATTTATGGCGGACTGGCAAATAGCTGGGATTATGGCCCGCTTGGGGTTGAGTTGCAAAACAATATCAAGAAAGCATGGTGGAAGAAATTCGTAACATCTCGTCTTGATATGGTTGGTATTGATGCCGCTCTTATTATGAATCCGAAGGTTTGGGAAGCCTCCGGCCATGTTGCTACATTCAGCGATCCGTTAGTTGAATGCAAGAATTGTCATGAGCGGTATCGCGCTGATCAAATTGACGTAACTGCTGCCTGCAAAAAATGCGGAAGCAAAAATACATTTACCGATCCCGCTGCGTTTAACCTCATGCTCAAGACATTTTTGGGTCCGAAAGAAGATGTTGCAGCACAAGCATATTTGCGCCCAGAAACTGCGCAGGCAATGTTCGCGGACTTTTCTCAAGTGCTTGCAAGCTCTCGTAAACGTGTTCCATTCGGTATTGCCCAAATTGGCCGAGCATTTCGAAACGAAATTACGCCCGGCAATTTTATATTTCGCGTTCGCGAATTCGATATTATGGAATTTGAATATTTTGTGCATCCAAGTGAATGGGAAAAGCATTTCGAATACTGGCTAATGGAAATGCATGATTGGATAGAAGAGTGCGGCATTAGTACTCAAAAGTCGCATGATCTTGAAGTGCTAAAAGAAGACCGCGCGCATTATTCTTCTCGTACTGTTGATATAGAATTTGATTATCCTTTTGGGAGAAGAGAGCTATATGGATTGGCGTATAGGGGTGATTTTGATTTGAGAAATCATAGCGAACATTCTGGAAAAGATTTGTCGTATACCGATCCTGTAACTAGCGAGAAATATATTCCGCATGTTATCGAGCCGACGTTTGGATTGGGGCGAACTTTTCTTGCAGTGCTTTTGTCTGCATACGACGAAGAAATTGGCGAAGATGGAGAAAAAAGAGTGGTTCTTCGCCTAAAGCCTCACCTTGCTCCAGTCAAAGCGGCAATTCTCCCGCTGATGAAAAAAGAGGAAATTGTGAACGTTGCAAAACCGCTTGCTGAAATGTTAGCGAAAGAATTTCCTGTTGAATATGACGAAACGCAATCAATCGGAAAGCGTTATCGAAGACAGGATGAAATTGGAACGCCATATTGCGTGACTGTTGACTATGAAAGTTTGGAAGACAACGCTGTGACGGTCCGTGATCGGGATTCTATGAAACAGGAGCGTGTTGCGATTGCAGAGGTGAAAGATTATTTGGGCGAAAAAATATCGACAAATAATTGACAAATATGTGCTAGTAGAGCAAAATATAGTTGCTCTTTCAAGTTGAAATAATAGAGCCCACCATCGTGATAGGCCTGATTTGTCCTTATGTGAATAAAAGGAGAATGCCATGGATCCTAATCTGTCCAGATGCCCAGCGCGAGAACTCATTTCAATGGTCGTTAATCGTCCTTTAGTTGAGTTGAGCGATCGGGCGCAACATGATCCGCAGGCGCTTGATGCTGCTATGAGGAAAGTGTTGGAAACTATCAGTTATCGCGAACGTAAAATACTTGAGATGCGTATCAGGTATGGAGATGAATATGATTATTCTCTGAAAGAGATTGCAGATATCTTTAAAATGAGTAAAGGGGATGTGTTAAAAATTCAGGTTCGCGCAATACGGAAAATGCGGCAACAAAACCGTTTGCGTCACCTTAAGCCTTTTATTCCCGATGGTATTCAGGCGCCAGCAAGTTAAGCTGGCAAACGTGTATCCGGCGACTAATCCCAAGTCGCCGGCTTTTTTATAGTTGCCATTTGCGTACAAAACACGTACACTGAATGCATGTCAAAATTTCCACTTATCAAAAAAACATTGCCCTCGGGCTTGCGAACAATTATTTTGCCTCGTTCAGAGATGGCATCAGCCACAATTATGGTATTAATCGGAGTGGGCTCCAGATACGAAACTCCCCGCCAAGGAGGGCTTTCGCATTTCTTAGAACATATGTTTTTCAAAGGAACGACGAACCGGCCTACGACAAAAGAAATTTCTGAAGCCGTAGATAATATCGGAGGAGAATTCAACGCATTTACCAGCCAGGAATACACGGGCTATTATGTAAAAGTTGCATCGGAATATTTGGATAAAGGCGCAGAAGTGGTTGCTGATATTTTATTGAATCCCTTATTTCCAGAGGAAGAGATTGAGCGCGAGCGCGGGGTTATTCAAGAAGAAATCAAAATGTATACAGACATGCCGATGCGCCATATTCAGCATTTATGGGAATCTGCGCTGTTCGGAGATAACCCGCTTGGGCGCCGAATTGATGGAACGAAAGAAACTGTTTCGGCATTCAAGCGAAAAGATTTTCTTTCGTACGTAAAATCGCATTATCATACGGGCAATGCGATCGTGGTTGTAGCTGGAAATGTAGATGCGAAAAAGACCCAGGCAATGATTCAGCAATTATTTGCTCCGCTTGCAGATGGCGCAGAAACTGCGCCTAAGGCTGCTCCGAAAAAAACTCCAGCAAAGCGATTTGTGCACGAGTACAGAAAGACGTTGGATCAAACGCACTTGATGGTAGGCGTGCCGGGAGTATCGGAAAACGATCCGCGCAAGTATGCCGCAGGATTATTAGCAGCTATTCTGGGCGGTGGAATGAGCAGCAGGCTGTTCTTGAGCGTTCGAGAGCGCAATGGGCTGGCGTACATGGTTCGCACATCTTCGGAAACCTATACTGATGCGGGAAGCTTTGTAACGCAATCGGGCGTGCGCACGGAGAAGGCAAAAGAGGCTCTTGCCCTTATTTTAAAGGAATACGACCGGGTGATGGAAGAACCCGTTACAAAAGAAGAATTGGATAAAGTAAAGAAAATGGCCCGCGGGTCGCTCGTATTGGATTTAGAAGAAACTAATGCTTTGGCGCTCTTTTCAAGCATTCAAGACTTAACAGAGCATGCTATTAAAACGCCTGATCAGATTATGAAAGAGATTAATCGGGTAACAATTCAAGATATTCAGGATGTTGCACGCGAACTGTTGCGCCATGATAAGCGGGCGGCGGCGCTTCTTGGCCCGCAGAAATCTTCTGTTGTATTTGAAAAATTGCTTTAAATAGCGTATTATTCAGGCAGGCGTACCCCCTTATGAAGACTAATAGGCAAGTTATCGACATATCTTCCGGGACAATTATCCGGGTCTTGGTGTTTATCGTGATGCTGATGCTGCTGTTCTTGATTAAAGATATTCTACTGATGCTCCTAGGGGCGATGGTGATTGCGTTTGCAATTGAACCGCTTGCCAAAGCGTTGCAGATGTATAAAGTGCCGAGAGCAGTCTCTGTGATTGTGGTGTATTTGATATTTATTGGCGCGATTTCTCTTGCATTCACATTAGTCCTTCCTGCGCTTGCGGAACAGACAACTCAGCTTGCACAGCAAACCCCGCAAATTATTAGCGGACTCGAACGTACTATCGGTACGATTCCCGGCTTTTCTCCGGACACTATCGCGTCTCAGCTGCAGCAATCTTTGAAGAGTTTTGGAGATAACCTCTCTAATCTTACAACTCAAATCTTTCTGCAGACGAAGTCGATTTTTACGGGCGTGTTCTCCCTGTTCTTTGTGCTTGTGATTGCGTTTTATCTAGTAATTGAAGAAGATGCGATCAAGAAATTGTTCCGATATATTATTCCGAAACAGCACATTGCATATGCAGAGCTGATGATTGACCGGATACAAACAAAGCTTGGGCGATGGGTGCTTGCGCAATTAGTACTCGGTATTATTGTCGGTTCTGCAACTGGAATAATTTTTTGGAGTATCGGGTTTAAATACGCATTAGCGCTCGGAGTCGTGGCTGGAATCTTAGAAGTCTTCCCTGTGGTGGGGCCGATTTTATCTGCGCTATTCGGTGTTATTCTTGCGCTTTCGCAATCGGTGCTATTTGGAATTATTGCGTTTGTGATATATTTTGTTGTCCAGCAAGTTGAGGGGCAAGTGCTTGTGCCGAATATTATGCGCAAGGCGGTTGGCTTAAATCCGCTCGTTACCATCATCGCTGTGCTGTTAGGAGGGCGGTTGGCTGGAATGCCAGGCATTATACTTGCGGTGCCTATTGCAACTATCCTTAGCATTATGCTTGGAGATTTCTTTTCCACTGCAGCTGGAGACGATGAGCTTGCGGGGTAATTATCATAATTCTTAATATACTTTTCATATGAATTTATGGCACGACGTGGCATTTGGAGCATCTCTTGATGAGCTTAACCTGATTGTTGAGATTCCAACTGGTTCACAAAATAAATACGAACTTGATAAAGAATACGGATTAATAAAGCTCGATCGCGTGCTCTATTCTCCGCTGCATTACCCTGGCGATTATGGATTTATTCCGCAGACGCTCGGGGAAGATAATGATCCGTTAGACGGTATTGTGATGATGAATTTTCCAACATACCCGGGCACGCTGATGGCTGTTCGACCGCTTGGAATGCTTCGCATGGTTGACCAGGGAGAAAACGATGAGAAGATTTTGTGCGTCCCGGTAGACGATGTGCGATTCGATGGCGTTACAAAACTTTCTGATGTTGCGCAGCCAGTGCTGGATGAAATCGCCCACTTTTTTCAAGTATACAAGGAGCTAGAAAAAAAGAGCGTGGAAATTAACGGCTGGGCAGATTTGGATGAAACGAGAAAAGTAATTCAAGCTGGCATTGATCGGTATAACGAAAAGTTTCCTAAAGAAGCGCGCGGGTAATTATAATCGCAATGCCTCCGACGATAATTTGAGAGACGAGCCCTTTGGGGATTGAGTCTGTTTCTCGTTGGACATGTATATGAAACGCAAAAGCTGCGCGGATAAGTGCGGGTGATTTTTTCTGGATTCGTTCCGGAAGAAATCCCCAAAATGCATGCAGAATATCGGGCATGTTTCCGCCGGCAATTGCCGCAAGCACGGGGAGAGTAAATATTGCATTACCAGCAATAAGATATGCTGCGCCTAATCCGCCGACGACATCGAGCGCCACAAGTTCAAATGGATATCGCCGCATTTTATGCGGGTAGATATTCCAATGCAGCAGATGGTCGCACAATACATGCATTGCGAAGGCGGCGCTAAAGGCTAATATCGGATTTTGAAAAAGTATTCCAAACGGAATGCTGATTATTGTGTGGAAAAGCGATAACATATTGCACAAGTATACCGCAAAAGCGTATGCTACGGCTATGTTTGATAGCCACGCGCATATGATAGATGCAGCATTTGATGCTGATCGCGAAGCGCTGATTGCGCAGTTATTCGCATCTGGCGTTACTGGCTGGATAGAAGTTGGTACGAGCGTCGAAGAAAGTAAGCGCGCAATTGCTCTGGCACAAACAGACGGTCGAATTTTTGCTTCGGTCGGCGTGCATCCGCATGAGCTGAAAAAAATGCAGGAAGAAGATTGGGTGGAAATTAAGCGGCTGCTTGAAGTCTATGAGGTGAATTCGCCGCGCTTCGCGACCCCTCACCCTAGACCGGTCGTTTGTGCTATTGGCGAAGTTGGGTTGGATTTTTCTCGCGTTGTCATCCCCGACCTGATCGGGGATCCAAGCGTCGGCGACCCAGCAAATCGGCGGGCAGGCGTGGATTCCCGCTTTCGCGGGAATGACACAGTGACGAACGAAATTGGTTTTCAAGGGCAGATGTTACGAAAATTTATAGAGCTAGCGCAGGAAAAAAGTTTGCCCGTTATTTTTCACGTCCGTTCTGGTGTTATCGCGATGGACGCTCATGAAGAATTAATTCGCATATTAAAAACATATTCAGATTCTGATAGGCCGAGGGGCGTTATACATACATTTAGCGGCACGCTGGCGCAGGCGCAGCAGTATATTGCGCTTGGTATGATGATTTCTTTTTCGGGCGTTGTTACTTTTAAAAATACCGGAGAATTGCCGGAAGCGGCAAAAACAATCCCGATAGAATGTATGCTCGTAGAGACAGATTGCCCCTATTTAACGCCGATGCCGCATAGAGGAGAGCGCAACGACCCGTCTTTTTTGAAGCATATCATCCAATATATCGCTGATTTGCGAGGCGCCTCTTTTGCGGATATCGAGCGAGTTACACAAGAAAACGCAAACAATCTTTTCTGTCAACATAGTGTACAATAAAGCAATGCTAGGGCTTCGTGGCAATACGTTGTTTGTGTGTATTTTTTTATGCCTTATGGGAAGCAGATTCAAGCAATTTGCATATCTTTCCGTCGTAATTCTTGTTGCAGGCTTTTTCTTATTTCCAAATTCAGCAGATGCTGCTATTGCAAGAGTCCAACAAACATCAGGTTCTGCAACTACTAATCCTGTATCAGCCACTTGGACTAGTAGCACTACTTCGGGAAATTTGTTAGTTGCTCAGATTGTTACAGCTAGTGATCCGGGCCTTATCACTCCTCCTGCTGGCGGATGGACTTTAATAGATACCATTATTAATGCAAATTATACTAAGCTTTACTATATACAAAATGCGGCGGCTCAAAGCGGTTCGCAATCTTGGGCTATCACAGGAGATACTTCGGCTACGCAATTAATTATGGCAGAGTATAGTGGAGTAGCTACTTCTGGTGCCTTAGATCAGTATTCTACTGTTACTGGTGTTGATACTACTCTAACTACACCTACCGTTAATA
>Ga0209542_10011416_pt1 | contig 15752 bp, 16 predicted proteins | sample RifCSPhighO2_01_FD_184028 | JGI IMG/M metagenome (GOLD analysis project Ga0209542, IMG submission 184028) | Soil microbial communities from Rifle, Colorado - Rifle CSP2_plank highO2_0.1 (SPAdes) (version 2) | ecosystem: Environmental > Terrestrial > Deep subsurface > Rock core/Sediment ... | reverse complement strand
CCGAGCGGCGGCTTTGCCGCCGCGAGCTGACTTCTTCAAACTTGCATTTTCCCAATTGGCGGGGAGTATTGAACGATATTAGAACCTATCTTATCACAAATATTAACATATAAAAACAGAAAACCCGCCGAGGCAGATTTTCTGCTGGCGGGTGCGACCGACTACCAGAGCACGGCTGGTGTTACGATGCCAACGATGGCCAAGATGCCACCGACCACCACGAACATTGCTCCGACGGGTTTGGGATAGAGTGGACGACTGCTGAACAGCACCTGTGCACCGCTACCCAACAACAAACCACCGAACGCTGATAGCAACATGTCTGCCTCCTTTTCTTGGGGTTTCAGGGTAATTTAATTATATCACAACTCGTGGCATAATGTCAATAGCTCCGGGTATTGAGCGGTATTGGAACCTATCTTATGCAAGTATTGAAGTCATTTTAGTCGAATATCGGCTTCAGTCCTAGCAGTTTCTGCCGCCCTTACACATGCTTCTCTCCATCGCTCAAGGGTGCGCCAAAATGAGATAGGGAGTTCTGGAATAATAAGTATCCTTAGAAAATCGTCTAATCTTGTATGCCCAATTGATGCAAACCAGTTAGCTAAAAACCATATCCCCACAGCAACACCCGCTCCCACTACAGACCATGCAATTGCTTTGATACGCAATAAAATTAGATGCTTACGAGTCAATTCCTCTACTAAGATATAGCGTACACGTTCCTGACCCGTAAGAGCTGCGACCCTATCCTGTTCGGCCGCACTAGCTCGTTCCTTTGACTCTCGGATAACATCACTCTCATCTTTTTTCTTCCTTTGAAGTGCGCGCCGGACATCTCGAACAAGAACGTCATTTGAACCTCCTGTTAGACGGTTGCGAGCGGCCTGAATAGCGAACCGTTCAACATCCACATCGGGTAAGTCCTTCAGTTGATCTTCTTGCTCTAAGAGATCCGCAAGGTCTTCAAGGTTGAAGGCGTTATCGCGTGGGTGAATCTCGGCTTCAATAAGAGCAGCAAGCATGGGGGCATAATTACTTGGATTATGACCAGGACCCACTCCCGATATTGCCATTATCTGAATCCACGAATCCAATGAAATCCAAGTTGGCATATCATCTTTGCCAGCCCATCGTGCTGCAAGTGTTTGCATGGAACGATCCCCAGTCGCAACCCAGGCATTTACCCCACGCTTACGATGCTCATTACAAACTGCAGCCAGTGAGGCATCGTGTGCTAGACGTACCCCCTTCTTTTCCCGAAGACTGTGCTCTCTCCAAGCTTCTGCAATTGCAGTAGACAACGCTTGATCTCGAGCACCAGCAACCGCAGCCTCCTGCACATAAGCACTATTATCGCAATCAATAACTACTCCCGGAATTGCGGTTAACGGGGGTTTGGCAACTTGGTCAAAAAAGGTTTGAAGTGACTCTGATGTAGTGCAACCACGAGCGACTGCTGTTTCCCAGAACGGATCTTTTGACTTCCCCAAGAGTACGTCAGAAAAAGCTCCATGTACTTTTGTAGCTGCTATGCGCTTACCTTCGACTAAGCGAATATATTCCTCTTCGGTAGTTGGTATGATATGTAAAGTGGCGTTAATTTCATGCAGTGATTTCGCAAGTTCTTCGAAAGCCGGAGCAAGTGTACTACCTTCTAGGGAGGCTAATAATAATATATTGGTATCAAGATAAAAACGCGCTCCGTGAAACTTTCTTATCGTAATTGGATCTGGGCCAATTGAAGCATTGACCACTCTGGCAGCAAGCATTGCTTGCGTAAAAGCCCAAATCTGTTCATACACAAGAGGTTTCTGATAATCCCCCAGAAATGACCTGAATCCTTCAGAAAGCCGTTGCGCATACTCTTGGAGGCCATGATCTTCAGTTGTTTTATGCAACGCCTCATCTAGAATCTGTCGCGCTGATAACCTCAAGGGTTCTTGTCGACAGAGCATCCGCGTTGCAATGTCACTGTAATGATAAAAAAATGCAGCACCAGCCGACAGGAACCACTTGCGAAGCTGGTCTTTATTGATAGGAACATGGAAATACTCCTCGAGCAACTTTATCGTCCTTTGTTCCGAGCGTTCCAGCTCCTGCTCAACGCGCCTTGATTCGTTTGGTTTTAGTAGCCATTGCCCATTATAAACAGCTGCAGCGTTGGCTTGTTTCAGAACAGTGAAGCCTGCATTGAGTTCAGCGTCTGGAAATCGTCTCACTCCAATAATCGTAGCCACCCGCTCCTGTACCTCGGCCCGAGCAAGTCTTTTTCCCGGTTCAAGATATAGAACTTTAGTAATAATACTCGCAACCCCCTGATCCTTGAGTGGCCGCATCCCGGCATCATAATAAATGTGTGTAAGCAATAATAACTCCCTATGATTGGTGGATGTTACGTTTTGTTTTTGTTCTGTGTTTGGCATTGTTATTTTCTAAAAACTATGGAAATTGTAATCTCTATCACCATACTTCTTTGAAGTTGCTATTTCAAGCAGGTCTTATAAAAAACTGGGTGCAGGCCAGTCAGACCAGCACCCCGAAATCAGAAATATATACTCATCCCGACTTTATGTAAGATATTTTACTATCAACTCGCCATAGCGCAAAGTTAGCTCTTTCGATACCGACATAAACTTATCTTTTTCTAAGGGGTAAAGTTTTCCGGTTCTCGCATAATCTTTTATTGTGGAAATAAGGAAGTTTGGTTCGTGTGGATGCACCAAGAGCAGTTTAGCTTCCGGCCAGTATTTATTTGCCTTACGGAGCCACTCATTAAATCCTGATCCATTTTCTAATGAGCTTCGGTACTTAACCTCAACAAAGAATACATCGCAGTTTTTATCCATCACAATAAAGTCCGGCATGCTACGTATTTTCTCGGCAGTTATATTGTCAGCCCTCATTTTTGGAAGCCCTTTTTGGATTAAGCTCTGTAATATGCCCTCATACCCAAATCGGTAAATAAAATAGCCGGCTTCCCGCAACATTTCACTTACAATATCCTCGGCAATTCTACCTTTAATAATTGAATCTTGCATAGTTATAGGTGTTTTAATTAGATTTTGCCCAAACAAAAAAGGGCAGCCGACTGGTCTACCCACTGTTCATCGAACGCCCAAAGGCAATCCGACTTGTGGCAGTCAGCCACCCGTCTTTATTCGCAAATCGAATAAGAGGGTTGGCCTCTGCCTTTAGGCCTATTAAACAATGGGTAGACGGGTATAATATACCACAAAATAAGGCCGAAATAAAATTGCCCCCATCTCCCATTCTGCGATTTATCTGCCCGCCTAAATAATACCTTTGCGTTTCGCTAAGGTATTATTTATATATATCTTAAAAATTTAAGTGTGTTTGAGAAAAACACTTTAATTTTCAAGTGGGCTACGCCCCAACTCACGGGGCTTGATGGAGGAACAAGCGGTATAAAACCAGCCGGCAATTACTAAAGGAAGAATTTTAGCACCTTCACGGACAAGCGGCGCGAATGTTCCTCGCGCTATTCGCTTGCCCGTATCGGGCTAAAATTCGCTCCTAATGACCCTAAAGGGTCTTCGGCAGGTTTTATCCCGCGAACTTCCCCAAAGACGCCGGATCGCCCAAATCTGCTGAAAACGACCTCATAAAATCGTCTACAAGGATTCAAAAAGGAAGCCCGAGAGGTATAATACCTAAAAAGGGGCTTCCTTTTTGATTATTCCTTTATGAGTCGTTATCAGCAACAACTTTGGCTTAATCCATATTTTTTTAGCGGTAAAGCCAAAGTTATATTGTGGGCGAAAGAATACATTGTATTCCGGCGCAGTGCCGCAAAGCGGCACAATATCTCTAAAGCCGGCTAATGGTAATCGTCTGGTAGCTTTAGAGATAAAATCCGGCATAGCCGGATAGGGGGAAGTTTAGTTTCTCCATCAAGCCCCGTGAGTTGGGGCGTAGCCCACTTGAAAATTAAAGTGTTTTTCTCAAACACACTTAAATTTTTAAGATATATATAAATAATACCTTAGCGAAACGCAAAGGTATTATTTAGGCGGGCAGATAAATCGCAGAATGGGAGATGGGGGCAAAAGAATACAGAAACTCCTTTAAGATAAAAAATTCTAAAAAGGTATGGGTATGTCCCTATCCAAGAGGGAGTGATTGAAATTGACCAAAGGCCATAAAAACCTTAGTATCTTAAGCAAATTGGTCGATCTAAACGGGTCGAAGATGTAATGAGATTGTGGTTAATACATAACTAATTCACAATGAGGAAACTAAAACCAATAGATGTAGAAAAACTGGCTTCCAAAGAGCCAGATATAAACGAAATTCTACTTTCTTCCACAAAAACTGATATTTTAAGCACTATTGATATCCTGTTGAACAAAACCGGTCGATTAAAGGGTAGCGTCTTTGGCGTTAAACTCGCCCAGCTTACAAGTCTTCTAGCAAATTATAGGAAGTATACCCTGCGGACCATGGGCAAAAAATACCAACCAGTTAAAATAAGACCCGCAAGATAAAATTTAACCCAAAATGTAATGAAGAAGTAAATATGTTTCTACAAATAGTGGAGAACTCCGCGACAATAACTGATTATCAGAAATATATATTTAAGACGGTATTAAAACACTCGTCTAAACGGATTAGGAGGCCCGTAGAATTAAGGGTGGCTGAAGAATCAACACCATACCCGGAAATTGAAATAATAAATGAGGATAATATAAGCCACGAGGAATTGGTTGCCCGAATGACAAAAGAGCGTGGATATTGGTTGCAATTCTTCCCGTGGTCAAATCTTGAAGGCAAGATTTTCCCTATTACCAAAGAGGATATTAAACGCAGTGAAAAGGATTTAGTAATCTTATATACACGGGAGTATCTTAAGGGACTCTGCCAAGTAGAAACGGCAGAGATTGGTCCAAATAGTGAATTCGGCACAATTTTTTACCTAAAGACAGAAAACCTAAATGCCATAAAAGAAAGAGCAAGATCGCTCAACGTAGAATTTAATAACCCAAACGGACTACGAGAAAAACTTAAACACACTCCGTCAGAATTTTTAGATAATCCACCGCGTATTCGCTGGGGCGATTTTGAAATAGAAATACCCAGTAATTCTATTGAACTGGATGTGTGTAGAATAGCTTTTCGCTCTGCACCTAAAACCGAAATAGATTACAATACTGTTGCCGAAGAAATAGAGCCAGATAACCCCGATTCAGCCAAAGATTGGCGCAGAATAATTTATGACGCAATAAGAAGAATAAATAATAGGGTTAAATATATTGCCAAAAAAGGGCTATTTATCTGGACTGAACACGCCTTTTATAGAAAATACTAGATACCCCGAGTGACTCTAAAGTGACTCACCCATGAATAAAGTAGGATGGAAACATACCTACTTTTTTATTCCGAAAAAGTGGGCGCAAAACTATGTTGCCCAAAGAAGCAGTTCAACAATTCAAAGAAATATATCAACGAGTATTCAAAGAAGAATTAAGCGACAAAGAAGCCACACAAAAGGCCAATCAGGTTTACGCACTCCATAAGGCGCTTTTTGATTTTATGAACCACGAATCCCAAAAAGTAGTGAACCAGCATGAACCAAGAAACAATAATAACTGAAATTCAAATATCGCCGGTAAAACCTAGGGACGGCTTGATCGCCTTTGCCTCTTTTGTGTTGGACCAAAAATACTATGTCGGAAGCGTGGCCATTTTCACTAGATTAGGAAAATCCGGCTACCGCCTCGTCTATCCGGCCAAGAAGCTGGGAGAAAAGAATCTAAACCTATTCCACCCCATTAGTCAGGAAGCAGGAAAAAGTATTGAAGACGCAATCACAGAAAAGGTTAATGAATTATTTAATGAATCAAGTAATGAAAATTATGGAGACCAAACCTAAAAATCAGGATTTTGTAATGCTCCCGAGATCAATAAAGGACGCCTACGCCGAGGATAAGATTAATTTTAACGAGTATGTGGTGATTATATGGATTTGGCAAAACACCAACCCTGTTAAGGGCTGTTTTCTTACATGCCCCCAATCGTTAATGCAGGATTTTCCCGATAGATTCAGCTATGAAACTATGCGGCAAATACTATCCAACCTACGCCGATCACAATGGATATACTACGAGGACCGCAAGGGCAAGAAAGGTTCTTTTAACATTTACCCCGTAAATTTTCAAAGGACTAATAAGTTTATTCAGACGTGGGACTACCTGCAAGGAGTGGCTGAACTTGAATCTGTTATACAACCCAAACACCAATCAGAACCCGAGGTCAATCACGTTTCAGAATGTCCAAATCACATTTCAGAAGACCAGAATAGCAAGGCAAATAAACAGCTTTTCATAAACCCAGAAATGCCGAAAATCACAATTCCCTATAACGATAATGACGATGAGAAAGATATTGAAAATATCGGTGATACATCGTTGGCTTTTAAGGAAAGAACGGCTACTCCAAAATCAACCACACCGATACCAGTAGATACGTATGTCCCAAAAACTAAGGACGAGCTTATTTGCCAAGATACCGCGAGGTGGTTAGGAGAAAGGGATATGCGACCAATATTGAAACTCCTCAACCAATATAAGATTTTTTATATAGAAAAGGCGTGGGGAATCATGAGAGTAGATTGTAAAAAAGAGATAGGAAATAAGGGAGCATACTTTACAACACTTGTACGCAAGCTTTACGAAGATGATCATAAATAATATCCACTGAAATATTTACATGAAAAAATTAAACTACTATAATAATACTGGACGCAATCAATATAGGAAAAGCCCTAAGAGGGGTAACCTTGCCTGTAATCTTTTCCAAGATTGCGTCCAGCAGGTTATCCCTCTTTGATTTTTATGAACACCAACCCAACGAAAATTAAATACTTCCTATACGCCCGCAAGTCATCCGAATCAGAAGACCGGCAAGTTTTGTCTATTGATTCACAAATAGACGAACTGAAGAAGTTGGCCAAACGGGAAGGACTGGAGATCATAGGCAAACCACTATATGAATCCCAATCGGCTAAAGAGCCGGGCCGGCCGATTTTTAATCAAATGTTAGAGCGAATCCATAAAGGCGAAGCACAGGGCATTATCTGCTGGAAGTTAGACCGACTAGCCAGAAACCCGATTGACGGTGGAAGCATTAACTGGATGTTACAGCAGGAAGTAATAAAACACATCCGAGCTTATGATAAGGACTATTATCCAACCGACAATGTTTTGATGATGAGCGTAGAGTTCGGCATGGCTAACCAATATCTCCGCGACCTAAGCCAAAATGTTAAGCGTGGATTAAGGGCTAAAGTTGAGATGGGCATTTATCCAGCGCCGGCCTCAATCGGTTATGTAAATGACAGATATGCCGTTAAGGGCAACAAGACAATCCTGCCGGACGAAGCACGTTTTGACTTGGTGAGAGAATTATTTGACCTAATGCTTACCGGCTCATACAGCGTTCCGCAGATACAGAAAATGGCTCATAAGAAACTAGGGATTACTATGCCTAGCGGCAGGCCAATAAGCAAGACCGCTACCTATTATCTATTTACCAATCCATTTTATTTCGGCTCTTTTGAATATCCGCGCAAAAGCGGCAACTGGTACAAAGGCATACACAAGCCGATGATTACAGAGGAAGAATACGACAAGATACAGATAATCCTCGGCCGAAAGGGAAAACCGCGCCCCAGAAGCCACGCATTCGCTTTTACGGGTATGATTAGGTGCGGTGAGTGCGGAAGTTCAATCACGGCCGAAGAAAAGGTTAAGCGACAGCAAAACGGCAACGTTCACTACTATACCTATTACCACTGCACAAGAAGCCAGAACTCAAACTGTACCCAAAAATGTATTGAAGAAAAAGAGATAAGCAGGCAGATACAGGCAAAGATAGACAGAATTGCTATTCACGCAGAATTTACCGAATGGGCTTTGGATTTATATAAAAAGGAGAACAAGAAAGAAGCCGGCAACATCACTAAAATTATTGATAATGTCCAAAAGGCGTATAAAACAGTCGTGGAGAAAATAAAGAGGGTCAATAATATGCGCGCAGACGAGGAACTGACGGACAAAGAATATAAAGAAATGAAGGGCGATCTCAACAAAGAGAGAATGCGATTAGAAGAACTGCTGAAAGACGCAAGCGACCGGATAGGCAAATGGATTAAAAAAGCAGACGAGATGTTTCAGTTCGCCACAACAGCAAAAGAATCTTTTGAGAAAGGCGGACTAGAAACAAGAAAAAGTATACTCGCTAATTTAGGGTCGAACCTCTCTCTAAAAGACAGAAAGATAAGTATTACAATAGAAAAACCGCTTTTATATCTTGAAGATGCCTCAAAGGAGTTAAAGCGAATACATAGGGCGATAGAACCTCGCAAGAATGGCGTAAATAAAGAACAACTCGCGCATTTATACGCGAGCAGTCCAATACTGCGGAGGGTGCAGGACTCGAACCTGCAAGGGCTTACGCCCGCCGCTTTTCAAGAGCGGTGCCTTAGCCATTCGGCCAACCCTCCTTTTATTCAAGATTGCCGCCAGTTATTTTGTAGGCGTTGACTCCCTTAGAGACCTCGCTCAACAGAAATGCCACCAAAACCTCATAAGCTAAAAACCTTACGGAAGGAGACGCTTCTCTGTCGGCAAAAAATCCTATCAAAAGCATGCTCAAAAGAGAAACCCACCAGACATACACAAATAATTCTCCGGGCTTAATACCCATTTTCACACCTGTCCAGCGCGATGTTTCTTTGTGGACTATGTAGACGCCTAATAGTATGATATAACTTGTTACCATCGCTTCCGAGAGCTTATATTTTGAGAAAAAATCAACCCAACTTAAAACAAGTAAAATAGCCGTCCAAAACAGGAGAAATTTGAAAAGAAGGTCTTTTACCGAGGATAATTCAGTTCTATAACGCTTGGCTAGTGTTTGATTATCCATGGTTTAAGGATATCACTTTTTGGGAATTTTCCCAATTGGCGGAGGGTGCAGGACTTGAACCTGCAAGGGATTGCTCCCGCTGGTTTTCGAAACCAGTGCAATACCATTATGCGAACCCTCCAAGGAATACTTTAAAATCTAACATGCTGTCTTATTAAACGAAAGCCCCATGGTTAGTGGGGTTGGTGCACGCGGGCGGACTTGAACCGCCAACCTGTCGATTATAGATCGACTGCTCTACCTTGAGCTACACGTGCACATCAGTAGGGGATCCCAAGTGTCTTAATAATAACATATTAAGAGTTTAAAGTCAAGTGTAAAATTCGACGGGTTCTGACCCCCAATTTATCACTATGGTGCACCATATGAGATTGAATTGGAACCAAGTTGTGCAAGAGTTGATGGCTTGGCAACAATTGAAAAATCTTACCGTTAGCTCTAATTTAGCAGGTTAAAGTTAATTACTCAAATAAAAAACTGCTCCTCGTGGAGCAGTAACAATCTCGTATTATCTAATAGAGACGCTGGAGTAGTGCTCGTAGGGTCGGAACGCCTCTTTGCAAAAATCATAGAGGAACTGCCGATTTACCTCTTTGTTATATTTGTTCATTAGTTCATATCCTAATTGAAGCATAAGGTCTCGCCCAGCAGACAAATTTATGGGGTCTAAAGATGCTCCAAGAGAAACTGACATGCCATGACCCCCTAACTTCACGGAACCTTTTGGTTGACCTGGCTGTGCAATGCCATAAACAAATTTCGTATAAATACCCCAGCACTTTAATGTTAATGTCCAACCATCTCTTTCTACGCTATGTGTCTTGGGAAATGCTACCTTTTCGGTGACTGCTGACATTTTTGTCCTCCTTATCACACCGTGGAAAGATTATAGCAAACCACTAATAAAAGTCAATAGCATGAGAAATCTTGATAAATTGGGGTATTTCAGCTACTGTTTAGTCAAAATAAATATAAAAATTATGGATAAAAAATATAAAAATTTAACTGTTCAAGAAAGGGTTGAGATATTAAGAAAAAGCTTACCCCAACAAATAGCTGAAACCCTAACTGAAAAGTTATTTAGCAAGAGTGCGGAAATATTAATTTACAAGGAAAAACTTAATTTTAATAAACAGTCAGGAATTTTCCGTGTTGGTAAAAAATCGGCTAAATTCGGCAGAAAATCCAAGCACTATAAGTTTATACACGCTCTTTGGGAAAACCCCAACAGAATGTTTGATTATTCCGAGATAGCATTCTATCTGTGGGATAAATCAAATAAAATTGATGCCATCTCAAAAATCCGTCAGATTGTTTACGAGATAAAAGAAAAACTTGGTCTTTCTGAAAGCGACCAAACTGTTTTTGTCTGCAATGAGGGCTATATGCTCCAAAGATAGCTGATTAGACGCTGACCACTTTCAATAAACCCGCTTTTACTGTGGGCTTTTTCTTTTTTAACAACCCCGACGTAGTCCTGATTTTTGGGTGATTTATCCTGCTAACCCATCGTTTAATATGGGTGTATGGATAAAAATAAATATTTTCGCACCGCCAACTTCTATGCTGCTTGTTATCTCTTTTCACGAGGATTAGAACTTGTTGGCATCAATAAGGATAATCCCCAAAAATGCGAATTCGTTTTTATTGATATTCCCGAGCGAGAAATACTACTTGCTGCTTTTAATTTCGGTAAAGAAAACTCTCCCGAGATGATGGTTGATTTTCGTAAAGCCGTATTAGCCATCAGGACGCTCAAAGATAAACTTTATCAACCTTAACGATGCTTACCCCTCAAAGGATAAAAGAGCTCGTTGGCGAGTCCAATATGAGCGATACAGAGGCGGAGGCAATCCGTGATGAGTTACGTTCCCAAGCCGAGATACTCTTTGAGCAGTGGCAAATTGACCGAATTAAAGCCAAAGAAAATAAAAATGAGAATAAACAAACCGAACAAATTTTGTAAGCTATACGGTATTGAGTTGGAATATGAAAAAGCCCTTTCTGATGCCGAAGTTAGGTTATATTATGTTTACCTTCGCTTGGTTGATTGGGATAGCAAGCACATCTACACTTTTGGCTCAACCAGCATAACCATCAGGCAGTTAAAATCCGCATACTTACCCGATTGGTCTGTTGGCAAAATCAGCTATACAAGAAGTTCTTTAATACAAAAGACGTGGCTTGAAAAGCGACCTGAACATAGGGTTGGTGTGCGGTGCTACCCTGTTTATAGGTCAAAAAGTGTTCAATTAGCCGAACACGCCATTCAACTGATGAGACAAAGCGTTCAAGCACCTGAACTGCCTGTTCAATCTGCCGAAATAGGCAGTCCCGAAGGACGCGAGTTGTTAAGAAAGAAAAAAGAGGAATTGTTTGGGAAAATGAAGCTTTAATGTTCAATCTGCTGAACAAGCTTCGGTGACTAAAGAAATCTTAAAGAAACTTAAATAAGATTTAATAGCAGATAATAGCATACAAATTAAAATGCGATTTTCAAAAGAAAAAATGACCGAATTGAAGAACCATATAAGATTTGAAATGGTTAAGAACCCTAATGTTTCTATACTTGAATTACAAGTCGTTTTACGAGATACTTACCATCATAATTTTGATAAGAACTTTATAGGAAAACTCAAAAGAAAGGTCCATCGGGAACGTGCTGTAAGGTATAATTTCTCGTCCTTAAACGAGGAGTTAGCCAAATTGGAGGATTTAATGCATTTTGGCAGGCAGCAGTTAATGGACATTCTTTTTGACGAAAGCGGAAAATATAAGCCAAGTGAGATAATATACGCTTTTAGGGCGGTTATGTGGGGTGGATTTACATTACTTGAAGCAAAGCTTAATTCAGGTATTTTTAACCGCCCTCAAGCCCCAGAAAAAGAAAAACCATTAAGCCCAGAACAACAGGAGGCAATAAACCGAGGTATAGATATGATGTATTCGGGGATATGTGACAAGTGTGCCGACTTTCATTATCGGGAGAGCCACGAAAAGGAAAAAACTATCCAAATTACTACTGAATAAAAATATGAAAGGAATTACTTACATACGAGTTTCAAGCGACGAACAAGTCAAGGGAACCTCCTTGGAGTTTCAGGAGGAGTATTGTCGTCGTTATTGTGAACAAAAAGGTATTGAAGTTATTAAGATTTTTCGCGACGAAGGGCAATCGGCAAAAACTACTAATCGTGAGGAGTTTTTGCGTGCTATTGAGTTTTGCAGAAAAAACAAAGATAAGGTTCAGGCATTTGTAGTTTTACGATTAGACCGTTTTGCCCGTAATGCTGGCGACCATTTTGCAATTCAAAAAATACTCATCAGTTATGGCACAACCTTGTATTCGGTTACTGAAAATATAAACGAAGGTATGTCTGGCAAACTTATTGGCGGAATACTTGCCGTAGTTAATGAATACGACAATGCGATAAGGACACAACGTGCTATTGATGGTATGAGCAGTAGGATTAACGATGGTATTTTTCCTTGGAAACCTCCTCTTGGCTATGTCTGCCAACACGTTAGAAAACGCGATGAAAAGAAAACTAAACCTGACCCGCCTGACCCAAAGATATTCTCACTTATTCAGCGTGCCTTAAAAGAATATGCTAAAGGCACATATTCCCAAGCTGAATTAGCACGACTACTTGATATTTGGGGATTAAAAGCTGCAAGTGGCAAGAAAACAACTCCGCAACTTATAGATAGGTTGCTGGGGCGACATTTGAAGTTTTATGCTGGTATTCTTGAAAACCCTTGGTCAGGTAAAGATATTAAGGGTCAACACGTGCCTATGATTTCGGAGGAGGAAATGCACGCTATTCGCCTTGTTCGTTTAGGAAAAGCTCACATTGTTAAGCGGAATAAGTTCAACCCGACCTTTCCGCTTCGCAGAACGATAATTTGTTCTGATTGTCATAGACCTTACACCGCAAGCTCGCCTCGTGGCAATGGGGGTAGATATTTTTATTATCATTGTGCAAATAAGCAATGTCCTGCTTTTGGTAAAGGAATATCCAAATTAGACCTTGAAAAAGCGTTTATTGGATACGTCAGGAAATATACTCCAAAAGAAAAGTTTTTAACTGCTTTCAAAGAAACTGTTTTGGATTTGTGGCAGGAAAAGGGACAGGAGTTTGAATTGGAGGTAAAAAGACAAGAAAAAAATCTTACCGAGTTTGAAACTACAAAGAAAAGAGTTTACGAGTTTTTTGAAAATGGAACCTACTCCCAAGAAACTTTTAAGGAAAGAATTGAGGAAATTGAAAATAAAATTGCCGCTACGAGAATATCCCGAAATGAAGCCCAGTTGGAACAATTTGATATTGAGGCGGCAGTAATTTATGCCACAAAGTTTATTAGTGATTTAGGCAGGCAGTGGTTTGATTTAGCTCCTCAATTACGCCCTCGGTTCCAAAAGTTAGTATTTCCACAGGGTTTACCATACTCAAAGGCAAATGGATTTGGAACCGCCAAATTGGGGCTTATTTACGAAATAAATCACCGTTCTCACGGCGACTTATCACAGTTGGTGCCCAGAGGGAGAGTCGAACTCCCATGATCTTGCGATCGATGGATTTTGAGTCCATTGCGTCTGCCAATTCCGCCATCTGGGCTTTATTCTTTTAATATCCTACCATTTTTTGCTAAAAATTCAAACCTTAAGTTGAAATTTATTTTAGGCGGTGTAGAATGAGTCCATGGCAAGGATTATTTCTATTTGTAATGCCAAGGGCGGAGTTGGGAAAACAACCACGGCAACTAATTTGTGTGCTTACTTAGCCACCCTGGGGAAATATGTTTTATTAGTGGACATGGATGCTCAGGCGAATGCCACTACGGGTCTTGGTGTGCATGTTGCTGAAAATGGTTCCAACGTTTATCATTCCTTGATTAGCGATCTTAATCCAAGCTTAGTAATAAAAAAAACATCTTTGTTTGGGTTTGACATTTTACCTTCAGCTCAAAGTTTGGCCGGAGCAACAGTAGAGCTTGTTACGATGGAATCTCGGGAATTGCGTTTGAAAAAAGTTCTCGACTCTTTAAGAATTAATTACGATTACATTATAATTGACTGTCCGCCTTCGCTCGGGCTTTTGACAGTGAATGCCTTAGCTGCATCGGAACGGGTTATTATTCCTGTCCAATGCGAGTATTATGCCCTTGAAGGCTTGAGCCAGCTTTTAAAAACTATTGAACTGGTAAGAGGCGGACTTAATGCCGATTTGCAAGTATTGGGAGTGTTGCTTACAATGTATGACAGAAGGAATCAATTATCCAATCAGGTTTTGAACGAGGTTTCCAAAAATTTTCCCGGTAGAGTTTTTAATGCCGTAATTCCGAGAACAGTATCATTAGCCGAGTCGCCGAGTTTTGGAAAAACCATTTTGCAATTTGATCCTGATTCAAAGGCGGCCAGAGCTTACAGACAGTTGGCAGAAGAAGTTATAAGATTAAATTAATAAAAAATGAAGAAACTATTTGGTTTAGGAAAAGGATTGGGTTCACTGATACCGCAAAACATGGAGATTGAACCGGAAACTCGTAAGGAGAGTATTTTTTACGTTGAAACAAACAAGATAAAAGCTAATCCTGATCAGCCAAGGCGTGATTTTGATGAAGAGGGGATAAAAGAGCTTTCAAAGTCCGTAAGAAAATATGGCGTCCTTCAGCCGTTGCTTGTTACTAAAGTCGAAACAGAAACCCCGAAAGGATTAGAAGTCTCTTATCAGCTTATCGCTGGTGAGAGACGATTGAGGGCGTCCCAAGTTGCCGGACTACCACAGGTGCCGATTATTATAAGAGACGAATTTGAACACAAGCAGGATAGGCTCGAAGTTGCTTTAATAGAAAATGTCCAAAGAAAAGATCTAAATCCCGTTGAAGAGGCCGAGGCTTATGATCGGTTGGCTAAAGAATTTGGTCTGACTCAAAAAGAAATTGCAGATAAGGTCTCTAAGTCTAGAGAGGTTGTTGCCAATGCTGTTCGCTTGCTCAATTTACCCAAAGACATCCGAGATGCTCTAAGAGCTGAAAAGTTATCGCGTGCCCACGCCAAAGCATTGCTTGCTTTTAGTGATGGAACCAAGCAAAGAGAAGTTTACAATCAAATTTTGGCGGGCGGAGTATCATCAAAGGAAGTTGAGAGTATGGCTTCATCAGCTAAACCAAATAAAAAGCAGGTTAAGAAAGATAACAAATTTTCAACTCTTGAGAAAAACTTGAGCGAAACTCTTGAAGCACCAGTACTAATTCATGCTTCCGAAAAAGGAGGTAAGATAGTCGTTAAATTCGCAACCCTTGAGGATCTCAACAAAATCGCTAAGTCAATTATTGACTAACGCTTCAATCTCACTATTTTTCTGATTCGCTCCCCAGCCACATACCCCCGACTCGACCGATAGTCCTCGGCTTCCTGCGAGCCTCGGCCATCTACATGCTCGGCCCCTCACCAAGCACCAAGCTTCGGGGCCTGCGCAAGTTCTCCCTGGGAGTATGTGGCTGGGTCGCTTGTTGTGTTTTAAGTCTTGAACGAAACCCCATCCCCATTTAAGGCCGTTTGGTTCCTGCGGAAAACACAATGGTTAAATTAACCGATAATTTGCTTATTAAACAAATTTAGGTCGGAAAATCCCCACCAGCTGGCGGGGAGGAACGGGTGCTTAAATTTGTTAAGCAAATTGAAAGTTAATTTAAGCATTTGTCCGTCAAGGCGAAGGTTCACAATGGCGGGGGACCTACGAAGTGGGGCGCCATTGGGAATTGCCTCAGGAGATCCGGAGGACGTAACCAATAGGCCG
>Ga0209542_10011415_pt1 | contig 15753 bp, 20 predicted proteins | sample RifCSPhighO2_01_FD_184028 | JGI IMG/M metagenome (GOLD analysis project Ga0209542, IMG submission 184028) | Soil microbial communities from Rifle, Colorado - Rifle CSP2_plank highO2_0.1 (SPAdes) (version 2) | ecosystem: Environmental > Terrestrial > Deep subsurface > Rock core/Sediment ... | reverse complement strand
TTTCCATCACTTATTTATGCTTCCAGCTTCGGCATTTATTTTGATTTACCTTGTAATATTGGCATTTTATTCTGCGGTAAGCCCTAAGTGGACTGCACTGGACTGCCCCCTTATTTTTGGACATAAGTTAAGCTAACATTTAATAAACTCCTAATCTTATTTCTTACATGCCATATGACATAGTTATAGGTAGAGATCAATCAGACAAAGATAAATTCGGTTCTAAAGGAGTCATTTATTTGGGAAAAGGTTATGTTAAGATGGGAAATTATACATCTTTATCAAATAGAATCTGGATGGATGTTGCCAGATCTCATGTTGTTCTTGTTGCTGGCAAACGTGGCAGCGGAAAATCTTACAGCCTAGGAACAATAGCAGAAGAACTTGCAGATCTCCCCGAAGAAGCAGCAAAAAATATTGCTTCCTTAATATTTGACACAATGGGAATTTTCTGGACAATGAAATTCAAGAATGAAAAAGAAAAAGACTTGTTAAAGGAATGGGGATTGGAATCAAAAAATCTTCCTGTCAAAGTTTTTATTCCATTTGGAAAAGTAGAAGAATACAAAGAAAAACTTGTTCCATTTGATTATACATTTGCTCTAAAGGCATCAGAACTGGAAGCAGAAGACTGGATAACCATATTTAATCTTAGCATGACTTCTCTTGAAGGAGTTTTAGTCACAAGAACCATATCAAACTTAAAAGATGAAGGCTCTTTTACAATTGTAGACATAGGAGATAGAATAAAAAAAGATTTCCAGTCAAATAAAGAAACAAAAGAGATTGTTTCTGCATTATTTTCCGCCGTAGATAACTGGGGAATATTTTCAAAAACAGAAGAAGGAACAGAAATTTCAGATTTAGTAAGTATTGGTACAACGACGGTTTTAGATATTTCTGTTTATAGTTCAATAAGTGCCTTCAATGTCCGAGCTTTAGTCATTTCACTAATTTCAAGAAAATTATTTGAAACAAGAATGGATGCAAGGAAAAAAGAGGAATTAGAAGCCTTACAGCATGGCCAGGATTATTTATCTTATAAACAAGAAAGAAAAGAACCTTTAATATGGCTGTTTCTTGATGAAGCTCACGAGTTTCTCCCAAAAGAGGGAAAAACTCCTGCAACAGATGCCCTAGTTCAAATTTTAAGAGAAGGTCGCCAACCGGGAATATCTTTGGTCTTGGCAACACAGCAACCAGGGCAGATTCATAAAGATGTAATGACTCAATCAGATATAGTTATTGCCCATCGCTTAACAGCAAAGCTAGATATAGAATCATTAAATGAAATTATGCAGACTTATCTCACAAAAACAATCAAACAGCAGATTGACGACCTTCCAAACCTAAAAGGTTCTGCAATAATCCTTGATGACAATTCAGAAAGAATTTATTCAATTCGTGTCCGCCCCCGTTTTACCTGGCATGGCGGTGAAGCTCCAACTGCCGTGAAGGCCGAAGCAAAATTATAAAAGCTTAGGTTTAAAAACAGTATCTTTTAAATAAACATATGACTGCTATTATATTTAGAGGAATTGGGCGAGGAATTGGCACTTTATTTGGAGTTGAACCCAAACCTGCTGATGAATTATTAGAAGAAAAAATAAATAAAGCTCTGGCTGAAGAGAGAGAAAAGATAATACCTTCTAAGGATGGAATTGAGCTTTTTAGTTGGATTACTAAAGATAATAACCCCATACATAGGATTCCTAAAATAGCTAGAGAAATGGGTTTTGAGGATACTCCATTAATGGGAGCACATGTAGCTGCTTATGGAGAACAATTTATTGAAGGGGTTGTACAACATATGAGAGAATATTGGGGCGCAGATATAAAAGTTGTAGGGCAAGATAATAAATTTGTTAAACCATTATATCCTGAAGAGAGAACACTCTGGCAGGTTTCGGGACATAAAATTGTTGACGGAGGAATTGATTTAACTGTAACTGGGAATGTAAAAGATAAGAGAGTTATTGGGATCACATCCCATTTAGGAAAAAACTATTTTTTAATGCCACAGTTGGCTGGTCCAATATTTTCGCAAAGGTATTTTTTGCATGATGGCCACTTAGATTCATTCTCTAATTGTATAGGAGGTAAAAATAATGGCAAAGTATTGAATATGTTGCAATCCGCTTTTGTTCCAGCAACTTTGTTAAGGCTGTTAGAGGAAAAAACTCAAACAGTTGAAGGGATAAATAAGTCTATGAATTTTAGATTTATATCTGAAGCTAAACCTGGAAAATTACAAGTTGATATCTTTCCTCCAAATGAACCAGAAGAAGTAAGAATTAAAGATAGAGAAGGCCAAAGAAAAGTTATGTATATGCACGAATTTAAAGCAGTTGTGAGTCAAGATACAAAACCTCTATCTTATGGAGAAATAACAAGTCTAGCTCCAAGAAAAATAGATTTTTCAATATGAAACCTTAAAATCAACCCTATACCTAAATCTCCTTTTCCCAATCTCTCCCGCTTTCTTAATTTTTAATATTTTGACTTTCTTCCTCGCTTTCAAAGCTTCTTTTCTAATCAATTCCAATAACACTTCTTTTTCGTTTTCATCATAAAAACCATAATAATGAATAATTCCTTTGTTTTTTATCAAAGGAAAAACAATATCTAAGAAAGAATCTTTTAAGTTGGGACGAGGCATAACTATTCTATCAAACTTTTCCTTGCTTTTTTTTAATTTTTCCCTAATATCTCCCTGCACAATTTCAACATTTCCCAGTTTATTTCTTTTTATATTTTCCAGAGCATATTTACTGCACTCTCTCCCCAATTCAACACTAATAACTTTATGAGCTTTAGACAATTTCGCAATTGCTATTGCAAATGGAGCAACTCCCCCGAACATTACCAAGACTTTTTCTCCTTTTTTTACGTATGAAGCAATTTCTTTTCTTTCAGAAGACAGTCTAGGAGAAAAATAACAACTATCAACGTTAAATCTAAAAACACAGCCATTCTCATGGTACAAAGCCTCTTTTGTTTTCTCTCCAGCAATATATTTAGTCTTCTGTGTCCTCAATCTCCCTGAAAATTTGCTGCTTTTTTCTAAAACTGTTCGAACATTTTTGATATTGTTTAGAAAATTTAAAGCAAATTTCTTTTTATCTTTAAGTTTCTCCTTCCTGAAGAATTTTACAATTGCTATATTTCCGACAATATCATAATTAGCCATTAATTTCAACCCCAATTAGATACTTCTTCTAAACATTATAAATGTTTTTAAATGTTTTAATATCCTAAGTCTAATGCCAACAAATGTCCGAAGATATCTAATAGGTCTAGACAGAGACGGGACAATTAATCAAGATGAGAAGGGATATTTAGGGAGAAATGAAGATTGGAAAGAATCAATAACTTTTTGTTCAAGGGCATTAGAAGGGCTAAGATTATTAAGATCTCAACCGGATTTTAGGATAATAGTCGCGTCTAATCAGGCAGGCGTAGCTAGAGGTTACTTTTCAGCAAACACCATGCACGAAGTAGACGACCATATTAGATTTTTGCTTAAATCTCAAGGAATTGAATTAGACGAATGGTCTTGCTGTTTATTTGTCGATAGAGAATATGCAGAAAAAATAAATATGCCTAAAGACAGCCCCCTTAGATATTTTGTAAGAGATAATGGTTTTAGAAAGCCAGAAATTGGAATGCTCGAATCCGCAGCAAGAGGAGTTGGATTAACCTTAAATGACTTTTCTGGAATTTATTTTGTTGGAGATAAAAAAACAGACGTCCAAACTGGATTGAATGCTAAAGGTTATGGGATTTTAATTAACAATGGAGAGAATCAAAAAGAATTAACCTTAACTCAAAAATTAAACGAAAGACCGGAATATAAAGGGAGAATCTTAATTGCTTCTGACCTTTTAGATGCTGCAAAAAAGATTATTGAAGATACGAAAAAGAGAAAAAATATCTAACTTGTTTTTGCCTGCAATGAAGATTGTTTCTCTGCTAAGTTACTTAGCTCTCTGATGAAATCCTCCCACTTATTTCCAGGCAATGTCTTTGTTTGGGCATAATTGCAATACATATCTGCATTTGTCCTAGTGATATATCCTTCAACCTCTTCACAGCATTTAAGGAAAAAGCTTAGCCTCTCCTCTCTCCGAACGCAAATAGTCGCCCTTAATGGAACATATATTCCAGATTCAGTCAATTTATAAGATATAGAACTCTCGCCCTTTCTATTACTTTTATCTAATTCTATTAAGAACTTATAAGAAACAGTTCTGATAACCCTATTGCAATCAAAAAAACTCTCCAGAGAAACAATATTGTTATCACCCGAAAAATCCAATACTTCTCTTGCATATCTACTTATCCTATTTCTAGTGACTTTCATCATAACTTCACAAAAACTCGCTTTAAATACCTTGTCAATTCAAAAAAAATCCAAAGAAACATTTAAATATCTCTTCAAACAATTATATTAATAAAAGAGAGGAAAAATGATAAGAAAAACATTGGGAATCGTCCTATCAGTCCTAGGTATCGTCGGAGTAGCAGCATATTCCATCCCAAGCATTAAATCAGCAATACCCTACATTACTCCTGTTCCAGACACAATCTTAGTTGTAGTCTCCGTGGTGCTATTATTAATAGGTTTATTTATAATAGTAAAATTTGGCGGCAGTTCTAGAAAACAGCCTAAAGAAGTCCCTATTTATCACGGCAAGAATATTGTTGGTTATCGCAGACATTAGATTAAGCGGGAATTGAATTAATTGCTCTACAGAGATTCCCGATAATTTGGTTACCTTTAGTTCGGTAATCTCTGTCTATACATTCCCGTTTTTTAGTAACCTGAATCAACGGGAATGTCTATATCTCTAAATTTCTTAGGATAATGCATTAAATAAGAATTTAATTTTCTTCTATCTATCTTTTGCAGTATCTCACTTAAAACTTCTTCGCTAATCTTTTCTTTAAAATAAACCATGTCAATAAAAGTCTTTTCTATATCGCTATATGGTAGGTAAAACTCTCCATGTTGATAATATTCTATGCCAAAAAAATACTTTTCATCCATTCTTCTGATTAACACATTGTTTTTTGAAATCTCTCTTATCCCCTGCCTCACTTTTCTCGAAGTAATTATTATAGGTATTGTTTCTTGTTCCCACAAATTATGAAAACTTAGTGCATCTTGTAGTCCTAAATATGAAGGCTTAAAACAAAAAACTGCAAGAGAAGTATCATCTGATTTGGTATAATATCCTTTTGTAAGATTTTTTATTATTCCTTTTAACAATAAATTTCTTATTAATTGTTTAGTGTATTGTTTTACTTGTTTTTTATCATTTACAAGCCGGTCAATAGAGTTAAATTCTACAACCGGGCTTTTGTTAAACAATTCATTAACAAAAACAAGATATTTTTGCTTTCCCATTTATCCAATTTCTCCTTGTATATAATTTAACATGGAATTAGTGGGGGGAGTTAATCCTTGAATAATTAAAACTTTAAGATCAGTTTCATCAATAGGATGTTTAAATTCTTTTAATAATCTTTCTAAATCCTTTTTCACTATGTTTTTATCTTTAACATACCTTAACAAAAAGAATATGTCATATAAGTCTCTTATCTTTAATCTTCTTAAATAAGCCTCAACTTTTTCTTTAATAAGGGTTTCTGGTGATAAGGTATAAACTGTAATAAAATTTCCATCTGCGGTTTCATAATCTCTTAATTCTCCTTTAACATCTTTAAATAATGCTTCAAACCTAACATTTGTTCTATTAAATTCAAAGTTTGAGAAGATGCTTGTTTCGCTGATTTTCTTTTTTAATTCAATAAAACCTCTTTCCTTTAATTTATCGAAGAATAATTCTATTTTCTTGATATTTTTTATAATATATACATCAACATCTTCGGAAAATCTATTTCCCCCATAACATCTCCAAATACTTGTTCCTCCATGTAAAACTACATTATCAAAAACAGTATACATAATATTTACCATAATATCTTGTGCTTTTGCAATTTCTTTTTGTTGTGTTCTTTTTAATTTCAATACCAATGGGATTCTTGTTTCTGACATTTTCTTACACTCAACTAAAGTTACTAATACATATAACCTTTGTTTATTTATAAACCTTTCTTCCGAAAATTTAGCAGTGAAACTCCCCACCCCAAGGGTTTTTGCCTGCGGGCAAATCCGCTTCGGCGGAGTGGGGTATCAACGAACAGAAAAGAACTCTAAACTATGCTGTGTTGCATAAATATTTTTTATCGTCGATAAGTGAAAAGTTCGTTTAAAGTTTTATCGTCGATAACTTATAGAATTATGCAACACTGCATATAACATCTATCTACCACTCGTTAGGATTTGGGGAGACGAGTAGCATTTACTTAATTTTCTAAAGTCAAATAGCCAAAACTTTTAGTTTTGAAGTTTGATTAAACTATGACTTATATTATAGACCTTCCAGTTAATCAAGTTACTAAAAAACGGGAAGGGATAGACAGAGCTTCCCTAAAAAAAGTAACACAATTAGTGGGAAGCTCTGTATCAACTATAATCTCATAAGCAATATGTGCAATATGTCTTTGTTTCAATGCAAAAGATGTAATTGTTAATATATTTTCAGTAAATTAAAGTCCTCAGAATATTGAGAAAATCTGGCTATTTTTAGGATGTACAGAGATTCCCGATAATTTGGTTACCTTTAGTTCGGTAATCTCTGTCTATACATTCCCGTTTTTTAGTAACTGAATCAACGGGAATGTCTATAATTAAAAGATATCGTCGTAGCTTTGCAAATCTAAGTAATTACGACGAGTAAAAAGATTTAATAATTGGCGATTGTTAAATAATATATGGCAAAGAGCAAGGAATTTGAGTTTTATGTTAAGACAGATTTAAGTGGATATAGGGGCAAATATATAGCTATAATTGAAGACAAAGTTGTATCAAGTGGGGATAACGCAAAAAAAGTATTGGAAGAGGCGAAGAAGAAGCACCCTGGTAAAATAGCTACTTTAGCAAAGATTCCAAGAGAAGATACTTTAATCTTAAAGTTGATATGGAAGTAGAATTCGATTATAAAAAAGAGGAGAGCAGACTTTTTGGCTCAATTATGAGGCCAGTAGCCAGAGTTATATTTAATTATAAAGGTATTGAAATACCTGAACATTTATATGTAGACTCTGGAGCAGATATTACTCTTATTCCGAAATCTGTTGGAGATGCACTCGGATTTGAATTAAACGACGTAGATAATATTATAGAGATAAGTGGGATAGGTGAGAAGGGCATACCTATAATAGTCAAAACGGTATTTATGAAAATTGGAGATAAGGAATTTGAAACTAAGGTTGCATGGTCTTTGATTGAAGATGTTCCATTACTTTTAGGCAGAACAGATGTTTTTAACTTGTTTAATATTTGCTTCAAAAAGAATGAAAAAGTTACATTTCAAGATTTGGAGAATTATTAGTCTGGATTGTGGGTGTGGAAAACCGGCTTCCAAAAGCCTGAATTGTCGTCGAGACGTTGGACGAAGGTGAAAATCTTTTTAAAGGCAGACATCTAGTGGATTGGATGGAAAAAGAGGGTGATCAGGATGCAATATGCTTTATGGGGACTTTTCCTCCTCGTGAATGTGGTATTGCGACGTTTACAAAAGATTTATCAGATGCTATAGAAAAGAAATTCTTCCCGTATTTAAGGGCAAAGATTATTGCGATGAATAATAATGGTGTGAATATTTACAATTATCCTAGCAAGGTAATCTATCAAATCAGCGATACTGAAAAGGAGCAATATGCAAAAATCGCAGAAAAGGTAAACAAGAACGGGGCTATAAAGATTATATCTATACAGCACGAATTTGGCATTTTTGGAGGAGAATATGGGAAGTATCTGCTGGATTTTCTTGACGTTGTAAGAAAACCAGTTATAGTTACCTTTCATAGTATCATGCCTAATCCTGAGAAATCAAGAAAGAGAGTGGTTAGAGCGATTGCAGAAAAGGTGTGGGAAATAGTTGTTATGACGCCTAAAGGTGAAGAAATATTGAGGAAAGATTATGATATAACGACTCCGATAAGAGTTATTCCTCATGGGATTCCTGTTGTTTCTTTTGAGTCTCAGAATAGCACAAAAAAACAATTAGGATATGAGGGTAAAATTCTTTTAGTTTCTTTTGGCATGATAAATCGAGGCAAGGGTTATGAAAATGTAATTGAGGGTTTGCCAGATGTAGTTAAGAAATATCCTAATTTAATTTATTTAATAGTTGGGGCCACTCATCCTGTTGTAAGGAAAAGTGAGGGAGAAGACTACAGGAATTTCTTAGATAAAAGAATAAAAGAACTTGGATTAACAGATAATGTTAAATTTTATAATAAATATGTTGCTTTGAAAGAGATTATACAATATTTAAAGGTGGCAGATATATATGTTTCATCAACTTTGACTCCAGAACAGATTACTTCAGGAACTTTAGCCTATGCAATGGGGTGCGGAAGAGCAACTATATCTACTCCGTTCTTGCATGCTCAGGATATGGTAAATCATGAAAGAGGGATTTTGTTAAATAGTTTTCAGAGTTCTGAAGAATATTCCAATGCTATATTAAGATTATTAGATGATAAAAACTTGAGAAAAGATGCAGAGCAGAACAGTTATGAATATACTAGGTCTATGACTTGGCCAAATGTTGCACTTTCATATGGAAATTTAATTAGGGATTATATTGCTATCCCAGACATATATTTTGAAAGATTGCCTAGAATCAATACAGAGCATATTAGAAGAATGACTGATGACTTTGGAATTTTACAATTCGCTAAATATTCAATTCCGCATGGCAGTTCTGGATACACTTTGGATGATAATTCAAGGGCTTTAATTGTAGCTTCAAAGTTGTATTCTAAGTATAGAAGCCACATGTTTCTTAATTTAGCAAAAACATATTTTAATTATATAAAATGTGTTCAACTGGAAGATGGAAGATTTTGCAATGTTGTAAATAAGGACAAGACATTAAATAAAGATTCATGGAGCGAGGAAGCATATGGCAGAGCGATTAAATCATTAGGTTTTGTGACATCTTTGCAGTCTATGCCTAAACAAATGAGGGAAGAAGCAGAGGAGATCTTATTAAAAGCTTTGCCTGTTGCATCTGATTTAAATTCGCCCAGAGCATTGTCTTCTATTATTGCCGGACTTTATTATTATAACAAGGAAAATTACTCGAGAGATATTGTAAAAACGATAAGAAAATTTGCAGATAGGATTATAGGGATGTATGAAGAGAATTCTAGTGAAGATTGGAGGTGGTTTGAACCTGCTTTGACTTATTCGAATAGTAAGATATGCGAAGCTTTGTTTTATGCATATATTGCGACTCAGAATTTAAAATATTTGAATATTGCCGAAGAATCTCTGAATTTTCTTATTGGGAAGACCTTTGAAAATGGGGTTTTTGTGCCTATAGGCCAGGACGGATGGTATAAGAAAGGAGGAGAGAGATCGTATTTTGATCAACAGCCTATTGATGTTTCTTCAATGGTGCAGACTTTGGCATTAGCATATAAATTAACTAAAAATGTTGAGTATGGAAAGAACTCTGTTAAAGCATTTCATTGGTTTTTAGGAAAAAATACATTAAATCAGGTTGTATATAATGAAAAGAGCGGGGGATGTTATGACGGGCTTGATAAGACTAATTTGAATTTAAATCAAGGGGCAGAGTCAATAGTATCTTATATGCTGGCTAGGTTGAGTCTGGATGAGATTTAGATTATTTGTAATCCTTCAAGATCTTTACCTTTGTAGGTTTGGTTTGCTTTAGGGTGTTATATATCTTTTCTACTTCGTCCATTGATAACTCTAAGATTCCTGAACTAACATTTCCTTTAAAACATACTTGAACATTAGCTTTCTTTGGCTCTAAGATGTTTTCTTTTACAAAGCATTCTTTAATTTCTCCGCCTGCAGAAAGCTTTTTAATATTACCATTTTCTGTTCTTTTTGATTTCACTATCATGTAAAATCAGGCAATTTTGAGTTTTTAAACTAATGTTATCTAGGAAAGGAGTAAATATTTTGGATTTAGGGGTGTTTTCTCTTTTCCAATCTAAAGAAAACAAAGTAAAGACAGGCAATTGCCGAAAGTATGAAAGCAGTTGTGAATTTATCCGCGACAGACTGTATAGATAAAACTGATGATTGTAGCACGGTTTTGTCAGTTTTCTCTAATGGATAAAACCTCCTGCTTTGTGTTTTAATCAAAGGTTTTATCCATAATGAAACAAGAAAATAGGAATATTTAGATATAGACATTCCAGTTGATTCAGTTACTAAAAAACGGGAATGTATAGACAGAGATTACCGAACTAAAGGTAACCAAATTATCGGGAATCTCTGTAATAAACTAAATAACAAAATATTTACAAGAATTATTTTATCATAAACATTTTTATATACTTGTTCATTAATAAAACTATGATTGAAGAATCTAAAATGTGGTTAAAACAAGCAGAGGCAGATCTCAAGACTGCAAGAAATAGTTTGAAAAGTAAAGACTATTATGCTTCTGCTTTTTGGTGCCAGCAATCTACAGAGAAATGTTTAAAGGCAGTTATAATTAAAAAAGATAGAATACTTGTAAAAATTCATGATTTAGTAATTTTAGGAAGAAAGGCGGGCATTCCGGAAGACCTTTTATTAAAGTGTGAAAAGCTTTCTAAGGTTTATATAGAATCTAGATATGGAATGTTGGACAGCGAGATTCCCGCGAAGAAATTTACAATGAAAAATGTTTCTGATTTTTTAAAAATATCTAAGGAGGTTTTAAAATGGGCAAAAAAGATTTAGAAATAGTAAGAAAATTTAAGAAAAAATTGTCTGAGAAAATAGAATTAAAAAAGGTTATTTTATTTGGGAGCAGGGTTAATGGGAAAATACATAAATGGAGTGATTTTGATATTATTGTTGTTAGTGATAAATTCAAGGGAGAAAAATCTTTTGAAAGAGGAATTGGATTTTATGATTTCTGGGAAGAAGATTATCCAGTAGATTTTATTTGTTATACTTCAAAGGAATTTAATAAATTAAAGAGAAGAATAACGATTGTAAAAACTGCAGTAGAGGAAGGAATTGAGATTTAATATGAATATTGAAAAAGAAGCATACGAAGAGGCTGTAAAAGTTCTAGAAAGATGCTCTACCAAAAATGGATTTTATGCTGCATTTCCTGGATATGACATGGTATTTGCAAGAGATTCAATGATAATGTCTCTTGGAGCTTCTTTAATTGGGAAGAGGTTTAAGGAGATTATTAGAGGAAGTTTAATGACTCTTGCCGAAAATCAATCTGAAAAAGGACAGATTCCAAATGCTGTTGACCTTTATAGTGATAGAAAAAAACACGTTGATTTTAAATCAATCGATTCGACATTATGGTTTTTAATTGGGGAAATGAATTATGCTTTAAGATTCAAAGATAAACGCTTATTAAAAAAACATGGGCATAATATTGAAAAAGCTTTTACATGGTTGAGTTATCAAGATATTTGTGAAGAAGGTTTGCTGGATGAATTGCCAACTACTGATTGGGAAGATGCGTTTCCTGAAAAATACGGGCATGCAATAAATGAGATATCTTTATATTTTAAAATTTTGAATTTATATGGGAAGGAAAAACATGCCTTGAAATTAAAGAAAATTATTAATGAAGACAAGGAGGATGAGCTTTGGAATGGGAAATATTATTATGCCTGGAGATGGAAAAATCATGGAAAATATCATGAAAGAGGAGAATGGTTTGATTCTCTTGGGAATGTAATGGCGATAGTTTATGAATTGGCGGATAAAAAGAGAGCTGAAAAAATTATTGATTATATTAAGAAAGAGAAAATTGATAAACCTTATCCTATGAAAGCAATATTTCCTGCTGTAAAAAAGGGAGGAAAATATTGGAAAGATTATTTTGATGATTGTGATGCCCGCGAAGAGTATCATTATTTGAATGCTGGCATATGGACTTATATAGGGGGATTTTATGTTTGTGCATTAGCCAAGATGGGCAAGATGGATGAGGCTAAAAGACAACTTCAGAAATTAGCAGAGGCTAATTTACTCGAGCCAAAATATAGCGAATGGCTTGATGGAAGAACAGGAAAACCTTTTTCAGGGAAGATTGGAAAAAAAGAAGGCAATCAAGGGTGGAATGCAGGAATGTATATAGTTGCTTATGAATCTTTAAAAAGAAAGAAGTATTTGATTTGATTTTTTCTTTTTTAGAATAAATCATTAAATCTATTTGAAAATTTACCTGAATCTTCACAATGATAGACTTTATGGAATGATTGTTGGAAAATAGAATCCAATTTAAAATTTTTTTTAATTAAAACTTTATTATTTTTTGATATCTCTAATTGGGGGGGCTTAAATTCTTTGGGAGAGAAATTAAAACATTCTTCAAATATCTTCGAGCCTTCATCTAGATAAGATTGGTTTCTGTCTTTTAAGAATTCTTTATAAGTATGATATATCCCATGCATGATTAGTTTCTTATTATATTTTAAGATATTTTCACACCAAGTCTTATTTTCTGAGATGCTGATGTTTTTGTATTTTGGAATAACTGCAAAAACATCTGACTTTTTTAATAAATCTTCATTGCAATTAATTAAAGAATTGACATCATCAAGATGTCTTTCTGAAAATAACCTGATTAAAAATAATGTTATAATTGGAAGTGCCAATATCATTAGAGTTATAGAGAAAACCGATAATTGTAATACCTTTTTGTCGGTTTTCTTTAATGGATAAACCCTTTCGCCCCGCATTATAATCAACGGGTTTATCCATATAACAATTTTTTTGTATTTCATATAATTGTAGGTATACATGAATAGTTTTAAATATATAAATTATTAGTTAAGAGCATGATTCCTATTGAAAAAGAGGCTGTTCTAGTTACGCCCGATGATATTAAACCAACATCAAAACATTTTAATGTTGTTGGGACATTTAACCCTGGAGCAATGAGACTGCCAAATGGAGATATTGTTTTGTATATTAGAGTTGCAGAAAGAATGAGAAAAGATGAAGATTCAAAACATTATCTCTCTCCAAGATGCGAGGGTAAATCTAAATGCAAAATTAAAATAGACAAATTCTTGAAAAAAGATACCGAGTCAAAATCAGAAATGGACTTTGTTTTTAAAGATGGAACTAAAAGATTAACATACTTATCACATTTTAGAAGGGTTCTGCTTGATAGAACTGGTTTTAAAGTTAAATGGATTGATAAAAAACCGAGTTTTCAAGGATTAACAAATGATGGAGAATATGGAGTTGAAGATTCAAGAATAATGGAAATGAATGACACTTATTATATGACTTATGTTGCTTTGTCTAGTGATAGCAATGTTTCAACTAATTTAGCTATTTCAAGAGATTTAATTAATTGGGAAAGAAGGGGAATAATTTTCAGAATGCAAAATAAGGATGTTGTAATTTTTCCAGAAAGGATTGGATTTAGGTATATTTCTTTTAATCGGCCAGAGGGAAACTTTCAGTTTACGCCACCCAAGATTTGGATATCTTATTCAGATGATTTAAAACATTGGGGAGATTCCAAGCCTGTTGTTTTATCGACGAAGGGACATTGGGATTATGCTAGGATTGGGGCAGGGGCACCACCATTAAAAACCGAAAGAGGGTGGTTATTGATTTATCATGGAGTGACTGAGCATCATAAAAATCCAAAAGGAGTTTTGAAGTACATTGAGAAACTTTTTGGAGAAAATCATGGGGAATTTCACACTACCTATTCAATTGGGGCCGCATTATTTGATTTGAAAAATCCTGGCAAACTTATTGCTAAATCTCCCCACCCGATTATTTTTCCAACAAAGAAATATGAAAGAGAAGGTTTTGTTAACAATGTAGTATTTACAACCGGATTAGTTGTCGATGAAAATGGAAGAGATTTATTATTATTTTCTGGAGGGGCAGATAGGGTTGTTACAATAAAGAAAGTTGCTTTGAAAGATATTATGAATTCTCTTGTGAAAGTTTGATTTTTCTGGGAAGAAAAGGGTTTTAAACTTGATGTACAGAGCTTCCCACTAATTGTGTTACTTTTTTTAGGGAAGCTCTGTCTATCCCTTCCCGTTTTTTAGTAATTTGATTAACGGGAAGGTCTATATAGATAAAACTGATGATTGTAGCACGGTTTTGTCAGTTTTCTCTAATGGATAAAACCTCCTGCTTTGTGCTTTAATCAAAGGTTTTATCCATAGCTAATGCGATTGTTAAATGTCAAGGATTGCTTATATTTTTCCCTAATGTAAAAAGACCAAAAGAAAGAATTGGGACATTTGAAGAACACAGATTGACTAACAGATATTTGAGTGGAACGAATATTGGTTAGAAGTTCTTAGTTAGTCTGCCCGAAGGGCATTGTCTAGACATAAAAAACTAATCGGTGAAATTAATTTTATGCAGGATGGTCTAAATTTTTCGAGTTGTATTTTTTTAAGAAACTGATTATTTCTTCTTTGAATTTATCAAAATCTTCCAATTTGCCTAAATTTTCAAATGCAAGTTCATCATCAACTTGGCTGTATTTATGCACTAAGATATTTCTAAAGCCCTTCATATTGTTTAGTGTTTCTTCCATTTTTTTCGTAATAATTTGTTTTTCTTTTAATTTTTTAAACAATTCGTCTTCTTCTGATGGAATTCCTAATTTTAAATCTGAAATAATTATATTTGTTATATCTACTATTGTTTCTATTGATATCTGCAAGAGTCTTTCACACGATCTCTTTTTTTCAATAGAGCTCGAATATTCCTCAAAATCCGAAGGTTTTATTGTTTCCAATTCTTCTAGATACGAATTTAATTCATCTATTTTTGAGAGAATTTTTTCTTTGTCTATCATATTGGATTTTCCATTTTTTTCAAATACATGTAATATATCTTCTTATAAAATTCAAATTCTTTTATAGTGGAAAAAGCTATTTCATATAACATTGGTTCATTTTTTGATAAAATTATCTTCCCTTCTTTTAATATCCTCTTTCTTATGTAAACTGGAAGCTGTTGAAAAACTTTTATATCGAATTTATCAGATAAGATAGACGCATATTTTAATTTTTTTCTTGACATTTCTAGAGGAGAGTATTTTTTATCGAGAACAAGACATAAATCTATATCTCTATATTTCTCTTCTCCCCTTGCATAAGAACCAAATACAAGCACAGCTATAATTTCTTTGTCTTTTTTTATTTTATTTAAAACATTTGTGTTTAATAAGTCTTTTTTCATTAGTTGACTATGATTTATTGATTTATATAGCTTTTTACTGGGCTTTTTTATGGATACAGAGATTCCCGATAATTTGGTTACCTTTAGTTCGGTAATCTCTGTCTATACATTCCCGTTTTTTAGTAACTGAATCAACGGGAATGTCTATACTACAAACAGAATCCATAAAAAAGAATTTAAACCTTAAATATCATTAGATTGTATGAAAAGAGGGAATATTTTTTTAGTTTCTTTATTGATGTTACTAGGAGTAATTATTTGTATATAAAGTATAAGGGTTAGGTTTTTTAATCCTAACCCTATGTTGTTTTTATCACAAACCTGAATTCAGCAAATTGAGTTTTTTTAGGCTTTTTTGAAATGATCCTCCCCGATAAAATTTAGTGTAGTGGTCAACAAAATATAACATTCCCTATTTTACCGAAGATTAAAGAAAAATT
>Ga0209542_10011414_pt1 | contig 15755 bp, 20 predicted proteins | sample RifCSPhighO2_01_FD_184028 | JGI IMG/M metagenome (GOLD analysis project Ga0209542, IMG submission 184028) | Soil microbial communities from Rifle, Colorado - Rifle CSP2_plank highO2_0.1 (SPAdes) (version 2) | ecosystem: Environmental > Terrestrial > Deep subsurface > Rock core/Sediment ... | reverse complement strand
GAAGAGGGTTGTCTATTGCTTTTTCAACAGCTTCTATTGCTCTGTCTGCTGTATCGGACTCTCCCATTCCGATTAATGAAACTCCGCCGTTGGTCATAACCGCCTTTATATCCGCAAAATCAAGATTTACAAGCCCGTTTGTTGTTACAAGTTCTGTGATCCCTTTGACAGCATTTGTAAGAATCTCGTCGGCAATTTTAAAAGCAGTCTGCAAAGGCAATTTGGGGGCTAATTCAAGAAGTTTATCATTTGGAATTATAATCAAAGTGTCAACAAAAGATTCTAATTTTTCCAAGCCATTTATTGCATTCTCAATTCTTTTTTGTCCTTCTATTGTAAAAGGCAAAGTAACGACGGCGATTGTCAAGGCTCCGTCTTTTTTTGCAATCTTGGCAATTTCTGGAGCTGCGCCCGTTCCTGTTCCGCCTCCTAGGCCGCATGTAATAAAAACCATATCACTTCCAGAAATTTTCTTTTTTATTTCAGACATTGATTCTTTTGCAGCCTCTTCGCCGATTTTCGGATTGCTTCCAGCTCCGAGCCCTTGAGTTAACTCTTTACCGATAAGAATCTTATGATCTGCATCAGTGTATAATAAATCCTGGGCATCAGTATTAACTGCAATTAATTCTCCTCCCTTAACGCCGATTTCTTTCATTCTGTTCAAAGAATTATTCCCGCCGCCTCCAACACCAATAATTTTAATCTTAGCAACTTGTTTTTTTAAAAGTTCGGCTAATTCCCTGTCAATTTCTTTAACCTCTACACTCTTCTTAAAGTCAACAGCCCCAAGATCCTCTTCCTTAATCATAATTAAAAAAAGTTATTTTGATTTAAAAGAATATCTGTAATGGAATTGGGATATTAATTATTTATTTTTTATCCATTGGGACAGATGTTTTAAAACATTATCAAAACCAGGAAGTAATTTTAATTTTTTAACTTCTTGAAGAGTAAGCCACTTATAATTTTTTGCCTCCCAATCAAGTTTTATTTTGTCAGTTTCTACTTCTACTAAGACTGGATGCACTATCCAGGTCTTTTTATATTTTGGTTCTTCTTGATTAAAAATTTTTCCAAACTGGATTTTTTTAATTTTGGTTTTTGGCATTCCAAGTTCTTCTCTCAACTCGTCAGAAACTTTTTGATTCAAGCTTCTCTGGTCATCAAGAAATCCAGAAACTCCGTTCCAATAACCTGGATAAAATTTAAGTTCTTTGCTCCGCTGAACCACCAAAATCCTATTTTTGTTTTTTAAAACACAATTTATAACCGGCGCCCACCTTGCATAAGTAAAATCAACCTGACCTCTTTTTGGTTTGAATAATGGTTTCTTCATATTCTTGTTTCTCCTGACACTTTTTTTATTATTTAGTCTCTTTCTTTCCTTCTCTTGGTTTTTCTGCTTTCTCTTCATTGGATATTTTTTCTTTCTCTCCCTTTATCTCCAGTTCCATCCCAAATATTTCTTTAAATTTCTCTTTAAAAATTCCAATAAAAATTTTAAGCTGTTTGTCTGACTCTGGAATTTCATAAATTACTTTTTTATTATCAACAGAAAATTTAAAATCCTGCTTGAAAATAAAATTGTTGAAACCTTTGATTTTCTCGTTAATATCCTGGATTATTTTTTTTACATTCACTTCGTAAATAACATCTTTTCCTGCAAGAGGATGATTAAAATCAACCAAAACCCTGCCTCCAGAAACAGAAAGAACTTTTCCCATTTTTCCGTCAAAATTCAGCATTGCGCCTTGAACAGGATTTATTTTGTGCTGAAAAAAAACTTTTATGGGAATCATTTTAATCAGCTCTTTGCGTCTTTTGCCAAAAGCATTTTCAGAAGAGAGCCCAACGACATATTTTCCAATTTCTTTTCCAATAAGATATTCATCGACGCCAGCAAGAAACATTCCTTCTCCGAGGCAATAGAGAAGAGGTTTTGTTTCGTGAACATGATCGTCTTTATGTCCTTGATAAATATGCATCTTGTCTAATTCTTCTTTTACATTTGAGTCAAAAATCTCTCCCGTATCTTTTAATCTGCCTGTAAATTCTATTTCAATAAAATCTTTTTTTTGCAGCGACATAAAAAATGCATGATAAAAACCTTTATAAATTTACTTTCTTTTTTTTATATATGGTCTTAAAAATTATTAATGCTACTGAAGCAAAAACAGGCGCTAATATTATTATTGATGGTCTTCCGTGCACCGTAAGAAGTGTTGACATTTCTAAAACTGGAAAACATGGACATTCTAAATGCAGGTTTGAAGCTATTGGAATTATTAACGGACAAAAAAAAGTTTTCGTTGTTCCTGGACATGACAGATTAGAAGTTCCGCTGGTTGAAAAGAAAAAAGGACAAGTTCTTTCAAAATTAGATGGAAAGGTCAGCATTATGGATTTAGAGAGTTTTGAAACAATTGAAGTTCCTTGCCCCGATGAAGAAGTTTTTGCAGAATTGGAAGAAAACGGCAACTGCGAATATTGGAATGTTGAGGGTGAGAAGATTGTGAAAAGAAAACTCTGAGGAGTTTTCATTTATTTGTATTTCAGGAAAAAATCCGAATGAGAGAAAATTATAAAATTGAATCTAAATATATTTAAATCACATTTTAATAAATTGTTTATGGAGTTTAATTGGGAGAGAGATGTTCCTTATAAAAAAGAGCAAGAAATTGAAAAAGGTTCTTTTGTTTACGATGTTATAAACTATGAAAATTCCCTGAGGAAAGATCATTGGAGCCATCTAAGAGTTGTTCTAAGAAAAAAAAAGGAAATTTTATTTTATGACATTCCGAAATGCAAAAATCCAGAACAAGTTTTATTAGAAGATAGAGAGGTTACAATTTTTAATCAAAATTTGGATCCTTATAATTTTAGAAATTTAGATAATTTTTTAAAAAATTGTGAAAATAAAGGGCAGTTTAAAATAATTTTCCCTATGTGAAATTGCCCGCTTCGCTCGGGATTATAAAAAATTTGTTGTCTGTAACCGCAAGCGCGGGTAGACGGGTGTTTTCAACAAAACAATTTATTAGAAAAACCTTAAAAACCATTTCTCTTTAATCTTATTATGGCAAAAATACCAGAACTCAAATTTTTCAAATTTGGTTAGCTGTTATTTTCGCACTTAAAACTAATATGGCAAAAATACCAGAAGCGCAAAATCGGCTTTTCAAAAATGTTTTTATATGCAAAGAATGCAAATTAAGAGTAAGAGCAGATTCCCAAAGAATTTTAAAAGGAAGAATTAAATGCAGGAAATGCGGAAGAAGCGCATTCAGACCAATTAAAAAGAAATAAAGAATCTTTCTTAATAAATATTAAAAAATAATTAACTTTTCTCTTGATACTCTCTCATTGTCCTTGTTACTTCTTCATTAATCTTTTCAAATTCTTCTTCCAAACTTTCTTTTGCTTTTTCTAATTTCAGAATCTGTTCCTGAATTAATCTTTTTGTTTCAGGAATTGATTTTTTAATATAATTTTTTTCCCCAATTGCGACAACCAGCTCTTCTGAAAGGAGTTTTGCCTTTGCAAATATCCCTGCACCAACCGGAGTAAGAATTTCTTTGCCTGTTTTAATTTCATCTAGCCCAAAATCTAAAGAAGTCATGTCAATAAGTGTTTGCTCAACCGCTTGTAATTGCTGCTGTATTGCAACAATCTGCTGTTCCAGCATCTGAAATTTAAATGTAAGTCCCTGCTGTGATGATTTTTCTGTCATAACTAAATTAGAAAAAGATTGTTTTAAAATCTTTGTAATCTTTTATCAAATAATCAATCCAATTACTTTTTAAACCATTTTCAATTAGTTAATTAAAAGAAAATGAGTTTTATTAAATATGATATAATCCTGTTAATTTTGTTTACATTATTTGTTGCTATTTTTTTATATATAAACAAAAAGAATTTGAAAAAAGAAGGGTTGTTGTTTTTATACAAGACTAAATGGGGAATAAAATTAATTGATAAAACTGCAAAAACATTTCCAAAAATTCTTAAATCTCTGAGCTATGTTTCTATCAGCGTCGGATATTTGCTGATGGCAGGAATGCTGTATTTGTTTGGAAAAATTGTCTGGGTTTATATCAGCGCTCCGGAAATCGTCAGAGAAATAAAAGTTCCGCCAATAACTCCTTTAATTCCGTATCTGCCTCAGGCATTTAAATTAGATTTTCTGCCTCCGTTTTATTTTATATATTGGATAGTTGTCCTTGCTGTAATTGCAATAAGCCACGAATTTGCGCACGGAATTTTTATGAGAAGATACAACATAAAAATAAAATCCACTGGTTTTGGATTTTTTCCTTTTTTCCTGCCAATTTTTTTAGCGGCGTTTGTTGAACAAGACGAAAAAAGCATGATGAAAGCGAGCAGGTTCCAGCAAAAAGCAGTTTTGGCGGCAGGAACTTTTGCAAATCTTTTAACTGCGATTTTATTTTTTGCAGTAATGATTTTATTTTTCTCTTTTGCTTTTAGTCCAGCAGGAGTCAGTTTTGAAAATTCTTATGGGTTGGAAAATTATGCTTATGGAATTGTCAGCATTGGAAATATTACCGCGATTAATGGGACTCAATTGCTTAATCCAAGTTACCAAGGTATTCTAAATTCGGTTAAAGAAAATGAAATGTATAAATTAGAAACCACAAATGGAAATTACTCTATCTCAAAGAGATTTTTAGAAATTCAAAATAAGAATGAAGGATATCTTTTTGCTTATTTAGACGCTCCTGCAATTAATGCAGGATTAACTGGCGCGATTTCTGAAATTGACGGCTCAAAAATTCAGAGCTTGGAAGATTTAAGCAAAAAATTTGAAGAATATAAATCCGGAGATGAAGTAAATATTAAAACAACTAAAGGAAATTATGAAATTGTCCTCGGCGAACATCCTCTAAATCCAGAAGAACCTTGGCTTGGGATTTTTTTCCAAAAATCTCAAAAAGGAACATTTTTAGGGAAGGTCATTGGATTTTTTAATGTTAAAAAGCCAAACATTTATTATGAATCAGAAATTGGAGGGGCAGGAGATTTTATTTATAATTTTTTATGGTGGTTAGTTTTAATAAGTTTCAGCGTTGCATTAGTAAATATGCTTCCAATGGGAATTTTTGACGGCGGAAGATTTTTTTATCTGACAATGTGGCAAATCACCGGAAGCGAGAAAAAAGCAAAGAAGTGGTTTGCATATGTAACTTATTTCCTGCTTGGATTGGTGTTTATTTTAATGGCTTTCTGGGCGTTTAGTTTTTTATAAAAAATTTTTAGATTAAACAATATATACTAGAATAATTTTCTTTTGCAACTCTTTTCATATTTGCGCTATCTTCAAAACTAGATTGATAACGTTCATACCTCAAATTTGCGTCTAAAGAACGAATTAAATCATAAAAATCGCTAGCTTTTTTTTTGCTTAATTTTGCAACAACTATTTTTCCAGAAGGCAATTTTATTCTATCTGGAGAAAAGGGTAAATCCATTGTCCAAGCAGGAAAAAATTTGAAACCATTTTTTTCAAAATTGTCTAATCTTTTAAATATTTCTTCAGAAGACAAATTATCTAAATCTTCACCCATTTTACAAATCAATAACTCCGTCTTTTGTCAGCGCGGCAAATCTTATTCCTACAGGCAGATTAAGCAATGCAGAAATTAAAGCCATGTGCTCTTTTCCGTCGCCAGATGCAATGCTTAAAGCAACTTCTGTGCCTGCAATTTTTCCTTTAAGAGCTTTAGAAAAATCCTCTCTTAAATCTTTAATGTTTTTATTTAATCCAACTTTAATAAATTCAAAATTTTTTTCGTGCTTGAATTGTTTTGCAAAATCATCTCCTAAAATAATTACTTTGTCCCACTCTCCAAATTTTATTAATCCTGAAACCTGCGCCCATGTTCCTTCTCCTTTTGAAAGCAATGCTATGAGTTCCATTTTATAATTTTTCTCCTCCACCAGATAAATATAACGATGCATAATTTTCTGATGTAGACATGCGCCCCCGCCATAAACCATAATTCTTTTCCATATCTTCAAGAATTTTTAATGATTCTTTTTGAGCTATTTCTTTTACTTTATATTTCTTATCAACACAAGATATTTTTCCATTTTTATTTAATTCAATTCCTATTTGAATTGGTTTTATTACTTTACTGGAAAGCATTTCTAAATTTTTTCCTGTTTGTTTTATAATATTCATATTAAAAACATCAATCATAAAACGATCTTTTATTTTTTCAACCAAATAATATTTAATTTTCATTTTAACTAGAAATTTATTTTATTTTTAAGGATTATTATAATCTAAAATATAAGAAGATTTATAAACATCCCCGCTCTAAAAATTTTGTCGTTTGAACCATATCGCTGCGGAATATTTTCTATATTCGCAACGCATAATTTGGGAGACATTTATATTATAACTTAAAATGGCAGAATTAAGAGATCAATTAAAACAAGCTTTAACAGAATTAAGGGCAGAAAAGCAAAGAAAATTTGACCAAACTGTTGATTTAATTGTAAATCTGCAAAAATTTGATATAAAGAAAAATCAGGTAAATACTTTTGTTTCTGTTCCATATAAAATTAAAGACAAGAAAATTGCAGGATTCTTGGAAATGAAAAATAAAAATCTTGATACAATTACTCCAGACCAATTTAAAAGATATTCAGATAAAAAAGAGCTAAAAAAAATTGCAAAAAGCTATGATTTTTTCATTGCCCAGCCGAGCGCAATGCCAAAAGTTGCAACAACATTCGGAAGAGCTTTAGGACCATTAGGAAAAATGCCTTCCCCGCAATTAGGAATTATTTTAAATGCCGACGATAAAACAATAAACGAGTTAAAAGAAAAAATAAATTCCAGCATAAAAATCAGAACAAAAGATGCGAGTATTAAAATACCAATAGGAAAACAAAGCATGAAAGACGATGAAATTATAGAGAATATTCTAACTGTTTACAATGCTCTTTTAAAAGTTCTGTCAAAAGGAAAAGAAAACATAAAAAATATTGAAATTAAATTCACAATGACTAAACCAAAAAAAATTATTTTAAAATGACGGCAAAACAAATAATAAGTAAATCAAAGACAAAAATCTCTGAAAAAAAATCGAAAAAAATTTCAGAAGTTAAATTAAAAACAGTCAAGGAATTTGAAAATTTAGTTAAAAATAAGAGGACAATTTTAGTTGCATCTATAAAAAATATTCCTGCGTCACAAGTTCAGGAAATTTCAAAAAAACTCAGAGGCAAGGCAGTTGTTAAAGTTCCGAAAAAAAATTTAATCTTTATGGGATTGGATTTTTCAAAGGACAAGGAAATTGAAAAATTAAAAGAAAAAATTATTGAAGATTTTGCGATTTTGTTCTCTGACTTGGACAGCTTTGAGCTTGCCGGGGAATTAATAAAAAATCAAAGCCCTGCAAAAGCAAAAGCAGGACAGATTGCAAATGAAGACCTTGAAATTCCCGAGGGTCCGACTGAATTAATGCCTGGTCCTGCAGTAAGTGAATTAAGCGCAATGGGAATTAAAATTCAAATTGACAAAGGGAAAATTGTAATAAAAGAACCGAAGATTATTGCAAAAAAAGGAGAGAAAATTTCACAAGGGGCAGCAGACTTGCTGTCTAAATTAGATATTAAGCCATTTAAAATCGGATTTATTCCATTATGCTCTTTTGACGCAAAAGAAAAAATATTTTATTCAGAGATAAAAATAGACAAAGAAGGAACAATAGAACAGCTTAAAACATTTTATTCAAAATCGCTGGCTTTTGCTGTTGAGATTGGATATTCATCAAAAGGGACAATTAAGTTTTTAATTGGAAAAGCAGGCAGGCATGAAAAGGCTATTGAAAAATTATCATCATCAAATAACTCACGACCTCACTCGGTAATTGAAGAAAATAATTTGTCCTCCGTGAAATCGCTCGCTCCTGACGAAAATAAATCTGAAGGAGAGGAAAAATAAATGGAATATGTATACGGTGCATTGCTTTTGCACAAGCTCGGAAAAGAAGTCAGTGAAGAGAATGTGAAAAAAGTTGTTGCGGCTGCCGGCGAGAAAGTTGATGACTCAAAAGTCAAATCTCTTATTGCCAGTTTGAAAGGCGTGGACATTGAGAAAGAATTAGAAAGCGCCAGTTTGGTTGCTGCTTCTCCTGCTGGAGAAACACATAAAGCAGAGAAGAAAGAAGAAAAGCCAAAAGAAGAAAAACACGAAGCTGCAGCAGAAGGATTGTCGGCGTTGTTTGGATAATTTAATTTTTATCTAACGCTGGCAATCTTTTTCACAGAAGTAGTTTGACTTTTGAAGAAGAATCGCAGGAAGCGAGCGAAGATTTAAAAAAATCTTCTGAAGAATTCTAAAATGTATATTATAAGAGAGAAATTAATTTAAAGGATAAATTAAATAAAAAAACATGGTTGAAGAACAAAAAAATTATTATATTTTAGCAGATTCTGTTGAGCAATTTAAAAAAATTGAAGAAGCATATACTAAATTTAAAAAATGTTATGATTTACGTTTAGAAAATGCAAAACTTTTAGTATTAGAAAATCCTCTTATAGAAAATACATTTGCAATCCATCCAGGAAGTAAATTTGGAAAGATAACAGAGCTTGAATCAAAAAAATCCGATCTTGAAGCAAGAACAATAAAAAGCGGTTTAGGTATGTGGCTTGTTTCTGTAGAAAATTGCCAATATTCAATTAGAGAGAGTAATCCTGATTTCAAAAAAGAATAATAATTCCAAAAACCTTATAACTTCTCTTTAATTTTCCTTAATTTATGGCATGGAATCTTTATGAAAAAGGAAAATTTTTAGAACCCATATCTTTAAAAATAGGAAAATCTTACTTTCTTACACTATGGAAATAACTAAAATAAGTTCAAAAGGGCAGATTGTAATTCCTCAAAAAATAAGAACAGAATTAGAAATAAACGAAGGTTCAATAATGGCCATAGAAAAAATTAAAGATTTAGTTATAATAAAAAAAATAGACTCTAATTTAATAAACCAATTTAAAAAAAGTCTAGAAAATGTTAAATTGGGAAAAATAAAGAGAGTTGCTTAATTATTTAATAATTTTTTCAGATATTCTTTAAACTCTGGAAGAAATTTTATAATTTCTTCAATTGTTTTCTGTTGTTCCTTTTTTCCTCCAAAAGCAACTATTAAAACCGCAGATAAATCATCATAAATTAGATAATATATTCTTTTTTCTCTTATTCTTTTCTCACGAAAAAAAGGATATCTTATTGCGTCTCCAACATAAGGATTTTCTTTAAGCTGCAAGAATATTTTTTGGATAATTTTTTTATCTGCTTCAGGTAATTTTCTGATTTTATTTTCAAAATTTTCAGTAGTATAAACAGCATAAATCATGAACCCTGAAAGTTTTTATATTTTTTAAGCTTTTATTATTCTTGTTCTTAAATATCCAAAAACCTTATAATCCATTCCATTTTTCTTCATCTATGGCATGGAACCTCTACGAAAATAATAAACTTCTTCCGCCTCTGAAATTCTCAAATGGAAAAACACAAGAAGATATTGTAAATGAAGTTTTGAATTCTATAAAAAATGGAGAAAAAATAATTTTTATTCACGGGCAATGTGGAACAGGAAAAAGCGCTGTTGCCCTAAACATTGCAAAAGAAATTGGAAAATCTTCAGTTGTTGTTCCAATAAAAAATCTCCAAATGCAATATAAAAAAGATTATGAAAGCGAAAAATATTTGCTGAAAAACAATAATGAGAAATTAAAAATCAGCGTAATTACGGGGCGGCAAAATCACAAATGCAAATTTCTTGAAGAAAATAAAGACGCAATTCCAAAAATAAAAAAAGAAGTCAATGCAAAACTGCATGATATTTTCTTTGGAAAAAAAGATGAAATTGAAAAGAATTTTGGAGATGATGAATCCGCAGACAATAAATATCTGCCGTGCAAGATTGAATTAAAAGAAAAGAATATTCATAAAATAAAAAAATATTTGACGCAAAATACAGATATAAATGCAAGAAATTTCTCCCAGCTTAAGGATGTTAAAAGAGTTTCTGTTGCAGGCGCATGCCCGTATTGGAGCCCTGCTCTTTCAGCAAGATACGAGCTTGGAGGAAAAAGTTTTGCAAATTCTAAAAAAAGAAGATACATGGGCTTAAAAAATACAGAATTTATTTTTTATCAAAGAGAATCCGGATGCAAGTTTTATGAGCAGTTTAATTTTTATATTGATTCAGACGCGATTATATTTAATTCAGAAAAATACAAAATTGAATCGGCGCTAAACAGAAAGCCAATTACTGAAGCTGAAATAATTGATGAATGCGACGAATTTCTTGATAAATTTTCAAATAATCAAACAATAAATCTTGACAGGATGCAAAATTCATTAAACCAAATATTTGAAATAGAAAATGAAGATGAAATAATTCTTAATGAATTAAGAGAGATCATAAAAAAATTAAAGTCAGATAAAGAAATAGAAAATGCGGTTAAATCAGAGCAAATCCTCCAGCTGAAACAAACTGCAATATATGATTTATTTATGATTTTATTAAAAAATCCTAATTTTATTTATGCAATAGACGACGAAAATTATCTATTTGATGTTTATGAAAGCGCAAAAATGTTTGAAGATTTTTTAGATGAGAGCTATGTTACTTTTACAAAAAAAGATGAAGCAATAACCGCGTGCGTGGTAACAATTAATTTGGCTAAAAAATTCAAGGAAATGGCTGACAAAAATAAAATAATTATTCTTATGTCAGGAACTTTGCATTCTGAAGAAGTTTTAAAAGATATTTTTGGAATTGAAAAATTTAAAATAATTGAAGCGGAAACCCAGCAGCAAGGTCAAATCACTATAAAAAGAACTGGCTTGGAAATGGACTGCAAATATTCTAATTTCTCAACTGGAAAAAATAATCATAAAGATTATTTTATTGCTTTAGACAAATGCATTGAAGTTGCAAAAAAACCTATTTTAGTCCATGTAAACAGCTTTGCGGATTTGCCCTCTGAAATTGAAAAAGAAAATTTAAATCTTAAAAATTTAATCAGCAGAGAAAAATTAAAAGAAATTCAGGATGAAGACAATGCCGGAAAATTAATTGAGGAATTCAAGACGGGCAAAACAAATATTTTATTTTCAACCCGCGCATCAAGAGGAATTGATTTTCCAGGAGAACAATGCAACAGCATTATTTTTACAAAATATCCCAATCCAAATGTAAAAGATGTTTTTTGGAAAATATTAAATAAAACTAAACCTAATCAATACTGGAAATTTTACAGAGACAAAGCCCGAAGAGATTTATTGCAGAAAATTTACAGAGGATTAAGATTTAAAGACGACCATGTTTATTTATTAAGCCCGGACAGCAGAGTGTTGGATGCTTTTGAAAAATAAAACAAAGCAAAACTTGCAGTTCGATTCAGATTGAAAATAAATCGACTTTCAGCAGATTAAACGCCCTAAATTGACATCGCTACGGCAATTTAGCGTTCGACGGCAAAACCGGAATTTGTTTACAAATTAGAGCGCCCGGCCAGGAGGCTCCCGACCTCACTCGGTAATTGATAAAAATAATTTACCCTCCGTGAAGTCACTCGTCGAACCAAGGTTCTCATCCTGGATTTTTTGAAAAATCAAAATTTGTTTCACAAATAATTCCAAACGCCCCGGCCAGGAATCGAACCTGGAGGCCCTTACGGGCTCTGCTCTCAAGGCAGATGCAATACCATTATGCGACCGAGGCATAAAGAAATTTAGAACTTCAAGGTTTTAAATATTATTGGTAAATAAAAAACATAGTATAATAATCTTTAAAAAACAAATTTCAAGTTTTATTAAATGGATTTAAACCTTGATCAATTGAAGATAACTGCAAATTCTTTTATTAAAATTTCTAAAAATTTAATCTCAAATAAAAATCCAGAAAAAGAAGGAGGTTATTTGACTCTTGCATTAAATGCTTTCTCAATAAAACATGTTTTAGAAATTGGAAATTATAATATTGAAAAAAAAGAAAAATATTTAAGATTTTCCCAAGAAAAAGCGCATAGACTTTATTCTGATTGGTTAAGAGATCCTGCTTCTGTATCTAGTTGGCAAACAAGACAACCAGAGATAAATAAATATGGCGGGGCAGTTTTGTTTAATTTTGTAAATAATCTTTCTCCATCTTGTAATATAATTTCTTTTTCTGGGCTAAACGAACACGCTGATGAAACAGTCTCTTTCATGTTAGCATATCATCTAAATTTAGCAAATTCTTCAGATTTAGAAAAAATTACCCGAATTTCCAAAAATCAAGTTCTTGAAGAAATGTTTAAAAAATTCAAATAAAAAAACCTGCTCATTCAACTCGCAGAAATTAATAAAACTGCTGTGTGAAAAGATTTTAGAAATTAAGTTAATAATAATTAAAGCTGTCTAGACGAATATTCTAGATTAATCCGACGAGCGACAGGGACTAGCAATTTTAATATTCAAGGAGAAATATTAATTTTTTATCATCTTCCTCACAAAATCCGAATATTTCATGGCCCCAAGCTCACTGACAATTTTAGAAATATATTTTTTATCAACAAATTCAAATGCAGGATTTTTTATTTTAATATTTTTTGGAACTTTATCCCAAACTTCATTCAAGCTTCTCTGCTCTATTGGAATTTTATTTTTTGTAAATTTCCAGGAATCAGCGACGATATAAACAGGAATTTTTTCATCTTTGGCAATTCTTGCTATAATTCCTGAACCTATTTTATTTATTATTCCTTTTTTTAAAAGCGCGTCTGCGCCCAAAAAGATAATCTTAGCGTCTTTTAATGCAACTCCCAAAGCCGAATCAATAAACATTGTTGTTTTTATTCCAGATTTTCTTAATTCTTCAGCTGTTTTTCTTCCCTGAAACAATGGGCGAGTTTCAGTATTATGAACCTCAAATTTTTTTTCTTTTTTCTTAGCATAAATTAAAGCATTGACGACATTTGTTGAATGGCAGTGTGTAAAAATAACTTCTTTATTTTTTATTAATTTGAAAACATTTTCATTAATTTTTTTCTGGGCTTCATTAAAATGAGTCAAAATTTTTTCTTTAGAAACTTTTTTTTGAGCCATCTCCAAAACATTCTGCATCATCGGCTCAGTTGGTCGGGAATTTAATAAAATATTTTTAGAATTTTTAGTCGGAATTAGTGAGTAAGCTTTGAGCGCGGATTTTGCAATATTTCTTGCTCCCTGAATTTTAATTTCTTTTATATCTTGCAGAATTTGATTAAATTCCCTTTTTTTGTTCATATTAAAAATAAGAAAGAGGGTTATAAAAATTGTTCTATTATGTCTTCTTAATATATTCACAATCATCAAATAATTTAAATATCTACTTTTTGTAATATTTTTATGCTTGAAGATATTATTCATCCAAAAAGAACTCAAAAAGGTCCGTGGAAAATGTTTTTTATCGGGCTTCTTTATGCGTCGCTATCTTTGATTTTAGTTCACTGGTTTTTTTCACAAGATCCGGATTTGTCAAAAGCTTCTGGAATGATGGTTGTTCTTTTTTTAATGATGTTTTCCTTGCCATATATGTATTTTATCATCAAAAAAGAAGAAAAAGAAGATGAAACTGTAGAGGGTTTTAAAGGAGTATGGAACGCCCACAAAGACGCGCTTTATGCTTTTATGTGGCTGTTTTTAGGTTTTGTTATTGCATTTTCTTTTTGGTATATCGTATTGCAGGACGGGAATCTTCTTAATTTTCAGCTGCAAACTTATTGCAGAATAAATAATCCCGGAGATATAAATGCCTGCGTTGAACAATATGTTATGGGTCCAGATAAAGTGTCTGGCGCAGTTTTAAAAGAAACAAGACTGCTTTCTATAATTGAGAATAATATTTATGTAATGGTTTTTACTTTAATTTTCTCGCTAATTTTTGGAGCCGGAGCAATTTTTATTTTAATCTGGAATGCAAGCGTTATTGCCGCAGCAATAGGAATTTTTACAAAATATTCTCTTTTAGAAATTCCCCTTGGAATTGGGCGATATATGATTCATGGATTGCCTGAAATAGCAGCGTATTTTACAGCCGCGCTTGCTGGCGGAATTTTTGGAGTTGGAATCTTAAGACATGGAATAAAAGATGAAAGATTTTATAAGGTTTTGCAGCATAGCATTATTTTATTATTTATAGCAATTCTTCTTATTCTTATTGGTGGAATTCTTGAAGTTTATTTTACTCCTGCGTTGTTTAGTTAGGAATACCTTTAAAAATTCTTTTAGCATATAATAAAAATGGTTGAAATATTATTATTGGCGACAATTCTTGTGAGTTTTTTCTGCGCTCTTTTCGTAATTCCTTTTTGGATAAGAAAAGCCCGCCAGGAGAATTTAGTTGGAAAAGATATGCACAAACTAAATAAAAATGAAATTGCAGAAGGGGGCGGAGTCAGCGTTATGTTTGGATTTTCAATTGGCGTCCTGTTATATCTCGCAATAAATACTTTTTATTTTCAAAGAAGCGAATTTTTAGCTTCTATATTTGCAATTTTAACAACTTTATTTATTGCAACTATGCTTGGTTCAATGGATGATTTATTAGGCTGGAAAAAAGGGCTGGGTAAAAAAATGAGAATCGTTATGATGCTATTTGCTGCTATTCCTTTAATGGCGATAAATGCCGGTGAATCAGTATTGTTTGGAATAAATATTGGTCTTCTTTTTCCTTTAATCTTAATTCCACTTGGAATTGTTGGGGCTTCGACAACTTTTAATTTTTTAGCAGGATACAACGGATTAGAAGCAAGCCAGGGAATTTTAATTTTATCTGCGCTTGCAATTGCAACTTTTTTAACTGGAAATTCTTGGCTGAGCGTTATTGCATTATGCATGGTTGCAGCGCTGATAGCTTTCTATATATTTAATAAATATCCTGCAAAAATATTTCCAGGAGATACTTTAACTTATCCTGTTGGAGCGCTGATTGCAGTAATCGCCATCCTCGGAAACATTGAAAAAATTGCAATTTTCTTTTTTATTCCGTATATTCTTGAAACAATTTTAAAATTAAGGGGGGGGCTTAGAAAAGAAAGTTTTGCAAAGCTGAATAAAGATGGAAGTTTAGAAATGCCTTATGGAAAAATATATGGGCTGGAACATTTAGCAATAAAAATTTTAAAAAAAATCAAGCCGTCAAAAAAAGTTTATGAAACAGATGTTGTTTATTTGATTAATGGATTTCAGATAATGATTATCTTGCTCGGATTTTGGATTTTTATCTAAATTCCCCATAACAAAGCTTTAAATATAAAATTATTCTAATTTAAAAATGGAGATTTTAACCGAAGATAAATCAAATAGCGAAGATGAATTAATTAAAATAAGAAAAGACAAAATAATAAATTTTCTTAAAAAGCCGGAAGTTTGGGTGATTGGTCTTTTAATAATTGCTTTAATTCTTGGAATATATATTAGAAGTTTGCCTATGTCAGATCATGGCGGAAATCCGGGGCTTTGGGATGTTGCAACAAATTCATGGACACTAGGACCTGATTTAGATCCTTGGTTATTTACAAGAATGGCAAAATTAATTGTAAATGACGGTTCAATGCCGGAAGTAGACACAATGAGAAATGTTCCTTTGGGATTTAAAACATCGGAAGAAACAGTCTTGCTTCCGTATATGATTTCTTGGATTTATAAAATATCAAAGATGTTTTACCCCTCTGCTAATGTTGAA
>Ga0209542_10011409_pt1 | contig 15758 bp, 27 predicted proteins | sample RifCSPhighO2_01_FD_184028 | JGI IMG/M metagenome (GOLD analysis project Ga0209542, IMG submission 184028) | Soil microbial communities from Rifle, Colorado - Rifle CSP2_plank highO2_0.1 (SPAdes) (version 2) | ecosystem: Environmental > Terrestrial > Deep subsurface > Rock core/Sediment ... | reverse complement strand
ATCTACTTTTTCCGAATCATAAGAAATATATTCTCCAACTTCAATTTCCTGCGATAGAATAAATCCAACATTTACAATTAAAATTAATAAAATTGCAATTCCAAAAATATTTTCTTTTTTTATCATTTTAATATTGATTAGCAAAAACCCATTCAAAAGTTTTATTGTTTAATTTTGAAGCATTATCTTTAAATCTGAAAATGAGAGTATTATTAATTTTGTCATTAATTTCAACATTAAGATTATTCTGAATTAAATTTTCAGGCAAACAGCTTAAACAAAATCCTTGTTGCTTATTTTTTTCTTGTTCTAAAATAAATTCAAATGCTGAATCATAAACTAACCCTGCTCGCACTGGAATTTCAGTTTTAAAATCTTCAAGAATTGAAATGCTCTCGCCTTTTTTAATTGTTAATGGATATTTCATTTCTAAAATAATTTTATCTTCCAAGATTTTAACAGAAGATTCTGCATTTCCAGGTGTAATTTCATAATCTGAAAAATCAGAAAAATAATTTGTGCAAATAAAGATTTTTGCATTTAAATCGTCTGAAATTTCCTTTTCAACTTGTATTTTAGAGGGCATATGATTATTCCCATTTATTAAATAATAAGCGTACTCTTTTCCTTCAGATTCAAAAATATTTTCTGGAGAGCTATATCCTCCTTGCTGAGCAATTTCATAAATAATTCCTTCAGCAGTTTCATCTAAACACTCCTCAACAAAATTTTTTATAGGAACAACTTCTGGGCTTGCAGGTTTTTCCCTCTGAATCCCACCTCTAAAAACAAAAAACAAAACAACAAACGCTATAATTAAAATTGCAACTATAATAAAAATTGTAAGCTGACCTCTCTTTAATAACATAATAAAATCAGTAATTTAGAATATATAAAATTAATTCTTATAAATTATTAAATAAACTTTTATAAACCCCTCTAAATATGTTAAAATATGGCTGGATTAAATGGAATAAAAATAAAAATAATGCCTGATTCTACAAATGTAAATTTAAAAGAAATTGAAAAAAAAGCAAAAGAAATTGTAGAGTCATTAGGGGGATTTAACAAAGAATATTCTATTGAACCCATAGCATTTGGCTTAAAAGCGCTAATAGTTTTTTTTCAGTTTCCAGAAGATGATAATGCTGAAAAAGTTGAGGACGCTCTTAAAAAAATAAAAAATGTGCAGTCTGTTCAGTTAATTGATATGCGAAAGATTGCTTAATTTAAATATAACAAAACTTATTAATTCTCTTTTTCTATAATTTTTATGACATTGCCACAAGAACAAACTGAACAAATCAAAAAGCAGATAATTCAGCAAATTGAAAATACTTTTCCAGAAGATAAAAAAGAATCTGCCATTCAGCAAATAGAATCAATGAATGATTCTGAATTAGAAAACTTTTTAGCGCAAAACAATTTAATAAAAACCTCTGAAAGTTCAGAAGAGCAGTGTGTTTTCTGCTCTATTGTTTCTGAAAAAATTCCAGGATATAAAATTTCTGAAAATGAGTCAGCTTTGGCAGTTTTAGAGATAAATCCCGTTTCAAAAGGACACACAATTATAATTCCAAAAGTTCATGTTCAAGAAATATCCAAAGAAACTCAAGATTTTGCAAAAGAAATTTCCTTAAAATTAAAAGAAAAATTAAATGCTCCCAATGGGATCTCCTCCGGAGTAAAAGAAATGAAAATAGAAGATTCTGAAATGTTTGGGCATAAAATAATAAATATTATTCCAATTTACGACAGCAAAACTCTTGATGGTAAAAAATACCCTCAAGAAGGGCATAAACAGCCTGCTTCAAAAAAAGTTTTAGAAGAACTGCAAAAAGAATTAGAGATAAAAATAGAGAAAAAAGAAGAAGTTCCAGAAATAGAAAAAAAACCGGAGATAATTTCAGACAAAAATACTTGGCTTCCGAAAAGAATTCCTTAATATCGGAAGTTCTCGCACCATTCTTTATGGTGCTTCCGAAGAGAATCCCTTAATATCGGAAGTTCTTGTACCATTTATGGTGTTGCCTAAGAGGATTCCTTAATTCCAAAAATAGCTCAAAATTCCGCTTCTAAAAAACCAAAAATAAATCAAAACTAAAAAAGCAATTAAAAAAGCAGGACTAAACGGAATTCCTTGCCTGACAAGAACATAATTTTCTTTCTTTAAACCGACCACGCTTGGGCGGTTTCCTTTTTGTAATGCTTTTCTAAGAAGTTTAATCTCTTCCTTAGTCAATCCATCCCACCTCTTTTTAATAATTCTATTTCCAACTCTTACATCTCTATAAAGCCAATCTCCTTCTGTTAAATTTTTAGGAGAAATTTTTTTTATCATACAAACTTCGTCAATCGCCTTAGCGCTTAAATAAAAATATGGAATGATAAAAATTAAAATTCCAAAATAAACCATAAAAATATCTGAAAATCCCAAGATAACAAAAAACAAAGCTAAAAAAATACTGAGAATAAAAAGATTTTTATTCTTTTTAAATTGTTTTAAAAATTCTTTTTTAAATTCTTTAAGATGATTTAAAATTAAAGCCCCGCTGACAAACAAGCCATAAACAGCTCCGGAAAAAAGAAATAAAATTAAAAATAGGACAAAAACTTTCAAATTAACAAAAAAGTTTTCTGAAAATGGAAGAATCGCCCCTAAAGCAAAAAATAGTTTAGCGTCTCCTCCAGCAAACATCCTGCAATAATACAAAAGGTTTCCAAGTATAAAAAAAATTACAAGGCCAATTAATCCCTGATAAAAGAAATTAAATCCTGTTCCATCTTCAACGCCATTGAACAAAGAATAAAAAAATCTAAATCCAATAGCAAAAATTATCAAACTAAAATTCACCCAGTTTGCAATCTCCCTTTTTCTTAAATCTTGAACAACGGCAAAAATCATCCAGACCAAAGCCAGAGCAACTAAAAATATGACGTGAAACATGAACTAATATGCCAAAGATTATTTATAAAATGTTTGAAAAGAAAATTTGCTCTGCTCCCAAATTTCAGAAGATAAAATTATTTCCCAAAACTTAAATCCACGACTCGGTATTTTTCACCTTTTTTATATGGATGTTTCTTCTGTTCGAGTTTACGAGAACACCGCAGCGAAGCGAGGACTTTGAAACATCACATCTTTATCGCTCTATATTTTCCGCCTTTTTTATATGGATGTTTCTTTTTTTCTTTATACTTATCTTTCTTTTTTCTCCGCCCTTCAGAAGAATCATGATTCATTTTAAAATTTTAAGATTTCTAAATATCCTGTTCAGCACAGACATATGTCTTTAACATATCCGCTTCTAAATACTGGACTACATCACCTATGCTCTTTTCTGCACAATCAGATTTTGCGCCATCTTCTGTCGTTGCAGAAGATAAAATTTGATTGCAAGCAATTGTTGGACACTCTGCAACACTATATTTTGTTTTTAAATTCTGATTTCCTGATAGGAAATTACAAGTAACTCCTTTTAATTTATCCTCTTCTGATCTTAAATCTCTTGGTTGAGAACAGAATGCATAATTCTGGTTTGTACTGCACGCGATATTACAAGCGTCGCTGATTGAATCAACATTACTTTTGGATAGAAAAGGATTAATCTTAGACCATCCAACACTAAATCCTAAAATTAAAAATACAAGAACTAAAACTGCTAAAATCAGTAAAATTACAGTAGTTGTGCTTAATTCCTGCCCTCTCTTATTCATAGTATTTAGATGATTTTTTTATTTATAAAACTTGCGTTGACTCGGACTTTGTAATACTCGACTAATAAAAAATCTGAATGTCACAAATTTTAATTAATTTTTCAGATAAAATTTTAAGATATAAAACAAAAAAATTTAAAAAACCAAGAAACTACTAAAAATAATAAAAAAAAGAGATTATAAAAATTTAAGTAAAATGAATAAAGAAAATAAATATTTTTGGGGGTTGTTCATTCTTTGCGGCATAACAATTTTTCTGTTAATAAAAGAAAAAGTTCAAATATTTTATTGGATGGTTTTGGGGGTGTTTTTATATTTAGTCTTCAAAAATAAAATTAAAGAGGTAATTGGTAGAATATAATGGAAGTTCCAAAAGAAATAAGATATGAGTTCTTTCTTATTTTGATAGGAATAATTTTTTTAATATTCCCTCTTTGGCTTTACTTTTTTAAACAAGAAATATTTCAAATAGTTTCGCATAATCTTTTAGCTTCAATAGGTTTAACCCTATTCTCTGCAGTCGGGGCAACACTATTTCTTTATGGGGCTAGAGAACTAGCTGACAATTATAATATGGATAAAGACCTTTTTATTAGAGAATACATCTTAAAAAAATATAAACTTGATTCAGAACTTAAAAAACTTCCAAAAGAATATACTAAAGAGATAAAACTTCCTGAAAAAAATAAAAAATAACTAAATAAAATAATTAAACTATCTACAATTAATTTAAGGAATATAATACTTCACTGAAAATAAAAACTTTTCATCTTCCCAAAACCAAAATCCTTCATCGCTTTTATTAATTTCAAAATATTTTCCTTCTTCATTTATATAAAAATTTTCCTCAAGCAAAAGAATCTCCCTAATCTCATTATTATCTAAACTTTTAGAGCTATAAAACTTATATTCATTAACTTGTGAATTCATTTTTTCAACTAAATCTGGACCAAAAAAAGTGGTTTCAACAAGAATGCTTGAAGCAAAAAAACTAACTAAAGCCAAAGCACAAACTGCAAAAGTCCCTAAAACCAAAATTGTTGTTGGAACATCTCCTTTCCGATTTTGTAAAAAAGCGGTATTAGATAAAACTTGTTTTGTCTCTTTTTTATTTTTCATATTTTTCTAAATTAAATTTAATTTGCTGAAATTTTGAATTAAAATCTTCATAAAATTTTTCTTCTCGGTCCATTTTTTCTAAATTTTCAAATATCTTTTTCTGAAGAACAGAATCCTGAACTAAAAAATAAGAAAACAAAGATTCTTCCATAACAATATCCTGAGATCTCTCCTCTGTTTTATAATTCACTACTTTTGATTTAGATAAAAAACTTGCAGCATAAAGCGAAATTCCCAGCAAAACAATTATTATCAAAGTCGCAACTATCCAAGTCATTGCTTCGCTTGTCTGACCTTTTTTATTATTTATCATTTAACATTTTTTTCAGTTTTCCTTTAACTCGACCACGCTTGGGCGAGTTTGTCAAAAATTTCCTGTTTTTGTTCCATTTTTATTTAACATTTTTTTCAGTTTTCCTAACAACAGATGTAATCTTTATTTTGAAAATATTATTAGAAGAATCTAAAGAATAAAATTCTCTATCAACACATCTAGATAATTTATTATATTTTTCATTTTCAATCTTGCAGTCAGCATAAAGATTGGAATTTCCTTCAGAGATGCTAAAAACTTTTACTCCGGAGGAGACCCCGCTGGGGCCATCGTTCAAATCATAAAAATCAGCTTCTAAAAAATATTCTCCCCTTTCATTTTCAAATTCTGTTTCAAAAATTAAATTGCATTTTTCTTTTAAATTGTAATTTTCATTAAACTTTTTATCTTCATTAAATAATTCTTTATTGAGCTTTCCATTTTCGGACAAACAATTTGAAACTTTATTAATCAGAATATTTGCTTCTGCATCGCGGACATCATACGGCGTTCCATAAAACAAGCTAACCATTGCAACAACAGCTCCTGCAATAATAATTAAAATCGCAAACCAATAAATAGAAATTATTTTTTCAGCCCCAAGTTTGTTTTTAATTATCATTTTATTATTTTTTTTCATTTATTGTAAAAACATAAATTCCAGTATATTCATTTTCAGAATCTGTTTCTGGAAATGCTTTTGCCTCAACATCATTAAAAAAAGAATATTCATAACCTGTTTTTTGGCTCAATTTTACATTCACAGCATTTCCAGTTATGCTCACAACCTCTTTAAAATCAACTTTATTTTTTTCTGCAATATTCTGCATTTTTTCCATATTTAATTTAATTTCCATCACAGGTTTTGCAGAATCAATCATTAATGCTATCTGCTTTGAATAAGTCTGCTCTAAAAGCGCTGCTCCAGAACTCTGTTTAAACAAAAAGAAAATAAGAATACTAATAAAAATAATATTTAACAAAATGAAAATAATATTCTCAACTAAAATTTCGGCTTTTTCAGATTTTGTAAAAAAGTTGAATGGGGTAAAAAGTGTTTTGCCTCTTTTTTTAATTTTCATTTTAGGTATAAGTTAAAATCTCTTCGCAATTAAGCGCTTTGAATTTATCAGATTCAGCTTCCTGCAGTGTTGGAGCCATAAATTGATTTCCGCTTTTTCCTTCAATAATTATCGCTCCAATTTCCGGTTCAATTAATTCTCCTGCCCCTGTTCCAGCTGTTCCTCCAATAATTGCCCCTCCGCCAAGAATTAAACTTCCAGCAATCCATCCCGGAGGTCCTGAAATCGCCCAAACAGCTCCAATTATTGTTGCTCCGAGTCCAGCGCCAACCCCGCTCCACTCCACCCAACCAACAGAACTTGTTATCCCCATTACATTAAAATATTGTTTTCCAATTTCAATATTGCCAAAATTTCCGATATTTTCTAGATTATTTTCATATTCCAAAATACTTGTTTTTAATCCGGAGATATCTGATGTTCCAAATAAATACTGAGAGTAAGTTTGCTCTTTAGAATAATTATTTTCAGCTAAATAATCATAAAGTTCGTCCTTGCTGATTTTTTTATTTTCAACACCTTCAAGATTCTCTAAACTATCATCAAAATAAATTTGAGAGCAAATAGAACAATAATTATTTTTTGTCAAATCCTCTCCAGCATAATCCACTTTTCCCTCGCCAAACATCCACCAGCAATCAGTCATTTCATTTGCAAGCGCCTCATAAACTTCATCTAAAGATTTTACTTTAATTTTTTCCGGCTTAATTAATTCCTCGCAACTTCCATCTTTTGTAATGCAAATATAATTCCTGTAACATTGCAAAGGGGCCTCAGAAAATATGGATGCTTTTTGAAGAACAGAATTATGGCAAAGTTGCTCTTCAGATTTTTCTCCAATGCCGAGTCTGAACAAAAAAAACAAAATTACTAAAAAACTTGCTATTAAAATAATCATTAAAACTATTTGCTGTGTTGAAAGTTCTCCGCGTTTATGTTTATTTTTCATATTACTCCCAATCTCCCTAAAAGTAAATAAATTCCTGCAGATGCTATAATAAAAACTACCATCCAGATTAAATATTTTATCAAAATTTCAAAATCCATTCTATTTTTTTGTTACTGAAATCTCATTGTTTTGTTTTGAAATTGAAATTTCAGTTGCAAAATCTTCCTGCAGTTCAATATTAACTTTTTCATTTTTAAGATTAGAAACAATAATACAAACGCCGTTCTTATTGCACTCATTTATCTGTTTTACAAACCCAAGAGGGTCTTCACCGATAACATCATCGCAGATGCACAAACAATTTTTTCCAGCGCACGAATTTGGCTTTTCTTGTTCTGTAAAGCTAAATAAATGCCAGTTATCCCCAAAAGAACTAATTTCCTGAAGAACCAAATTCTTAGATTCTCCTTCCTTTAAACTTTCAATAATATTTTTTATGCTCTGATCTGATTTAATCAAAAGTTGTTCAGATTTTTTTAGTGAATCATCCTTTAATTTTCCAAAATATAAATTTACCAAAAAATAAACTAAAAAAACTATGACAATAATTGCGATTACCATTTTCAAAGTTTCCTCAGCAAGCAGCATTCCTCTTTTAGTTTTTAGCATTTTATCCCACGCTTGAAAAAAGATTCTTAAAAAAATCAATTATCTGATTCTTAAAAATAAAATACAAGCCAAGAACAACTGTCGCAACAACAATTAATCCGAGAATAATTTTAATCAAAGTACTAATTGTTAATTCGGCCATTTTATTTAAATTTAAAAATTTCTTTAATTTTATCTATTAAAGAAATCCCCTCTTGTTTTAGGAAGAAAATTGTAATCATAACTATAGCTAAAACTGCTAAACTAATTAAAAGCCAAGGAAGATATTCTGTGATTATTCCTTTTTTATTCCCCTTTTTTTTCATTAATATAAAATACAAAAGGAATTAATAAAGCTTTTTAATCAAACATCACTATATTTTTATATTGTTTCTTCTTGTTTAATTTATGAAAAAAACAGTTGATTATTCTAAGCAGGGCAAAAAAAATCGGGCGTCAGGAATGGTTTTTGAAACAAAAGTCCGCAATGAACTGGAAAATATGGGATGGATTGCAAGCAAATGGATGAATACTATTGATTATGAACGGGACAATAAAATTGGGAAAATTGTTCCTGCAAAAAGAAAATATAATCCTTTTTTAAAAACAATGGTTATTGGAACAGGATTTCCTGATTTTATTTGTTTCAAAAAAGCAAAAGAAAAAACAGGAAATTTTTTCATGGATGCCTCACAAAGTTCGGCAAAAGAAAATTTTGAAATAATCGCGGTTGAAGCAAAAAAAAATGGGTATCTTAACCAAATTGAAAAAGGGATGTGTCATTGGTTATTGGAAAATAATATTTTTCCAAGAATATTAATCGCAAAAAAAGGGAAAAAAAGAGGAGAAATCGAATACATTGATTTTAAGGAGAAATATGGAATTAAATAAAATTATTTTATTCGTTGGAATTTTATTTTTGTTTTTGCCAAATATTTCTGCGGTGTGCAATGAAAGTCAAATAAATATTAACACTGCTTCATTGGAAGAATTAGATGCCTTATCTGGAATTGGTCCCGTTAAAGCGCAGGCAATAATTGACACAAGACCATTTAGTTCTATTGATGATTTGATAAATGTTAACGGAATTGGGGAAGTAACCTTAAATAATATAAAATTACAGGGACTTGCATGTATTGACGGCGAGATAATTAATCCAATTAATGAAACACAGAATAATGCAAGTGCAGCAACAAATACAACGACCCCAACCATAGAGGTTAATTATCCTGAAAAAGTAGCTTTAAATCAAGAGTTTAATTTTAAAATAAAGTTAATTAATTTTGATGAAGATATTTACGATGTAAAAATTGACATTTTAAATAATGAAAACAGAATTTCAGAAATTCTAAATGAAAACATCTGGAAATCTACTTTATATTATGTAAATAATCTAATCAGCCCAGATCAAGAAAAAGAATTTACAATGAAAATTACTAAAGAATTTGAAAACGCAGAAATTACAATTAAAATAAAAGATTCATCAGATGAAATAAAAATATTTTCAGGTTATTTAATATCAAAATCAAGCGAAATAATAAATAAAACAGAAATAGAATCTGTCTCTCAAAACTTTCTAGAAACTAACCAATCAAATGAAAATGAGACAGCAGTTATAACTGGAAGCGCAGCAACTAATACAGAAGATATAAAAAGCGAAGAAAATAAAGAAAAATTAAATAAAAATGATTATGCAAAATATATTTTAATTGCATTTGCTTTTTTGCTGGCGTTATTATTTTTATTGAAAAGAAAAATATTAAAGAAAGAATACAAAAATGAGTTCCAAAAAAACTGATTCAAAAACAAACGGAATAAAGGTTATTTTTATATTAGAGATAGTCGGGAGACCAAAAGAACATTTAGTTAAAACTCTTGACGGATTAATTGAAGCAATTAATAAAGAAAAAGGCATCAAAGTAATTGAAAAAAAAATTAATGAACCAATTGAATTAAAAAATAATAAAGATTTTTACACAACTTTTGCTGAAGTTGAGGTTGAGGTTGAAGAAATTTTGCAGATTGCGATGCTAATGTTTAAGTATATGCCTGCAAATGTAGAAATAGTTGAGCCCGAACTTCTTGCTTTATCCAATAATGGGTGGAATGATATTTTTAATGAATTAACCAGAAGATTGCATGCATATGATGAAGTTGCAAGAGTTTTGCAAATGCAAACTGCAAAACTTCAAAGAGATTTAAAAGAACACGGATTTGAAATTAAAGACGGAAAATTAGTTAAGAAAGATGATTCGGAACAAAAAACTGAAGAAAAGTAAATAAGTCTAATGCCGAATTAATTAGTTATTAAATTTTTCTCTAAATATGCAACACCTTAAAATTTTTAAAATCTTGAAATTTTTCCGGCTTGGTCTGAACATCTCTTACTTGGGCATTTTTAGGACCAGCTTTACAAACCTCAACCATTTTATTAACATCTTCAGAATTTCCTTCTAAAAAAACCTCTACCCTGCCATCTTCCAAATTTCTGACAAATCCTTTAACATTATATTTTTCAGCATTCTCTTTAATAAAACTTCTGAAATAAATTCCTTGAATATTTCCTGTGATATATACTCTTATAGATTTTTTCATAGATTAAAAAACAAATTTTAGTTATTAAAGATTTCTCCTATCCAGTTCATTATTCACAACTGCAATCGTCTGGCTTGCGAAATAAGTTTTAGGACCGATAGAAACCGATGTAGCTATCTGTTTTAACTTTTTTAATTCTTTTTTTGGAAGTCCTTCATGGTCGCCTAGAATAAAAACACAATTATCTGAAATTTCCGCCTTGCGGATATCCGCGCCTTTTTTATCCAAAATAAAAATCTCACATCCTGAATTTAAAAGCTCATCAACCACTTTTAAAAAACTTTTTTTCTCGACAAAACATCCCGAGAGAGGATTCGCCTTTTCTCCAACCTTATATTTGTAAAGAATTTTTTTAATTAGATTTCCAATATCTTTTTTTGAAATTTCTAATTCATCAGTTACTTGAATTTCAATATGCTTTGGAGGATCAGGTTGTCCGTAAAAAATAAAATGAAATTTTACATCTTTCCTAAAATCATGAGAAAGAAAAACTCCCTGAATAAAGCTGTGAATTGCAATATCCATTCTTCCTGCCTGCATTAAATCTCTTTGAGCTAAAGCATTGCCCGAAGTTACCGCTGAGTTTGAAAAATATATTAGGTGTCTCATACTTCCCCGTGCCTAAAGCATTTAATTGTATGGTCATTAAACATTCCTGCTCCCTGCATAAATGCATAGCAGACAGTTGAGCCAACAAACTTGAATCCTTTTTCCTTCATGTCCTTACTCATTGCATCTGATTCTTTTGACGTTGCTCGAATATGTCTAAGATGTTTCAGCTTATTATCTATTGCCTTATAATTTGTAAAGTGCCATAAATATTTGTCAAAGCTTCCAAATTCTTTTTTGACTTCAAAAAACTTCTTGGCATTGGTTATTGCTCCAAGGATTTTCAGCCTGTTTCTTATAATTCCTGCATCATTCATTAGTCTTTTCACATCTTTTGTAGTGTATTTTGCTATTTTTTTAGGATTAAATCTGTGAAATGCTTTCCTAAAATTTTCCCTTTTATGAAGTATTGTTCTCCAGCTTAATCCTGCCTGAAAAGTATCTAAAATCACATATTCAAACAACTTTTTATCATTGTGACATGGCTTTCCCCATTCCTTATCATGATATTGAATCATCAATTCATCTTCACCGGGCCATTCACATCTTTCATTTACCATCTTTTATTTCCTGCATTACAAACTCTGCCTTTGCAACTATATTTTTATCTTTTATAATTTTATACATTCCAATAAATTTGTCGTCTGCAAAAACACAAACAATTGAATTTTTTTCAAAATCTTCAGGTTTAATTAAATCTTCTTTATGTATTGGTTTTCCAGTTAATATCTTTTTCAAGTCATTTTTTTTAATTTGAATAACGGGATAAACTTCTGAAATAATTTCTGCGGGAATTATAATTTTTCTTAAATTTTCTTCACTTCCGTTTTGATATTCATCAACTGCTTTTTCAAATTCATATAAATTAACAATAGAATTTTCTTTGAAAATTCCTGCGCGCGTTCTTCTTAATTCTAGCATATGCGCCCCAATATTCAATTCTTTTCCTAAATCATCGATTAATTTCCGGATATAAGTTCCTCCCTGAACTTCTGTTTTAAATAAAATATCTGTTCTTTCTTTTTCAATTAATTCAAAAGAGATTATTTCTCTTTCCCTCTCAACTCTTTTAACTCTTGATTTCACGGGAGGTGTTTGTTTAATTTTTCCTGTAAATTTTTCTTTAATAATTTTTTTAATTTTCTCTAATTCAACATCTTCATGCAATCTCATAATTCCAATATACTCTTTGTTTTCTCCAAGAAAAAATCCAGTAAGCTTACAGGCGCGGTTTAACGCAACAGGTAAAACTCCTGTTACTTTTGGGTCAAGAGTTCCAAAATGACTCGTTTTTCTTAAATTTAATTTTTTCCCGACAAAATCAGAAATATTAAAACTCGTCGGTCCCGAAGATTTGTCAATATTTATTATTCCAAATTCAAGAAGTTCCTGAATTGTTTTTTGAGATTTTATTTTTTCTATGTCCATAATCTTTAAAGAAAAACCAAGATTAAAAGATTAACCCTCTGTTTTAATATATATTTAGTAAAACATCTATTTGATTATGCTATTATTAAAATATACTTTGCATTATATCCATTTAAGTGAATATAATCTGCAACAAAACTCTTTTAAATTTCCTTAAACTCAATTTTATTATGAATCAAAAACTCGCTCTAAAACAATTAAAAATTCTAGATAAATATGGGAAGAGTATGCGCTTAGCAGCGGAAAAATGGTCAAATGAATTTCAAACTTTAATTTCCATAATCCTATCAGCAAGAACAAAAGATGAAACAACAATAAAGGTTGGAACTGCTTTATTTAAAAAATATGGAACAGCAAAAAAACTTTCAAAAGCCAAACTTAAAGAAATTGAAAAAATAATTAAGCCAGTGAATTTTTATAAAAATAAATCAAAAAACATTATCAATTGCGCAAAAATTTTAGTTAAAAATTACAAGTCAAAAATTCCAGAATCATTTGATGAATTGCTCAAACTCCCAGGCGTCGGCAGAAAAACAGCAAATGTTTTTTTAGCTGAAAAAGGCAAAGATGCTATTGGTGTTGACACCCATGTAAGTTATATTTCACAGAAACTTGGCTGGACAAAAAATAAAAATCCGCATAAAATAGAAAAAGATTTAGAAGCTCTTTTTCCTAAAAAATATTGGAACAAAATAAATGAAACACTTGTGCGTTTTGGAAAAACTTATACAAGCAGAAAAGAAAAAGATTGGATTTTGGGGGAGATAAAAAAATAAAAAATGCAACCCTTAATTAAGTCCATTGAAAACCTAAAAAAATCTGAAATAAAAGAGATTATTGATTCCCGTATAAAAGAATTTTCGGAATTAGGAAAAAGCTCAATAAATGAAATTTTCAAAGAATTATGCTTTTGTCTTCTTACTGCAAATTTTTCTGCGCAGGGGGGAATTAAAATCCAAAAAGAAATAAACAACGGATTTTTAACCTTGCCTGAAATAAATTTAGCAAAAAAACTTTCTGAATTAGGACATAGGTTTCCTAATGCAAGAGCAAAATATATTATAGAAGCAAGAATTCATAAAAATAATATAAAAGAAATTCTAACCAATTTCAAAGATGAATTAAAAGTCCGAGAATGGCTTGTTAAAAACATTAAAGGGCTGGGAATGAAAGAAGCGAGTCATTTTTTAAGGAATATTGGATATAAAAATTTGGCAATAATTGATTTCCATATCGTAGATTTATTGGTAAAACATAATCTTATAGAAAAACCAAATTCAAAATTTCTTACTCCAAAAAAATATCTTGAAATTGAAAATTTGCTGAAACAACTTGCGCAAAAAACTAATTTAAACCTTGGAGAGCTTGATTTATATTTATGGTATCAAGAAACCGGGAAGATTTTGAAATGAAAAAAATAAATTTGTATATCTTAATTATATTGTTCGTTATTCTGGTTTTTTTATTATTCATGTACTCTAATTCAAATAAAAACCAAGCCTGCTTCTCTCAAAATTGTTTTAAAATTGAGGTTGTTTCAACCCCAGAAGAGCTTTCAAAAGGTTTGATGTTCAGAGAATCTTTGGAAAAAAATTCAGGAATGTTATTTATATTTCCAAAAGAAGATTTTCATAGTTTCTGGATGAAAAATACTTTAATTCCTTTAGATATAATTTGGATTAATTCAGATAAAGAAATTGTTTTTATTAAAAATAATGTTCAACCATGTTTAGAAGAAACTTGCGAAATTTATTCCAGCAACGAAAAAGCAAAATATGTTTTGGAATTAAATGCTGGAACAGCTGAAAAGATTGGGTTGGGAATTGGAGAGGAAGTTGAATTTAAATTAAAAGATTAAGCTCTATCAGAAGTTTTGGGTTTTTACTAAAATTTGGAAAACTCAAAAAAAATAAAGGGCGAGCATTTTCGCGAGACAAACTTATTTTTATTAAAAACGAGCGGGAGTGCGAGTAGGGTCTCGAAGATAGTCGAGATTAAGTGGGAATTTGAAAAACCCAAAACAAATAAAAAATTTCAACAAAACTTAACAGACTTACTCTATCTTAACGGCTCGCACACCAAGATCAGAATTCACATAAAACGGATTTCCACAGCAATTAAGATAATTCTTACCTACAACGACATTGAACCACGCAACTAAATTGTTATCGCTTCGGGGATGCCAATAATGTAAACTTCCATCTTCAAAACATTTAATGGGCAATCCCTGATTCGTTGAATCTTCTAACCAGTTCTCCAAACTAATCCCTAATTTTTCGTCTTGCATCAAGGTATTTTTATCAAGAATTTCTGAATTTTTTGGAATTAAATTCCCATTTGAATCCAATTTATGATTATAATTAATATGCAGTTTATCATTTTTTAATTTAAAATTAGCGTCAAGCCATTCTGCTTTCCAGGAATTTCCCGTTTGAATAATTTCATTGTAAATAGCTAAATTATCTTTTTTAATATGTTTTAGAAATTCAATAAATTCTGGAATAATCAGCATTCTTTCTCTATTTTCCTGAAGTTTTTTATGACACTCAAACCAGTTTTCTCCAAAAAATTTTCTTTCCTTTGCAACATACATATTTATCGACGAAATATAGATAAAATCTTTTGACGGGCTATTTTTAAAATCAGAATTTAAAATGTAACTTTTTGAATCATGCGTTTTTAACATCTCATTTTATTTTAATTTTTATTTTCTAAATTCAACAAGTTTAGAAGTTCTTTCTTCTTCTCTTTCTTTAGCAGGAGTTTTCGTTTTTGCCGTATGTTTTAACTTTTTAGCTTCAGCTTTTTCAAATTCCTGCCCTGCTTCAATAACTGCTGATTTTTTTTCTGTTTCTTCATTTTTATCTTCAATACCATCTTTATTTTTGTCCTCAGACTGTACCTCGTTAGATTTTTTTAATTCTGGCTTCTTCTTTTCTGATTTTTTTGCTTGAGCTTCTCTTTTCTCTTCGCGTATTTTTTTAAATTTCAATTTTTCCGGCAAATCAACAAGCTCAACTTTTACAAATTCTCCCTCTTTTCTTGCTTTAACTTTTACTTTACGCGGAGGATTCCGAATTCCCCTAAACCACAGATATTCATTTAGATATTTATCAATTTTAATTTTATTTAAATCTCCGTCATAAATTTTCATATGCCTGACTAAAAATTCCTTAACTGTTCTTACAGCTTTGTTTGTTTTTTTATATCTTGGAACTGAGCGAACTTTTTCTTTCAGTGAAATTGTATATTCTCTTTCAAGGGGATTTGATTTTTTAGTTTCCATTTTATTTATTCACATCTTTATATTGTTCAAGCAACTGCCCAATTTCCGGAGCGTGTCTTGAAAAATTAGCAT
>Ga0209542_10011408_pt1 | contig 15760 bp, 14 predicted proteins | sample RifCSPhighO2_01_FD_184028 | JGI IMG/M metagenome (GOLD analysis project Ga0209542, IMG submission 184028) | Soil microbial communities from Rifle, Colorado - Rifle CSP2_plank highO2_0.1 (SPAdes) (version 2) | ecosystem: Environmental > Terrestrial > Deep subsurface > Rock core/Sediment ... | reverse complement strand
CTGCTCCTCGGTTATTACCAAGACCGTATCCCGGTCGTTTCTACCCCGGGCTGTTTCCGGTCCCTCCATTCGAGCGTGTTGGATCTGGTGCTTCCGCCAATGTTGGCGGGATATAGAATGACCAGCCCGGACTTCGCCGCCCTAGGGCACGGTGGTCTGCTGAAACCCTAAAAGCCTAACGGCTCCTTTGAGCCGCACGTGGACAACCCTCAAGGGGCCGGGCGCTTTCAACCAGCGTTCGGCCTCTATTTATTTAAACAGAAAAATTTCCTTTCCCGATGATTATAATTTTTTAAAACCTGGTAACCATTCGCGCGAATTAAAGACGGGTGAGAACAAAAAAGGTCAGGGGGCTGGGAATATTCCAAATTAAAACCCCGCCTGTTTGGACGGGGGTTTTAATTATCGGGCTACTCTGCAAAGTTAAAAAATTTATTTGGTTTTTCCGCTCATGGTCTTCCAGTACTTGCCAATTATTAAATCCTTCGCTACCGGCCCCCATACCCTTGAGTCCGAACTTGCCGTCCTGTTGTCGCCAAGTACAAAATATTCGTCATTTTTAAGTACCACTACGCCGGGCTTGCTATATGTGTTTCCTGGGGTTGGTAAATAATCTTCTTTTAACTGTAAATCATTCACATATACATAACCATTTTTTATTTCAACTTTTTCACCCGGCAATCCAATAATTCTCTTAAAGAAAAACTGGCTTGGGTCATTAGGATATTTATGCACGACTACGTCTCCCCTACTATAATCCTCATCTGTCTTATTTAATAAAACATACTGGCCGTTTGTGAAATTTGGGTTCATGGCGTTCCCTGCTACGACAAAAGGCTCTCCTACATTCATTCTAATGTAAATTATAGGAACAACGATCAGTAATGAGATTAATATTCCAATGGCTGTTTGGACTAAATATACTAATAAATTTTTTAATACCTGGGTTTGATAATATTTTTTCATCAGCAGATGGAATATATAGAAACCCAAAATTACCCCGATTGCGTAGAAAATATATTTTTGGGTAATTCCAACTAAAGCCGCGATAAATCCTACAACTAACGAGGCACCAATTACACAAATAATTGATAGAACGGCTATTTTAAAAGAGGTTTTAAAAGTAGCATTCGGGATTTTAGAAATTTTGGAGCTCAAATAGAGCATAAAAGCCTGCAAGAAGAGACCAAAAACTATACTACCGATGATGATTAAAGTTATTGTCATGTGATATTTATTAAGACTTTTTCTATCTTAATTATACGCTTAATTGAAAAAAATTTCCATTTGAAGCAAAAAGGGTCGGCGGGGCTGGGAATATCCCAAATTAAAACCCCATCAATTTCAGACGGGGTTTTTTGGCAGACCGGCTTTGTTCTGCCTATCCCTACCTTTGAAGAACTTATTTCGGGCTGCGTAATCTTCTTTCTACTTCGGGTAAATCGTGTTTAATAGTATGCCAAAGTTCGCGTAAATCCAAGGAAAAATATTTATGAACCGCGCGATCGCGAAAACCCGCAATTTGTTTCCATGGTAATTTGACTCTGTTTTTATATGAAGGGGTGAGCCTCTTAGAAATCTCGCCAATTAAAATTAACTGCATTATTACCGCGCTTTGCTTTTCTTCCTTTTTAGCAAATTTTACAAAATCAACACTCTTGGTATACTTTATAATCTTCCTGACTGAATCCAAAATCTGATCAATGTGGAGTTTATTGCTTTTCTTCATATATGCGGACCATATTATTTACAATGTAGGGCTTAAGGCGGTGGTTAATAGACTGGTGGGTCAGTAAGTCCACTTTTGCCCGCAGGCTCGTTTCCAGCTTGTCATTAAGCTCATTGAACTTAAAAATTCCGACTGGCTTCTTTAGTGTGACTATCAAATCAATGTCGCTGTCTTTCCCAAAATCCCCCCGAGCGCGACTGCCAAAAACGTCAGCGCGGATAACTCCAAACTGTTTGAAAATAGGCACCATCTTTTTACGAATTTGAATCAGGCCACTGCTCATATAAAAATTATAACAGAAAAATTTTGGTAGCGCTACGGAGAATCGAACTCCGATTAATGGCTTGAAAAGCCACTGTCCTAACCATTAGACGATAGCGCCGTAAAACTTTTGATATTTTAACATAAATGCTTAAAATAATCAATGTTTAAAGGCTCCAAGCTGGCCTTTGGCTTTTAGCCAAAATTATATCTTTTTCGGATACAAAACCGAAAGGACTAAGGACATCCCAAGCGCGGCCATAATTACTCCAAAAGACATTAGGGAAGAAATATGCACATCAACAATGCCTAAAAGCATTTTAGCGCCAATGAACAAAAGGATGAAAGACAAACCTTTCTGCAAATGGTGGAACCTGTGCAGGACATTCTCTATTAAAAAGAACAAAGCCCTAAGGCCCATAACCGCAAAAATATTTGAAGTAAAGACTATAAAGGAATTTTGCGAAATGGCAAAGGCCGCGGGGATGGAATCCACGGCAAAAATTATGTCCGTGGTTTCCACCAAAAGCAAAATCATAAACAAAATAGTGAAGTGGAGCCGGCCGCGCTCGACAATGGCGAACCTGCCGTGGTGCTCGGCCGTGGTAAAGGGTAGATACTTTTGCGCCAGCCGGAACACCCGGCCCTTATGGAAATCTATGTGCTCTTCCTTTTTGTCCCTAAACAGCCTTACTCCCGTGTAAATAAGTATGGCGCCAAAAATATACAAAACCCAGTGGAACTGTCCGATTATGTACCCGCCGGCCACTATAAATACGCCCCTAAAAACCACGGCACCCAGTATCCCCCAAAACAGGACTTTGTGGTGGTATTTTTCGTCGAGCTTAAAGAAGCTGAAAAGTAAAAGGATGACAAACAAATTATCCACGGAAAGCATTTTTTCCGTGACATAGGCGGACAAAAATTCCGTGGTTGCCACGGAACCCATATAAAAATGGATGAGTACGGAATAGCCCAGGGCAATACCTATCCAAAAAAGGGACTGATAAAGAGCGGATTTAAAACCTACTTTGTGGGCCGTGCGGTTCAAAAAACCCAGGTCCACGACCAGAAACCCTACGATGATGATAACAAACACGGTCCATAATACTTGCATGTTATGGATTATAGCATAGGCTAAGGTGTTATAATAAGCCCATGCATTATTTTTACATCTTAAAATGCAAGGACAAGTCGCTTTATTGCGGGAGTACCAATAACATTAAAAATCGTGAACTGATGCATAACCAAGGCAAAGGTTCTAAGTATGTGCGCTCGCGCGGCGGCGGGAAGATTGTTTATTTTGAAAAATTTAGGACTTTGGGGAAAGCCTTAAAGCGGGAAGCAGAAATTAAAAAGTGGGCTAGAATTAAAAAACTATCCCTGATTAAGGCTGGTAAAAAAACCTAAATTTCCTTATAATATAGCCTTATGGGCAAAAATCCAAAAATTATTCTCGCTTTGGAAACCTCATGCGACGAAACCGCAGCCGCGGTTTTGACAGTAGCTGATGATGGACTGCGGCCGAAAATAAAAACCCTGTCTTCTGTCTTAAAATCCCAAATCGCCCTGCATTCCAAAATGGGCGGTGTGGTGCCGGAAGCCGCGGCTCGCGCACACGTAAAATACATCCGCCCCGTAGTGGAAAAAACAATTCACGATTCACAATTAACAATTAACGATATCGACTACATAGCTGTTACCCACGGACCAGGTCTTATTCCTTCGCTCCTTGTCGGGGTGGAATTTGCCAAAGCTTTGTCTTTTGCCACGGGCAAGCCAATGATCCCGGTCAACCACATGCTCGGCCACTTATACTCCCCCTTCGCTAAAGCTTCGGGGGACAAGTCGCCCTTTCCAAATATCTCGCTGATAGTAAGCGGCGGACACACGATTTTAGTTTTGATGAAAGACATCAAAAATTACAAAGTCCTTGGCCAAACTTTAGATGACGCCGCGGGCGAAGCGTTCGATAAGGTGGCAAAAATGCTGAATCTCCCCTACCCCGGCGGGCCGGAGGTTTCTAAATTAGCAACTGATGGAAATCCGCAAGCGATAAATTTTCCGCGTCCTATGTTAAACCACAAAAATTACGATTTTTCCTTCTCAGGCCTCAAAACTGCCGTACTATATTATCTCCGCGACCTAAACGCTAAACGCTACCCGCTAAACGCTATGCAAGATATCTGCGCTTCCTTCCAACAAGCCGTGGTTGATGTCCTCGTGACCAAAACCCTGCGCGCTGCCAAGGAATTCAACGCGCGATCCATATCGTTATCCGGCGGTGTCGCCGCGAATAAGCTCCTGCGTGATACCTTAAATCTTAAATCTAAAACCTTGAATCTAAAATTTATGGCTCCTCCCATGAATTTATGCACCGACAACGCGGAAATGATCGGCCTGGCCGCGGCATTTATGCTCAAAAATGGCTTTAAACCTGTCTCATATAAAAAAGTTAAGGCTGATTCTAATTTACAACTTTAATTTTCCACTAGACAATATTTTTTCGGTCATCTATACTCCAAGTATGATCAAATCCCGCTTACAATTCCTAATTAGCTTTTCCTCTTCCTGCTCTACTGCTCCTGCAGAGTGGGATTTTTAAGGCATCTTAAATTTCTTACCCGCTCTGCAAAGAGCGGGTTTTTTAATTGTTTGTTGCTCAAGGATTATCGATTTAGATAATTCGCGAGGAGGAAATAATGCAGAAAAACTGGACAATCATTCAGTTCAATAGCCTCAAGGAAGCGGACGGGTTCGTGCTGAATCACGGGCCAATCCCCTTACCCTGGGCTCAACTATCCACCAGCGATGACAGGTATTACGTAATTGCAGAGCAAGGATGCCTAAACTTAAACGGGCACAAAAAGAGCATCACTGCGGCTGGCGATCTTAGACACGTCTGTCAAAGCCTCTATCCGGCGGCGGAAAGCTAACCAGCTCTTCCGCCGCCCCCACTCTTCCACCCCTTGATACGTTATACTTTATACTTTATACTATGCATAAGCCTACATTCTGGCTGTCACCGGAATCAAAGGCATCGGAAGAAATCAAGAGCCCATAAATGGGCTGACTACGTGTAGTTTGCCGATTTATCGGCCTTGCAGTAGACCCGATCGCACTCTGCGCGTTAGCAGGATCAATTAAGCAAAATTCACGATGGTACCGCCCGCGAGGGCTTGTGAACACCAAATTTTTGGTGTTTTTGTTTACAAAAAATACCTTTTATAGCAAACAATCCGCCGTAGTCCGCCTCAGGCGGACGAAGGCGGATAGAGTTTATGAAAACCATAACCTCCTCCATAATCAAAAACCTCAGCCTCCCCAAACCTTCCTCCAGCAAGCGGGACAACGGCAGGCTTTTGGTAATTGCCGGAAGCGACAAATATTTTGGCGCAATGGTTTACGCGATTAAGGCGGCGTCAAGGATAGTGGATTTGGTGTATGTGTTGACTACTCCCAACAACCAAAAACTGATAGAGAAAATGAAATCAAAGACCGCGGAATTTATGCCGGTAAAATCCATGCCCGAAATGTGGGGCAAACATTGGGGAGGAAAAAAGGGCGCGAAAGATATTGATTGTATTTTAATCGGCCCGGGGCTTGGCATTTCAACACGCAGTAAAAATCTGGTGAGGCAAGTATTAAACCACAAAATCAGGGCCGTGCTTGACGCGGACGCGCTGAATGTTTTGGATAAAAAAATGATGGGCCAGTTAAATCAAAACCATATCCTCACCCCACACACCAGAGAATTCCAAAGGCTGTTCCATTTAAAGCCCTCTGCTGAAAACGCGAAAAAGATGATGAAAAAATATAAATGCACTATAGTATTAAAAGGGCCGGTGGATTATGTGGCAAATGCGGATAAGGGAATATGGCAAAACAAAACCGGGAATGCAGGAATGACCAAAGGCGGCACAGGCGACGTTTTGGCAGGCCTGATTGCCGCGCTTTACACTGTAAATGATGCATTCACTTCCGCCGCCGCGGGCGTGTATCTAAACGGCGCGGCCGGGGATGATTTATATAAAAAAGTGAGAACCTTTTACAATGCAGAAGACTTGGCAGATCAAATCCCCCAGACTTTGTCTTATTTTACTAAAACCTAACACCTAATATCTAATACCTATGGAAAAAGCCTACAATCACGCTGAAGTCGAAACCGATATTTATAAAAAGTGGATGGACTCCGGTTATTTCACTCCGGAAAATCTTCCTAATGCCGAAAAACGCGAGCCTTACACCATAATTATGCCCCCACCTAACGTTACCGGAACTCTTCATATTGGCCACGCGTTGTTTGTGACCATCCAGGATATTTTAATCAGGTGGCAAAGGATGATGGGCAAAAAAACGCTTTGGCTGCCCGGCACAGACCACGCAGCCATTGCTACGCAGAGCAAGGTGGAGGCGGATTTATACAAAAAAGAAAATAAGACCAAAGCCGACTTTTCCCGCGAGGAATTTTTAAAACTGGTAGAAAATTTTGCGCAAGCCAGCCATGACACCATCATCAACCAGCTAAAGCGGATAGGCGCCTCCTGCGACTGGACAAGGGAAGCCTACACGCTCGATGAACCAAGGACGCGCGCCGTGCGCACGGCCTTCAAGCGCATGTACGATGACGGGATTATTTACCGCGGAGCTAGGATAGTCAACTGGGACCCTAAATTAAAAACTACGGTTAGCGATGATGAAATAGAATACAAAGAACAAACAGACCCATTTTACCACTTTAAATACGGCCCGTTTGATATTGGCACGGTGCGTCCGGAAACTAAATTCGGGGACAAATACGTAATTATGCACCCGGATGACAAACGGTACGCGCAATTCAAACATGGCCAACAGATAGACTTGGAATGGATCAACGGCCCTATTACGGCCACAATCATCAAAGACGAAGCGGCAGACATGTCGTTTGGTTCGGGCGCTATGACTATAACCCCGGCGCATTCAGGCATAGACTTTGACATCGCAAAACGCCACGGGCTCGACATTGAGCAAGTTATAGACGAACGCGGTGTGCTTTTGCCCATCGCGGGAGAATTCGCGGGCCAGCATATCAAAAAAGCCCGCGCCGCTATTGTCGAGAAGCTAAAAAACAAAGGGCTTGTCACAAAAGTGGACGAGAAGTATGTGCACAACGTAGCGACTAACAGCCGCGGCAGCGGGATCATTGAGCCGCAAATCAAGGAACAATGGTTTGTGGACGTCAACCGTGAGTTTCCAATGAAGGAATCAAATATACCCGGAATCAAAACCGGCCAAATGGTTACGCTAAAACAATTGATGCGGCATACGGTACAGGAAGGCTTAATCAAAATTATCCCCGACCATTTTTCTAAAATTTATTTCCACTGGATAGACAATTTACGCGACTGGTGCATTTCCAGACAAATTTGGTATGGGCACAGAATCCCGGTTTGGTACAAAGGCAAAGAAATATTTGTTGGGGTAGATAAGCCAAAAGACAGGGATTGGGAGCAGGATCCGGATACTTTGGACACCTGGTTTTCAAGCGGGCTTTGGACTTTTTCTACGCTTGGTTGGCCTGAGAATACAAAAGATCTGCAAACTTTTCACCCAACAGATGTTTTAGAAACAGGATACGATATTTTATTCTTCTGGGTCGCTAGGATGATTTTAATGACTACTTACCACATTGGGGACGTTCCGTTCCGAACGGTTTATTTGCACGGCCTGGTACGCGACAAAGACAAACAAAAAATGAGCAAAAGCAAAGGCAACGTAGTTGACCCGCTCGGCGTAATAGATTTATATGGCTGTGATGCTCTGCGTTTCGCGCTCATATTCTCCACTTCCGCCGGCAACGACATTCCGCTGGCCGAAGACAAAATCAAAGGCATGAAGCATTTTGGGAATAAACTTTGGAACATAGCCAGATTCGTTTTAACGAATCTGGAAGAATCCAAGATCCAAGATCCAAATACCAAACCAGAGCCCAAAACCGATGCCGACAAGGAAATTTTATCCAAATTGGATGCGGTAATTAAATCATCTACCAACAACTTAGAAAACTTCCGCCTGCACGAAGCCGCGCAAGAAATTTACCACTTTGTCTGGCACGAATTCGCCGATGTCTATATTGAGGCTAGTAAAACCCAGCTCGCGGACCCGGCTCTTAAAGATTCCACTCTAAAATCTCTAATCTATAATCTAATATCTATTTTAAAGCTCCTCCATCCCTTCATGCCCTTTATTACCGAACACATCTGGAGTATATTAAAAGAAAAGGACTTGGTTAAAGACAAATTATTAATCGTGGCCGAATGGCCAAAATAAATTTATGAAAAGAATTTCTGAATATATGCAGGAAACTGGATTAGAGGGAATTGCTTTAGACGATATGATTACCTGTCCCAATGATGGCAGTGAAGGTGCAATATGGAAAGTTGACAAAATTGACCTCGAAGGCAACATTCACGCAAAACTTATCGAACGTAAAAATGCCTCATCACATTACGCCGAATTAGGCTCTGACATTATTATTGCGCCAGAAGCATGGGAAAAATGGGAAAAAATAAACTAAAAAAACCTCCAATTTATGGAGGTTTTTTTAAACCAAAGTCACTTCTTTAAAAACGCTTCCAACCCCCTTTTTAATACATCCATCGCCTCTTTTAAATCTTTGGTATTCAATACATAAGCTATCCTAATCTGATTTTTGCCCCTCCCCGGGGTAATGTAAAAATCCTGCATAGGCGTAACCATAACTGTTTTCCCCCGGTAATTAAATTTGCTGATCATAAACTTTACAAAATCTTCCGCGTCTTTAACCGGCAAGCCCACGGCCTGATAAAACGCGCCCATGGCAGGCTTAAATACAGTAGGCATTTTTGCTAAGCCTTCAGCCACCACATTACGGCGGCGGTGATACTCTTTAGTGATTTTGGTTGTGTAGCCTTTGGAATTTTCCAACAAGGGCACAGTGCCAAGCTGCTCAAGCGTGCCGGCTGAAAGCCTTGCCTGGGCGAATTTAAGCACAGACTGCATAACTTCTTTATTAAAGCTCACCACGCAGCCAATCCTGGCGCCGGGCATACTAAAACGTTTAGATACGCTGTCGCAAACTATTATATTTGCCCGCGCATCTTTGCGGGTTAACAAGCAAGTCGGCTTTTTGCCGTCAAAACGGATTTCCCTGTAAGTTTCATCGCTGATGATAAACAGTCTATGCTTCTTGGCGATTTTGATTATTGTCGCAAGCTCCTTTTCACTCCACAATTTGCCTGTAGGATTGTCCGGGTTGATTACCACAATTGCCTTGGTGCGGCGAGTTACTTTTTTTTCAATGATGGATGAATCAGGTAGGGCAAAATTCTTTTCAATAGGCAAAAGGATAGGCACGAGCTTAATCCCCGCGATCACGGAAAAAGATTTATAAGAAGCATACAAAGGCTCAAACACTATAATTTCATCACCCACATCAGCCACGGCCTCAAGCGCGAGCATTATGGCCTCGGCACAGCCCACTGTGGGAATCACATTATCCATTTCCAGCTTTACCCCAAACTGTTTGTAGTATTTTAGCCACGCGGCTGTATGCCTGGTTATCCCCGGACTAGGCGCGTAGCCCAAAGTCGGCTCGCTGTATTTCCTTACCACATCATAAAAAGCCTTGGGCGGTTCCAAGTCCGGGTCACCAACATTTAATTTAAATATATGCGTCCCCCTCTTTGCGGCCGCCTGCATAAGGGGCAAAAACTTACGTATTGGCGAAGCAATGACATTCTGTGCCCTTTTAGAAACTTCCAACTTTTTCATTATTTTGATTATTTTTATTATTATTCTTATTATTTTTCCAACCGTATGATACTATCATACTTCTTTCTTTTCTAAGTATACCAAAAAATTACTTTCTTTCAAAATTAATATAAATTTTTACCAAAGGAAAGAGGCTGCACGAACTCGCGCAGCCCCCATTGCCCCCCCACGTAAGCGGCGATTAGCGGAGTATCTTCAGATGCTCGTCTTCCAGCCCGCCGATACTCTTTCGCGGCGTTCGAAACCGCGGAGCAAGGCGGTTTGAGCCATTACGGTCGGCTGTCGCCGGCCGTGTCATGGCCGGAAAATCCCGGGCATAAAGAGTTTGGATGTGCTTCACGAGATCCGATTCTCGTATTGAAAGCACACCAAGGGTCAGCCCGACCTTAGCGAGTTCTGCCTCCAGGCGCCTTCGCTCTTCCACGGCCTCGGTGCCTGATTGCGCCGCCAGAAAATTCTGATAATGCCCGCTTGCGCGGGTCATGGCAGCCACTTGATCCTGGAGTTTCTTAAACTCTGCCTTCTCGGCCTCAGCACGGCGACCATAGACGATTATGGTCGTTATCAGGATCAACATCAATACAATGCCGACGGCGACGATTCTTGTGTTTGTCATACACTCCCCCTTTGAAGAGAGCCAGCTTCTACCTAGTACGGCCGGATTGCCGCAAAATCATCCGTTGCTGGCGTAGGATGATAGAATAAATTAACACAAAATAACCCCAAAAGTCAAGGGGCGTAAAAATAAATTTAAAAAATTTTAGCTTAAAACGCCATTTTTCTTAAACGCGCCCTGTAAATTTTATAATCAGGAATTGTCTGGACGACAAACTGCCAAAAATTCTTGGAATGGTTGAATTCTTTTAAATGGCAGAGTTCGTGCACCACTAAATAATCCAATAATTCTTTGGGCAAATGCACAATTTTATAATTGAAATTCAAATTGCCTTTTTTACTGCAGCTCCCCCAGCGGGTCTTTTGGTTTTTAATGTTGATGCGGTTGTAAGAAAAATTATAAAACTGGTTCCAATACTTTACTCTCTCCCCTGCCAAAACCAAAGCTTGATGTTTAAACTTATGATACTCGCGCTTGCCTGATTTAAAAAATACCCTGCCTTTATACTGCTTAAAAAACTCCAACTTTTTTATTATCCAATTGGTTTTGTCTTTTAAAAAATCTTCCGCGCGCTTAACATCAACCCTCCAAGGCACAGTTAAAATTACGCTAGAATCGTGCGCTACAGACAAGCGCACGCGCTTTGCCCGCCGGCTTACACGAAGCTTGTACGGAATAGTTTGATTTTTGGTTTTAATTTGGTTATGCATCATATTTACTATACCAAAAATCCCGCCCGATCCGCCAGTTGGCGGACGAGGGGGCGGGATTTTATTCAGCGTGTAATCCGCGTTATAATCCGCGAGCGATCTGCGCCGTATTATTCGGTTTCCACCGCAATGCTTATAGCTTCCTGGGCGTCTACAGCTTCCTGCGCCGCCCTTTGGTTAAAGCCCGTGCCGGCGGGAATAAGTTTGCCTATAATCACATTTTCTTTAAGTCCGCGCAAATAATCTATCTTGCCGGTTACGGCCGCCTCAATAAGCACGCGCGTGGTTTCCTGGAAACTCGCGGCTGCCAAAAAGCTTTCGGTGTTGAGCGAAACCTTGGTAATGCCCATCAACAATTGCTCGGCCTCTATGGGGCGTTTGCCTTCCTTAATTAAGTCTTCGTTAAGCGTATTTAATTTGGACTTGTCCACAATTTCGCCTGCCACCAAATTGCTTTCGCCGGAATTAGTGATGCGCATTTTGGAGAACATCTGCCGGACAATCACTTCAATATGCTTGTCGTGGATGTTCTGGCCTTGCGAAGCGTAAATGTCCTGGACTTCCTTAACAATATATTTCTGCGCTTCCTGAGCGCCCTTTAAGTGCAAAAGCTGGTTCGGGGAAAGGTTGCCTTCGGTTAATTGGGTGCCTTTGGGGATAAGGTCGCCTTCTTTGACGAACAAATTGAAGCCGGCCGGTATCAAATACTCCTTGACCTCATCGGTTTCGTGGATAATTTCAATCGTGGAATTGTCCCCTGCCTTGCCCGAGAGCCTAACAATGCCGCCGGTCTTGGCTTTAAATGATTTGCCATTTTCGTCTATATACAGGACTGCCCCGGCATCCACCTTGCTGCCGTCCTTAACCGAAGAGTGCACGTTCTTGGGCATATCATAAGTGTCTTTTTCCACGTCCGCGCCCTGCACCCTCACCACCACTTCCTTATTGGAAGGCTTGGTGATGTAAACCTGGCCGTCAATTTCGCTTACATACGCCTGGCCTTTGGGTTCGCGGGATTCAAACAACTCTTCCACACGCGGAAGACCCTGAGTGATGTCTTTCACGGCAGCGCTGCCGCCGGTATGGAAAGTCCTCATAGTGAGCTGGGTGCCGGGTTCGCCGATGGCCTGGGCGGCCACAATGCCTACAGCCGCTCCCAAATCTACCATTTTGTTAAAGCCCAAATCATAGCCGTAGCAAAGCTTACAAATACCGCGCGGGAGTTTGCATTTAAGCACGCTCCTGCATTTGATTTGTTCAACGCTCTTGGCAATTTTTTCCGAAGTTAAGTCGTCTATAGCGCCATTTTTTTCCACTAAGATATTACCGTCTTTGTCTTTAACGTTTTCGGCAGCCACCCTGCCGAACAGGCGTTTTTCAAACGCCTTGTTCATTTTTATACTGTCCTCCAATGTTACGTAGTCAAAATCATCGGTGCCACAATCTTCGGCATTAACTACAATGTCCTGGGCTACGTCCACCAAACGGCGGGTCAAATACCCGGCATCAGCCGTACGCAAAGCCGTGTCTGACATGCCTTTCCTGGAACCGTGCGTGGAAATAAAATATTCCAAAACCTGCAGGCCTTCCTTAAAGCTGCCCTTGACCGGCAATTCAATGACATCGCCGGCCGGGTTGACCACCAGGCCTTTCATACCGGACATTTGGGTCACCTGGGAAAGCGAACCGCGCGCGCCGCTCGTCACCATATAGTGCACGGGACTGGCATCGGCCACGGTGGAAGAAACGCCTTTGGAAATTTTTTCCGAAACTTCAGCCCAAATTTCCACCACGCGGTTTTTCCTTTCCTCTTCAGTCAAAAGCCCTTCGCGGTATTGGCCGTAAGTGGCTTCCACTTCCTCGTCGCCCTTTTTGAGCAATTCGTATTTGTCCTTAGGCACCAGCAAATCGTCCATGCCCCAGCTCAATCCGGACTGCTTCATGTAGGTAAACCCAAGGCGTTTAATTTCATCGATTAAATCCGCTGTCCTTTGCGTGCCGTGGAGGCGGTAAACTTCGCGCACTAAAGCCTGCAGGCGCTTTTTGTCAAAGGCCTCGTTTTTATAACCCAATTCTTCAGGCAAAATTTTGTTGAAAATCAGCCTGCCGACCGAAGTCTCCACAATCTCGCCGCGGGACAAGAGGACCTTAACCTTGCTTTGTATTTGCACGAATTTATTATGGTAAGCGAGCACGGCTTCTTCTGGGCTGGAAAAAATCTTGCCCTCGCCTTTAAGGCCGTCCCTCATTTTGGTGATGTAGTAGCAACCGACCACCACGTCCTTGTCAGGGGTCATAACAGGGTCGCCGCTCGCGGGCTTAAGCAAATTGTGCGCGGAAACCATAATCTCCCTGGCTTCTTTTTGCGCGAGTTCGGTTAAAGGGACGTGCACGGCCATTTGGTCGCCGTCAAAGTCAGCGTTAAAAGCCGCACAGACCATAGGGTGCAATTGGATGGCCTTGCCTTCTATTAACAGCGGCTGGAAAGCCTGGAAACCCAAACGGTGCAAAGTCGGAGCGCGGTTAAGCAGGACATAATGCCCTTGGATGACTTCTTCTAAAATATCGTAAACTTCGGTCCTGCCCTGTTCAATAAGGCGGTTGGCGCTCCTCACGTTATGGGCGAACTCCCTGGCAATCAACTTGCTTATCACAAACGGCTTGAATAATTCCAAAGCCATATTTTTCGGCAAACCGCACTGGTGCAATTTCAAATTTGGGCCCACCACAATTACGCTCCTGCCGGAATAGTCCACGCGTTTGCCCAAAAGGTTCTGCCTAAAGCGCCCTTGCTTGCCCTTAAGCATGTCTGCCAAACTCCTGAGTTTCCTTTTTTGCCCGGTAGAGGCGGTAACTTCTTTGCCGTGGCGCACAGAGTTGTCTATAAGCGCGTCCACTGCTTCCTGGAGCATGCGCTTTTCGTTCCTGGTAATGACTTCCGGGCCCTTAATTTCCAAAAGTTTCTTTAAGCGATTGTTGCGGTTAATAACGCGACGGTACAAATCGTTCAAATCGCTGGCCGCGAACCTGCCGCCGTCTAATTGGACCATAGGCCTTAAGTCCGGCGGGATCACAGGCAGCATGGTAATCAGCATCCACTCGGGACGGATGCCGGCGTTGATAAGGCTTTTTACGAGCTTCATGCGCTTAAGCGCCTTCCTTTGCGCCTGGCCTTCTAAGCTAGCTGTCTGGGTTACTAAATCCTGGTAAAGCTGCTCCAAGTTAACTTCCTCTAAAAGCCCTTTTAAGGCCTCAGCGCCGATCCCGGCCGTAAACACCGGCCCGTATTTCATAGATAAATCACGGTAGGCAAGCTCGGAAATGACCTGCATTTTTTTGATGGATTTAAGTTCGCTCCTAGCCTGGTCGCGGATAGTTTCTAGGGCGGAAAGCTCCTGGCCCCAGGCGTCTTTAAGGCGCGTAATTTCCGCGTCAATTTCCGCTTCCAGCACGTCGGGATCTTTGGATTTCTGCTGGCCTTTTTCGCTCTTGGCTTTGCCGATAAGCAGTTCAAACTTTTCCTCTATTGTCTTCTTTTTGGCCTTAAATTCCTTTTCAATCTGTTCCATCATTTCCAGGCGGGATTCTTCGTTGACGCCGGTGATAATATAGGAAGCAAAATACGCGACTTTTTCCAAATCCATCACGCCCATGTCCAAAATAAGCCCCAAGCGGCTGGGCACGCCGCGCAAAAACCAAATGTGGGTAACGGGAACGGCAAGCTTAATATGTCCCATGCGTTCGCGCCTGACGGACGATTTGGTAACTTCCACGCCGCACTTGTCGCAGGTCACGCCCTTATAGCGGATCCGTTTGTACTTGCCGCAGTAGCATTCCCAGTCTTTAATAGGTCCAAAAATTTTCTCGTCAAAAAGCCCGTCCTTTTCAGGGCGCTGCGTTCTGTAGTTGATGGTTTCCGGCTTGGTGACTTCCCCGTGCGACCACTGGGTAATGGTTTCCGGACTAGCGACTTTTAACCGTACGCCTTTGAAATTTTCAGTATTTGTAAACATTAAATTAGTAATTAGAAATTAGTAATTAGAAATTGGTTTACTTCCCTTTCCTATCCTTCTTCCTCACTTTTTTCTCCTCGTCCGCAAACAGGCTCGCGGGATTTTCCAAAACCTGGGCCGCGGGCGCTGTGAGCTGCTGTTCCTGGTAAACCATTTGTTCCTGTTCCAAAGCATTAGCAATTACGCCGTCCTGGCCCAAGAGTTCAACGTCTAAACATAAGCTTTGCAATTCTTTAACTAATACCCGGAAAGATTCCGGCACGTTGGGCTTTTTGATGGGTTCGCCTTTGACAATAGCCTCGTAAGTTTTGCTCCTGCCCATAACATCGTCGGATTTTATAGTAAGCATTTCCTGCAAAGTGTGCGCCGCACCGTAGCCTTCCAGGGCCCACACTTCCATTTCACCAAACCTCTGGCCGCCGAACTGCGCCTTGCCGCCCAATGGCTGCTGGGTAATTAAGCTGTACGGGCCGGTGGAACGCGCGTGCATCTTGTCATCCACCAAATGGTGCAACTTCATAATGTAGGCCACGCCTACCGTAACTTTTTCGTCGAACTGTTCGCCGGTTTTACCGTCGTACAAAACTACTTTGCCGTCTTCCGGCACACCGGCTTTTTTAAGCTCGCCCTTTATTTGGCC
>Ga0209542_10011406_pt1 | contig 15761 bp, 14 predicted proteins | sample RifCSPhighO2_01_FD_184028 | JGI IMG/M metagenome (GOLD analysis project Ga0209542, IMG submission 184028) | Soil microbial communities from Rifle, Colorado - Rifle CSP2_plank highO2_0.1 (SPAdes) (version 2) | ecosystem: Environmental > Terrestrial > Deep subsurface > Rock core/Sediment ... | reverse complement strand
CCCCCGGAATAGCCCGAACCCGAGCGCCAATCCGACGGCCAGAACCGCGACGAGCGTTGCGCCGATCATTCGTGTACTCATTCTGTCACTCCTTGCCCCTGAATTAGGGCGGTTAATGTGCTAACTGAATATATTCATTATAGCATACTCGCTATCATTTTGTCAATAGGCCTAAAAAACAGCCATTTTGGCTGTTTTTTAGGGGAGATTATTAAATTGAATTGTGGTTTAACTTCAATTCAATAATTATTTCAACTTTTCTACCCACTTATCGGTCACTTCTCTGGCAACTTTTTTCTGATCTTCAACCACTCCTTGCCAGTCTTTGTCTTGATCTTTCAAAAATATATCAATATCAAAAACAACCCCTTCAAGTTCCTCCTTCTCTTTTTCCAAAGCGTCCTTCAATCTAAACAATAAGTTTTCGGGAATTTCTTCCATTTTTTCCAGAAGACGATTCTTGATTTCATCATCAAGGGGCGACTGAGCAAGCAATTCACCGATACTGTCTGCTAATTGTTGTTGAGCTTCGTTCATTTTTTAAAAAGTTTAATTACAAATTTATTAGAGTCCTGGGTTTTGAATTTGTTTCATTATTTCAACAGGAATTTTCAGTGTGAAACCTTCCGGCATTGTTCTTGAACTCTTTAGTCCTTCTACGACATTGTTAACCCATTCTGGCTCATAATGTTTTATTGAATCTAACACTGCCTGACTCCATTCTTTAAGTTGTTCCCCTGTTGGCGTAAAGTGTCCCGGCCCATTCTGAGCCATTTCTTTCAAGGTGTTCCAGACATTTCCGTGCATACCTTTTTCAACAAATTCTCTGGCGGCTTCAGCTCCGCCGGCTCCTCCAGCCACTGCCTTAGCAGCAACAATAGCTGCTTCTTTGGTCGCCAAAAATGTCATTGAAGCCCAGCCAACTCCAATCCACGCTAAAGCTTCAACAGATCCCCAAACATATCTCCGATACCAATTTTCATCAAGATTCCTCCTCATCAACTTAGCAAAATTAACAAAATCTTTTCTGAATGCCCCATCACGTAATTTGTTTAGTTCACCTCGTAAGTCAGCCTGAAAAGCCAACTTATTCTCTTGAGTAAGAACATCCTGCCCTGCTTCACCTCTATACTCAGCAAGCTTATCAAGCAAATCGTTCCCGGAAGATTTAATAATATATTCAATCTCCTCGTCGTTTTCCTTCTTTTTTCTATCACTAATGATATCACTATTAGCTTGATAAAATTCAGCTGTTCCGATACCTTCAAGATTATTCTTTTTGAGTTCATTTGTAATTTCTTGAGCCTCTGCTTGTGCCTCTTCTAAACTAAGGTTTCTCTCTTGCTGGATCAGAGTTGCTAATGCATCTGTGTCATTTGCCACTTCTTTTGTTTTGCTTCTGAATCTTTCTGCCTGATGGAATTCCCAAATACCAAAATTCCAGATACCTTTTCCCCTCTCTTTCAACCAACCCCATCCGCTTGGTTTCTTCGGCTCTTTTTCCATTTGTTGAGACATCACCTCCGGTTGTGGTTGCACTTCCGGCTGTATTGGATGGACTTCTTCAGATTGTATTGACTCACCTGGTTCTTCTGGAGATACTGGCTTTATAGCCTCTTTTCTCAAACCAAGAAGCGACATTCTTGATTCAACGGTTTCTGAACCTCCACTTATACGATTGGCACCCATTATGGCTTCTTTTCCTTTATCATAGGAATCTCTCAATCTTTTCACAAACCCTTTCGGCGCCGGTTTGTCCGGATTTGCTTCAGCCTCATGCCTCTCAAGAAGCAAAGCCCTTTGGGCTTCCCAGTATTCAACACCTTCGCCATTAAGTCCTAATGTTTGACGATTAGCTTTTTCAGCATCAATCCTCCCTTGAATTTCTTCAAGAGTCATGTCGCGGTGAGGAGGTTCAATCTGGGGTTCAGCGACTGATTCTCCTGCCTGACGAGAAGGGTTTTGGCCTATTATGTTTTCCACCACTTGTTTGACCAGTGAATCTTTGTCAAAATCTTCTGGTCTAATTCCTTCTGATACTTCTGCTGGTTTTTCCAATGAAGACAAGGCAATTTCAACTTTGGTTAAACTAGTTAGTTCTGAAATTTTTTGACTGTCATCTTCATTTAAACTACTAATTGAGACAAGAAATAATTCTCTACGCTTATCATATTCTTTTTTCACAGCTTTATAATCTTCTACATCCGAATCTGACATTTCTTCAACTTTCTTACCTCTTCGCAATTGATTGAGAGCGTAATGAGACGACAAAACATCCCTCTTTGCTTTGAGAGTATCTAAATACAATTCTTCTCTACTTTTTTCTTGAGTTTTAAGACTTTCGACTGGTATTCTTTCCATGACTTTAAAAATATCACCCCCCCCCCAACAATGTCAACTTCAATTTGTTGATAAAAATTAAATTAATCTTTGATATAATGATTAGGATGCTAAAAACAAAAAAACAGGGATTTATTATCTTTTTAATAATTGTCGGGGTTGCTAGTTTTTTTCGTTTATTTTTGATGGTGCCCATCGTTGCGATGGGCACCATCGTTTCTCCACTCACAGGTATCCTGACAGTTATTGGTCTTTATCTTTTAACTAAGGAACTATTTGAATGGCGCCTAGCTTCTATCGCAAGCTACCTGATGGCAATATCTTTCTGGCATGTCAGTTTTTCACAAACTGATTCTGTGACGGTAGTAATTCCTTTTATCCTTGTTTACTCTTTTTATTTTCTTTGGAAGGGTATAAAACATGGTCACCTTCCGGATTTCTTTTTGGCCGGTCTTTTTGGCGGTATTGGTTTTTATACATCCTCTTCTTACTATGTAGCCCCTATTATTGCGATCATACTGTTTGTTAATTACTGGCAATATCTGAAAAATGACTTCAGTCATTCAAAATACGAATATGTCAAAAATAAATTTCTCAAAGGATTCGTCCTGTTTGCCCTGACGGCTTTTGTGGTCGCCCTTCCTGTTCTAGTATCTTTCTGGCAAAATGGCGAATTGTTTTTGTCTCTACAGGCAAGACCTGTTCTACAGGTCTTGCCTGTTATAATAAAAACTTTGGGAATGTTTAACTTTTCTGACTCTCCTCTGCTTCCTTGGCCGGTAGGGGTGTTTTTTATCGTAGGTTTTCTAAATGAAGCAATCCATTGGCTTAAAAGAAAACATGGCCACCTCTCAACTTTACACACTTTTATGTTTGCTTGGTTTTTTGTAACGCTTATTCCAGGATTTTTATCTGATACCGCACTAGATATAATGTTGACTATTGGGGTCTTGCCGATAGTAATGATTTTTACGGCCCGTGGAATCTGGTGGTTTTTTGACAAGCTCAACGGTTGGTACGAAGTGCGTGATGCTTATTTTAAAAACCTACCCACCCATAGGCGTGGTAAAACCCACACCATAACTGTATTGGTTATGGTCGTCTTCTTGTTTTCCATTGGATTCATGGAATACTGGAGATATTTCAAGTAAAAATGAAAGAGTCTTTTCCAACACAAAGCCGAGTAATAGAAGGACCTGAAACATCACAAGAAAGTGAGGAAAAAAAATTAACTCTGGACGAAATAGAGGCGGGTTTAAAATTTGCAGAAGATACGGGGCGTTTATTAGAAAAAGCGTATTGGGAAGATGAGCGGGATAAATATTTTCAGTCTACTGACGAAGAAGCTTTGGAAAACCTAAGCATAATAAATAGAGATGTTGAATCTGGTTCAAAAAAACAAAAATTGACCCCAATTGAACCAGACTCCACCTTTGACCCCGAAGAAGAATTATCTCAAATCAAAATACTACCAGCTAAAGAAAAAATGGGTAGGTTAAAAGAATACAAAGAAAAACTTGCCTATCAAAAGGAGGGTCTTGCTAAAATGCAAGAGCAACTAACAGAAATAATAAGAAGTAAGCCCAACATATCTTTTGATGATCTTCTTGAAAAAATCCATGAATGGGGCCGTGACTATGGTTTGACTACCACGCAAGAGGAGCTTTTTGGTGATACGGTATATAAATTTTATTCTAAACACCTAGCGGTAAGTAAAATTAGAAAAGAGTACCCAAAAGATGAAGATCTCTACGAAGTTATGTTCGCAGAAAAACCAAAAGGAAAAATTCAAGTCATTGAAGGTCCCATGACTCTATATTTCAGATGTTTCGACCCACGAGATTATGCTCGAATTTACAGCCAGGTTTTTTTAGATCAAAGTAGTTTAACCGAAAAAGATTTAGTTAAATCAAGCCAATCTGGCGGTGTAAGCATACAAACTTCTTTGATACCAGAGTTAGCTGGTACTATTATAGCCGAAAATTCAGCATTGGCAACAGGAGAAGAGGATTCAAAATCTATTCATGTTCACGAAGAACAACATGCTATAAAAAGATTATTTGAAGATGAAGAGAAAAGAAAATCACAAAGTTGGCACAGAATCATAAACGCAAAAACAGATGAGGAGTTTACTCGTTTAATTTCAATAGATTTTAGATTTGAAAGAGAACCATCAGAAAATGGGGCCAAAGACGAAATACTTGCACTCCTAAAAGACGGGCAGTGGGAGAAAGGTTCTATATACGATTTCATGATCAAGCCCGAAGAAGAAGGAGGTCTATATGACTATTCTAAAGATCTTAAGGAAGAGCATGGAAGAAAAACTGAAAAAGCATTAATGGATCAAATTCAAGATTTAGACAACAAAAAACGATGGTCTGTACTGTTTTGGGAAAGTAATCAAAAAGTTTTTGTTGAAGAATATAACAAGATAATTAAAAACGGCATAGATGCTGCTTTCAACTTAAGATTTAAGGGTGACCATACCACGGGAGAAGTTATCGCTATTTTGATTAAAGAACCCCTCTCAAAATGGCCCAAAGTTGTAAAAAGGTTATTGGCAGTTAAAATAAAAATCAAAAAAACTAAACAACTTAAACAATGAACACAAAACTTGTTGCCGGTATAATAATAACTTCGTCCGTAATAATTGGAATTTCCAGCGTTTGGAACGACTCTCCTGTCGTTGATGAAATTCCCCATATCGGTGCCGGATATTCATACGTTGTTCAACACAGCTATCAATTCAACCCAGAACATCCTCCGTTAGCAAAAGACTTGGCCGGATTAGGATTGTTAACTTTAAACCTCAGCCAATCGGCGTTTTCCCAAAAATATAGTGCCAATTGGCCAACTGATGTGAATGGTCAGTGGAATTTTGGCAGAGCTTTAATTTTTCAGACAGGCAACGACGCGGTAACAATGGTTCGTGTGGCAAAAATACCGGGAACGATATTCTTTGTTATTTCGGCATGGATAGTTTTTATCTGGACAAGAAGATTATTTGGAGATAAGGCCGGACTTCTAGCGGTGTTCTTATTTTCTTTTACGCCGACCGTTATTGCCCATTCCAGATTGGTCACCACAGACGTCGCTCTTCTTTGTGGCATTATGGTGTCTCTGTATTTTTGGGAACGTTATCTTGAAAACCAGAACACCAAAAACTTCTGGATAGCCTCAGTTGCAATTGGTTTTGGCCAACTTACAAAATTTTCGGCATTTCTTTTAATTCCATTAATAATTTTTTTGGCAATGGTATGGGCATATGCTAATCATAAAAAACTATCTGGAATAATAAATATCGCATGGAAAACGGTCTTAATGGTTATTGTGGGATTTGTGTTTATTGTCGGTCCGATATATCAACTACACCTTTTAAATTACTCAGACGACAAACAAAAGGAAGACGCAACGGTTATTTTAAGTTCTTACGGTAACCGAGCATTTGCCGACCCTGTCATTTGGGCATCTGACAAACCTGTTCTTAGGCCTTTTGCTCAATATGGACTTGGTGTTTTGATGATTTTTCAAAGAAATGTGGGTGGTAACCAAACCTACTTTTTAGGCAACATGTACAACAAAGCGGTAAAATCATATTTTCCTATCGTTTACACATTAAAGGAACCTATTCCTTTTTTGATTCTCTTCGTCATGGCCGTCGTCGGATTTTTTGTGTATGCCCGCTCCAGAGAAAAACACTTGAAAGAGTGGTTAAGAAATCACTTCGCAGAAACGGCAATATTTTCTTGGGCACTTTTCTATTGGGCCACCAGTATTAATTCAAATCTGAACATAGGAATAAGACATTTGATTCCTGTGTATGGAGGTACTGCAATTCTTGTTGCGGGTCAGTTGTCTGTTTTATACAAACACATAAAACAAAAAAGGGCCTATATTATTGCCTTTATTGGGATCATGTGTGCTTGGCTTTTAGCTGAGACTCTTATGGTCTTCCCTTACTACCTAACATACTTTAATCAGTTAGCGGGCGGACCGGCCGGTGGTCATAGATATGTTGTTGACTCAAACCTTGACTGGGGTCAGGATTTAAAACGTCTTGCCGATTGGGTTAATACTAATAATATTGAAAAAATTAGTCTTGATTACTTCGGCTGGGCTGACCAAACATACTATTTAGGAAACAAGCTGGTCTGGATACGCAATAATCAATATACTAACGCTAGTGATTTCCTTCGAGATAATCCAGGTGGCGGATACATAGCCGTATCAGCAACATATTATCAGCAATCAATCGTAAGTGATAAAAATTACACCTGGCTCACAAAGCATCAACCTCTCACTGTCATCGGCAACTCAATTTTTATTTGGAAAATAGAACCATAGGCCTTGATGCTTGCTTTATTTTTTATTCTTATAAATTACCCGTACGGGTAATTTATAAGAATAATTATTTCACTATCCTACGAACCATGATTAAATATTGAAAAACTTCTTTATTTCTTTTTCTTTAAACCCTACGGATTCAGCCAAAATAACATCTACGTAGTCAACTATTTTTAAATTTTGACACACATATCCGAGTTCCTTTTCGCAAGTATAAGGAATTACAAAAACACTTTTCTGCAACATGTAGAACCCGAGATTTTTCAACTTAGCTCTCAACTGATTTCTATTTTTGTGCAGTTCTTCTGGAATATCGAAAATAACTATCCTCCACTTTTTGTCCCATTTGCCATGCCCCAAAAAAGAACTCTTTAACGTAGAGCTACTAAACCATTTTCTTCCTTTATCCGTGAATTTATAATTATTGCCTGCAGTTTTACGAATAATATTCCTATATTGTAAGTTTCTAAAACCTTTTTCTGTCTTTTTATAGTTGGATCCGGACACATGAAAACCTTTATAATATAAAGATTGCCACTGCCAAACTTCATGGAAACCTTTTCCTGTTTCGATAACTGCTTTGATAAATTTAGGAATAAAATCTGATTTCATAAAATGTATTTATAAGTATAATGTATACTTATAAATTACCCGTACGGACAAATCATAAGATAAATGTTTTTATTAATCAATAATTTAGACAAAAAAATTAAAGCAGGCCCTGAAAGGCCTGCGTGGGAAGTGACTGCGCTCACTTGCCAAAGCGAAGTATTTTTATCGCGGGCTCCCCCGCCAAGATATACCATACCGGGCACGCTTTCACCTCGTAGGACTCCCTCAGCGTCAGATATTGCAGACAGCCGACGGAATACCCGATGGTCATGATGATGGGACAGCCGACGGCGAAGAAGATGACGAGACCGAGCAGAATCGTGGGGATGACACCGACAGCCCAGAGCAGAATCACTAGCGGTACAACGACCGCATCAATCCTTGCCCAAAACCTGATGCCACCAACGAGTTCTTCGGTGTACGCCACACCCTCTTGCCTGTTTGTGGGAAACGGCGCACCTGGACGAAACAGTTCTTTCAGCATGGGTTCCTCCTGAAATTCAGCGTGTTTTAATTATACCATGTTTCTATGGTATTTGCAAGTTTTGCCAAAATTTGCCCAAAGATTAAAGAGAAGATTTAAGATAAGAAAAGATTAAGAAAAGAACCTGAAATGAAACGGACACGCCACCGGATCTGACCGGCTCACACTACCACCCACGACCGTATGTTTGGGCCCTGTGTTTTTTATTGTGGCTCCCCGAAGGGAACTCTATATAAAATAGATGGGCCCGAAAAAAACCAGCAAATTACTAACAACTTGAGAACTACTCGAGATATTTCCACAAATGTTTACATCCTTAAAGGCCAAATATTTCTTACTTGTATGCCTAGATTTTGAGGTATTTACTGGTTTTTTTCGAGCCCCCAGAGAGAGCTTTGCCGGCTAAAGCACGGCGCACTCCCAGAAGGACCCGATATGTAAAGAACTTAATGTATAACCATTATAGCAAAGTCCAATCATAAAGTCAAATGATTGTGCTGGACGGGTACATCGGTAACACTTTTGAGTAATTAACTTCAAATTGGATTGGAGTCAGGTATTGTAAGGTCTGATGAGGCCGGTGGAAGTTGTATTCAATCAGCCATTCGGTAAGCTCTTTGTTAAATATACCACAGTCACTGGTCAGATGACCAAGAGCGATGAATTCATCCTGTAAGGTGCGGTTGAAGCGTTCGTCAAAAGCATTGTCTTTCGGAGTTCTAATCCGCGAGTGGTAATGGGTTAATTTGAGTTCTGTGGCAGCTTTCTCAAAATACTTGGCAAACTCCGAGCCATTGTCGGTCTGGATGTTCTCAATCTTGCCGTCAAGGAGATAATGCAACCTCTTTAAGAAGTCCGCGGCATAGGCCGAGCCGTGGCCAGGATACATCCTGGCAAAAGCGATCTTGCCATGGACATCAATGCCGGTCAGAATATATCGCCTCTGGCCATATACATTGAGACAGATGGTATCAACAGCAATCAGGAATCCGGAGCGGGGTTCCTTTTTGAGTTCAGTGATACGCTTCTTGAGGCCTGATCTGGCCCGTTTGGCTTGGGTCAGCTTGTTTTTCTTGGGATGGTAGTAGAGGTGGTGTTTGGTGATAACTCGCTGAATCTTCCAAGAAGAGATCGGCTCTTGGTATATGGTTTCATATATCACAGACAGCTTCATCTTGCCGTAACGGATGTATCTGGCGCGAAGAGCCAGGATTCTCCGCTCTTCTTCCCTGGTAACCTGCCAGATGCGGGTTCTCTTTGGACGGCGGCTTTTTTCTTCAAGCGAGGTAAGGTCATTCGGATTGTATCGCTTCCGCCATTTGTGGAAGGTTTTGGGAGCAATGCCGAAGTAACGGCAGGTTTGAGCGACGGTATAGCCCTGATGATGGTAGTCCATCCATTTAAGGCGCCGGTGAGCTGTTTTTGACAGATTGGGCGTGACCGATATCTGAGGCAGGACGTATTGAATGCTCATACCATCAATATATCGCTGAAGGCCTAATTTCTTAAATGTTAAAAGGTCATTTTTGCTTAATTTGTCCATACAAAAAAGATACATCAGAAGTGTTACCGATGTATCTCATCTTTTGCAGTAGTCTCAAATAACCTGAACTTCCGACTCTAATTTAACACCAAATTGGCCCCAAATGTCTTTTTTAATTTTATCAGCTAAATTTAATACTTCTTCAGCCGTTCCCTTTCCGTAGTTAACCAAGACCAATGAGTGTTTTTCAGAAACACCTACGTTGCCAAATCTTTTGCCTTTCCAGCCAAGCTTTTCAATTAGTTGAGCAACGAATAGTTTTACTGATCCATCTGCTAGTTTAAATCCTTTCAGATCGGAGTGGGTTAAAGTTAGATTTTTAAAATGGCTAGTCGTTATAATAGGATTTTTAAAAAATGAACCCGCATTACCCAGTTCATCTGGATAAGACAACTTTCTCTTCCTTGTGTCCACAACCGCTTGTCTGACATCGGCAACAGAAGGATTTTTGCCTTCAAAAATTTTATTTAAATCGGGATAGTTAATATTTAGTTTTTGGGTTTTAGATAAGTTTAAGTTTACCCCTAAAACAACTAGGTTTGTGCCTTGTTCATGCTTAAAAAAGCTGTCACGATACCCAAACACACAATCTTCAACAAATAGATCTCCAATCTCTCCGGAAACGGTATCTAATACTTTGCAGTTTTCAAAGACATCTTTTAACTCCACACCATAAGCACCGATATTTTGATAAACAGCTGCTCCTGCAGTTCCCGGAATCAATGACAGGTTTTCTATACCGCTTAGACCTCTTTCTACTGACCGTTCAACCACACAATCCCAACTTTCTCCGGCCCCAATACTTAATATCGCGTGGCCTTTCTCGTCATTAAAATCCAGTCCCTTGATATTCATCTTAACAAATATTACTTCCTGCTCCCAAAACAAAGATGGGTAAGTTTTTTTCTTTGGAAAATCGTAGAGCAAACTTTAAATCATCAACACTTTCAACTTCACAAAAATACTTTGCCGGTCCACCAATCCGAAAAGTCGTATACGGCGCCAAGATTATATTTTCCCTGATTATCATTTATAGTAAACCCTCCCCTCAATTCTTAAATCAATATATTGAGGGTGAAAATCAGGGTTTTTTGTTTTTTCGTCCATGAATATTTTTAAAACATCTAACTGGTCCTGAACATCAAAATCGGTTGTAAAAACAATATAGTAGTCAGTGGTATAGACTCTAAATTCATTAAACGAGTCTTTTGGGATTGTTATATTTTTTATCTCTCCTGTCATGTTTTTTGCCACCTTCATAATTGGCTCAAAAAAGTCGTTGTCTATCTGCCTGTCCGACTTGGAATCTTGCTGATTAAGTTTATCTCTCTGGTCATCAACGGTTAAAAAGATAAAGCCCGATGACTTGGCCGGCTGGCCCCAAAGAACCTTTTCTTCGTCAAAATAGGAGCACCCTCCATCTGGCGGGCCAAAGCACCAAATTCCGGCCGGTTTTCTTTCCAGAAAATCAAACATTAAACCATGAAGAAGTTTTCTGTGAACGTTTATAGATTTAAATATCGGATAGGCTGAGGCAAATACAGTCTCTAAATTTCCAATATTCATAAAAAAGATGTTATTTCTTTTGGGTAAGTATCCTAACACTTTTTGGTTTAATTCATTATCTACCTTTTCCCTAAATTCATCCGAGTTAACTGTATTCAAACCATTAAAGCTAACCTCCCGAACATCAAAAAATTCTGAGAAAAATAAAAGATAGATTAGGCCAAACACAACAATTATAATTCCGGCTAAAATTGCAACAATTTTTAAAATAAAAATCTGGCGATGCCGTCTCGCCACCCCATCTTTACGATTTAACTTTTTTATATTTACCGGCCGCATGATTATATTATACCAAAAAATTTCGCTTCGGAACCAGCCACCTTCAGACCCGCCTCCGGACTCCCTGCGAGAGTCCTCGGCTATATGAGCCACAGCTTTTGTTCGGCAGTCTTCCAGATATATTATACTGCCTCAACCCTGCCAAAAGCTGGGTCTCAAATGTCTTCAGGTGGCTGGATTCCTACGCTCTAATATTAATCGGCCCACCCCACCTCTGATTTTGCCTATTCTGAGTCTGAGAAAATATATGAAAGCGAATTAAGGCCTGCCGGCAGGCAGGGATTTATCCAAAATAATAGGTCGAGCGCCGAGTAGCCATTCGCTAGTAGGCGAATGGCGTAAAGCGAGGAGGCAAGCGAGGGTTACTTATTATTTTGGCTTTAAATCCCAAATGAGCTAAATATGTTTTTGAAGACGAGGACCGAGGCCAAAATCAGAGGTGGGGTGGGGAGCAAGCTATTTAATGTCCTTAATCCCTCCCATAAACTTGCGGAGAACTTTTGGAACTTCAATAGTACCCTTCTTGGTCTGATAGTTTTCCATTATTGCAATCGGGGTTCTGCTAAGAGCCAAAGCGGTAGCATCATTCATGTGAACAAATTCTGAACCGTTAGCTCGTTTTACTTTGGTCCCAAGACGTCTTGCCTGATAATCAGTCATTAGGTCCGCAGTGTGGGTCTCGCGATATCTATTCTGACCTGGCATCCACGCTTCTATGTCTATCTGTCTGGCATCCGGCCCACCCATGTCTCCGGTACAAATTGCAACCACCTGGTAAGGTATATTTAATTCTTGAAAGAAGTATTCTTGAATGGCCACAAACAAATCCTGCTCTTTTATTGAATTTTCCGGCAAACAGAAAGATTCCATTTCTAATTTATCAAACTGATGAACTCTCAATATTCCTTTCATGTCTTTGCCATAGGAACCTGCCTCTCTTCTGAAAGCGGTAGAAAAACCAACATAGCGAACCGGCAAGTCAGCTTCTTTAAATGTTTCATCCATATGCATTGGGCCAAGAGTATGCTCCGCGCTTCCTATTAAATACAAGTCATCACCTGGAATATGATATCTTTCTTCTTTTGGTTCCAAACGAGCCATTTTTTGAAAGACATCAGGTTTAATTAAAACGGGCGGGAGAACGGGAATAAACGGAGTCGATTTTACATCCAATCCGGCTTTTTTAATAATCTTTTTCAACAACCTTTCATCCGTTAAAACCGAGAGTCCGTATTGAATAATAGCAAATTCCATTAAAACTAATCCGCGTTTTAAATAGGAAAATCTTGCCCCGGAAACCTTTGAACCTCTTTCGTTATCAATTAAATCCAATGCCTCACCAAGTTCCCAATGTTCTTTGGGTTTAAAATCAAAACTCTTTATCTTGCCCCATTTTCTTAAAACTTTATTCCCTGATTCATCGGGCCCAACCGGCGTGTCTTCGGTGGGAATATTTGGAACGGTCATCATGAGACGTTCGTATTCCTCTTCAACTGATTTGAGTTCGTTTTCTATTAACTTTATTTTTTCTTTCAATGCCTTTAACTCCTCCAAATCAACCGGTGACTGCGGTCCTTTTGACCTTTTGTTTTGCTCCGCCTTCAATGATTCGGACTCGCTTAGTAGGTGTCTTCTTCTTTCGTCAGAAGCTAAAAGCTTGTCCAAATCCAAAGCTGACCTTTTGTTTTTAATGGCTTCTCTGACTTTGTCTATATTATTTCTGATAAATTTTATATCCAACATGTTATTTATTCTATAAAATTTGTCTTGTTTGGCGAAGTTCAAGGCGAGAGCGAAGCCTGGACTGAGTCATAGATATCTATGGTGAGGGAGGACTGGAGCTCTCAACGCAGAAATTGGTCAAACCCTTTAGGGCCCGTCCCGCTTACGAAAGTTAGCGGAGGGCAGACAAGTTTTATTTTGGTTTCATAAGTGGGAAGAATACGGTTTCTCGTACTGGTCTATCCATCAAAAATGCAAAAAATCTTTCTGACATTCCAAATCCTGCCGTGGGGGGCATTCCATATTCTAATGTTTCCACAAAGCTCTCGTCCATTCTCTGAGCTTCCTTGTCTCCCGCTTCGCCCAGTTTTGTTTGCTGTTCAAAACGCTCTCGCTGATCAACGGGATCATTTAATTCGGAAAATCCTTTTCCCAATTCTGTGCCTCCCGCCACAACCTGAAATCTTTCAACCCGATTTGAGTCTTTCGGATATTTCTTAGCAAGTGATTCAATTTCAACCGGTGGCAACACAAGGAACCCCGGTTCAATTAAATTGGGTCGGACTTTCTTTTTGAAAATCACATCAATAAGTCTGCCTTTTCCTATATGCTTGTCGGCGTCTATCCCGACTTCTTTTGCGTAATTTACCAAATCTTTCTCGCCAACGTCCTGAAGTTTTAAGCCGGTGTATTTTTCAAACTCCTCGTAATAATCATAGCGTTTCCACGCAGAATTCCAATCAACCATTTTGTCTTGATATTGATGAGCGGAAGTCCCCAGTGTCTCTGTGGCTATATGTTTAAACAATTCCTCAACGAGTCCCATCAGTTTTTCATAATCATAGTAGGCCCAATACATCTCCATTTGGGTGTAATCCTGCAAATGCTCCCTATCAATACCCTCGTTTCTGAAAATTCTTCCGATTTCAAAAACTTTTTCATATCCGGCAGTTATTAATTTTTTAAGATTAAGTTCCGGTGAAATTCTCAAAAACAAATCCATATTCAAGGCGTTCATGTGGGTTTTGAATGGTTCAGCATCAGCTCCTCCCGGAATTTGTTCAAGAATAGGAGTTTCCACTTCAAGCCCGCCCTCTTTGATTAAAAACTCTCTCGTTGCCTGCCAAAACTTTGATTTTTTCACAAACAATCCCCTTTCTTCAGGATTCATAATCAAATCAAGATATCTTTTGCGGAGACGCTCTTCCACATCTTGCAGGCCCTCCCATTTTTCAGGCAGAGGTAACAATGCCTTTGTCAAAAGTTTGAATTCTTTTACTTCTAGAGTTTTTTCATCTTTTTTTGTGCTAAATAAAAAACCCTTGATTTCAACAAAGTCACCCGTATCAACAAAGTTTTTGAAAATGTCGTATCTATCTGCACCGACAATGTCTTCTTTAATAAATCCTTGAACTTTGGCGCTTCCGTCATTTATATCAAAAAACGTAGAACCGCCATGTTCACGCCTCGCCAAAACACGACCGGCCAAAATTATATCTTCCTTTGAAAAACTAAGTTTTTCAAAATTTTCTAAAGCATCAGATATTCTGTATGTCCGATTGGAATTAGCCGGATATGGATCAATACCGGATTTTCTCAACTCCTCAACTTTATTTATTTTAGTTTTACGAATTTCGTCTAAAGCCATTATCACAAGTTAATTGTCTGGTTCAAGTATATCAATTAAACTTATGGAGGTAAATATTGTAAATTCAAAAATACTCTATATACTTGAACCAGCTCATTTATTTATTGAGGTGCACAATGGGGCGGCTTCAAAAATTCATAGACGAAAGAATTCAATATTTTCTTAACCAACGCGACTGTCCGGAAGTCAAGGTTCACATTCTCCCTGGAGGCAAGATGCCAAGAAGGGCAACGGATGGGTCTGTGGGATTTGATGTTTTTTTGAGGGCGGTTGTATCGGCACATGAGATGGATCCCGATAATAAAATACTAAGAAAACCCCTTTTTAACTTTAAAGACGTGCCGAAAGACAATCCTTATGTGGAGAGGCATATAACTGTTGCCCCCACAGAAAATGGAAATGAGCTTGCCTATACCATGGAGGAGGGAGAGTCGGTTCTTGTTGGTATTGGTATTGTTGTTGAAATGGAATTCCCTTTATTTCATTGGGTCGTCCCAAGAAGCGGTCTCGCTTCAAAATGGGGCATAACCGTCACTAATGCTCCGGGAACAGTTGATCCTGACTATAGGGGCGAAGCCGGAGTTCTTGTTTTAAACAACAACAAACATCCGTTCTTGCTAAAAAAAGACATGAAAATAGCACAAGCGTTATTTCAGAGAGCAATTATCCCTGAGTTGGTAGAAATAGAGTCATATGAAGACTTGTCTAAAACTTGTCGAGGTACAGGAGGATTTGGATCTACTGGTATCAGATAATTTTAAAAACCCGCATTTTTGCGGGATTTTTGTTGGGGTTGACAAATAGGTATTTATTATGCTATAATGTAAATACGTTCACTGACAATTCGTTCGGAAACCCGTAAACCCGCCTAAAAGGCGGGGAAGAAGGAAACAGAAGATGAAGACCATCCAGATTCACGGTGCCCCGTCGTTTTCTAAGGGAAAGACCCGCGCCCAAGTCGTGGTGCTCGTCAGCAAGGGGCGCAACCGGCGCTCCGTCAACAGACACCTCTTGAAGCAGGGGTACCGCTGGGTCGGCCTCAATACCGACGAGCGGGCGCCCGAGCTGAACAGCCGGTGCGAGGCAGAACTCGCGACGGCGGACAGCACCCTTCGCGCCGCGGAAGCGGTGATGGAAGCACTCCTCAAGGAGAGCGAGGACACCATCGTCATCGAGGCTACGGAAGGGAAGCCTGTCATTTCGGATGACGAGAGGGCAAACCT
>Ga0209542_10011402_pt1 | contig 15763 bp, 25 predicted proteins | sample RifCSPhighO2_01_FD_184028 | JGI IMG/M metagenome (GOLD analysis project Ga0209542, IMG submission 184028) | Soil microbial communities from Rifle, Colorado - Rifle CSP2_plank highO2_0.1 (SPAdes) (version 2) | ecosystem: Environmental > Terrestrial > Deep subsurface > Rock core/Sediment ... | reverse complement strand
AAAATGGGCAAAAGAAATTGGGCTTGATGCAACTAAATTCAACTCATGTTTAGATTCAGGAAAAATGGCTTCTGAAATAAGCAAAGATATGGCTGATGGAACAGCAGCTGGAGTTTCAGGAACACCTGCATTTTTTATAAATGGACAACTTGTTAGTGGAGCACAACCATATTCAGTATTTAAGCAAATAATAGATACTAAAATTAAAGCATAATATTATTTTTTATTTTTTTATTTTTTTAGAAATAAATGAAACTAGTTACACCAAAGTGGATATATAGAACCTTATTCTTGATTTCTCATGGAAACAACAAACAATGAAAATGTAATGAAAGGGGGAAAATCCAACACAGAGTTATATATCCAAATAGCATTAATAGCTATACTTTCTCTTGTTATAGTATTCAATGCTGGAAAAGTGTATGGGAATGAAGGAAAAATAAGTGGATTAGTTACTAGTGTTACTAGTAATAGTATTGGAACAGTTTCTGCATCAGAAATAATTCCTAAAGGTGTTCCTGAAGTTTATGGGAAAGAATTAGGGGTTTCTTATGATGATGTGTCTCCAAATAATCCTGGATTGGCAGATGCAACAATTCAAAAACTTTCTGAATATGAAGACAAACAATTAACACAAGAACAAATGAATAGATATATAAAAATAGGAAGTTCTATAAGCTGTGAATATTGCTGTGGAGCAAAAGCAATAATTTTCAGCAATGGAGAAAGGGCCTGTGGATGTGCTCATAGTTATTCTATGAGGGGTTTAGCAAAATATCTTTTAATAAATCATCCAGATATGAGTGATGATGAAATTTTGTCTGAATTAGGAAAATGGAAAGTTTTATTTTTTCCAGGAATTCACGAACAAAAAGCTAAAGTCTTAGAAAGTAAAGGTATAGATTCGAAAGATTATATCAATTTAGCAAGTAACAAATACAGGGGAATTGAACAAGGACAAACTTCTGGCTCTGGAGGAGCAATGGTTGGAGGATGTTAAGATGAAAAACTTTATTTTTAATTCTTTTGTCTTGACATCTCTTTTTCCTCTTATTAAAAAATTTAAATTTTATAATAAAAATAAGGAGAAAAAATAAAGTGGAATGCTGTAATACAAAAGAAAAAGAAAGATACTGTGGAGATTTAGAACATAATAAAGATCATAAACAAATGAAAGGAGGCAAAATAAAAATGGAAAGACGTATTGTTTTATGGAGTGTAATTGGTATTTTATTTATTGTAGCTTTGTTTTTAGTATTTAAAGCAGGATCTGCTCAAAGTGTTTCAGCCATAGCAAGTACTGGTGGAAGTATTACACAACCTGCATCAAGTGCTGCAGCTTCATCAGGAATGGTTGGCGGATGTTAAGTGTTAATCATTAAATTTATTTTAAAATGACAAAAAAATATTTTATTTTAATTGGAATCATATTATTAATTGGAATTTTATTTTTTGTTTTTTCATCTAAAAAAACAAGCAGTTTTGAAAATGTAAATAATTTTGATGAAGAAATAATAATTTACAAGTCATCAACTTGCGGATGCTGTGAATTATATGCTGATTATTTCAAAAGAAATGGAAACTCAAATGTTAAAATAATCAGTGCAGAAAATATTGAAGGAATAAAAAAGAAATACGGAGTTCCATCTCAAGTTGAAAGCTGCCATACAGTGATTATTGGAGATTATTTTGTTGAGGGGCATGTTCCGCTTGAAGCAATAGAAAAATTACTTCAAGAAAAACCAGATATAAAAGGTATTGGAATTCCTGGAATGCCTTCTGGATCTCCTGGAATGCCTGGAGGAAAAAAAGAAAGTTTTGTAATTTATGCTGTCAATAATGACGGAAGCACCTATGAATTTATGAGGATGTAAAATGAATAAAAAATTACCTTTAGTTTTAATTTTTTCAGTTGCATTTATTTTTTTAGTGAGAAATGTAAGTGCTCACTGCCCTTTATGTGCAATGGGAGCTGGAGCTGCAGCTGTTGGAGCTGTTTGGCTTGGAATAAGCAAAGTTGTTGTTGGTTTATTTATTGGAGCATTTGCAATGTCAATGGGAATGTGGTTTTCAAAGATACCAAAAAAGGAATATGTTAAATTCCAAAAAACAATAATCATCTTAGTGATATTTTTAACAACTATAATTCCATTACTTCCAATATTCAGCTATAATAAAGGAATTTTCATTGATTTAGCAGGAGATTATGGAAGCTTATTAAACAGGACTTATGTTATAAATGCTTCATTAATTGGAAGTTTACTTGGAGGAGTCATTGTTTTTATTTCTCCAACATTAAATAAAAAAATAAAATCTTTAAGAAATGGCAAAGGAATTCCGTTTCAAGGAATTTTAGTTACTTTTTCACTATTGATTTTAATAGCATTGATTATACAACTTACAATAAAATGAAAACAGAAAATTTTATCAAGAAAATTGAAGAAATAAAAGAAAAAAGTTATTTAGATATAACTGCGTTTGAAGATTTAAGCATTGCATTAATGAATTTAGTCAGTTTAGAAGAGCATTGTTTTTTCAGTTATATAAAAACTCAAGATAAAAAATTCCTGGAAATATTAGAAATTGTAAGAGAATTAAGGAAAAAACTACTTGTTTTAATTGTTAAAAATGATAAAGATGATGAAAGCGAAAAATGGTGTATGAGCAAGCATTTTCTTGCATCAAGCATGAGATTATATGAAGTTGGAAACCGTTTACTTCATGAAGGAAAAGAAAAAGAAGCAAAAGAAATGTATAAGGATGCTGCTGAACTTTACGGATTATTCTGGAGATTAAATTCTGATTTCTATTCAAAAAATGCAAAATTAGATTTATCAAATAATAAAATAAATTTAAATAAGCAAAACAAAGAATCAAAAGGAATTTTTAATTCAATTAAAAAACTACTTGAATGCTGCAAAGAATAAATAAAATGGAAACAGAAAAATCCACCTTAGATGAAAAAGAACTAGTTTTAATTGCAGTTATAATGGCATTAATAGTTATAATTCTATTTGTTTATGTTTATTATCTCCAGCCAAAAACAGAGATAAACAAGCAATATTCAGCTAAGATCATAGAAATAAACGGAGATTGTGAGGATTGTTTTGAGATTAAGTCATTAACAGATTTAATTATAAAAGAAAACAATCTAAAAATAACATCGAGAGAAACATTAGATTATAATTCAAAAGAAGCTAAAGATATAATCAATAAATATAATATAAAAACAATTCCTTCTTTAGTTATCTTTTCTAAGAATATAGAAAAAATAAAAATTGAAAATGACATATTTTCAATAAAAAAAGATTATGCTGTTTTTGATAAAAGTGTTCCTTATATTGATTTAAAAACCAATGAAATTAATGGTTTTGTTGACATAACCGAGATTAAAACAGATAAATGTAAAGAATGTGCTTCTTTATCATCAATGAAATCACAACTTGAAAAATATGGAGTAAAGGTTGAAAATTATGAAATAATAAATTCATCTTCAATAGCAGGAAAAGAGATTATATCAAAAAATGAATTAAATTTTGCTCCTGCTTTATTAATAAGCAAAGATATTGAAGAATATTGGTGGATTTTTCCCCAGATAAAAGATTCTCTTGTTGAAAAACAAGATTATTATGTATTAAAAAACCAAATAGCTCCTTATATAGATATTAAAACTGGAAATATAAAAGGAAAAGTTGATGTTACTTATATTGAAGATAAATCATGCAGTGATTGCTTTAATGTGACTGAATTAAAAGGCTCATTTGAATCATTTGGGATTTATATAGATGGAGAAAAATATACTGATATTTCTTCATCAGAAGGAAAAGATTTATTGATAAAATACAACATAACAGAAATCCCAACAATAATTCTCTCAAAAGAAATCCAGGATTATGAATCAATTAAAGAAACATTAAAACAAGTTGGAAGTTTTGAAAAAGACAATGTGTTTGTTTTCAGGAAATTGGATATATTAAATGTTAAATATCAAACTTTGAATTAAATAAAAAATGAAATTTAGACAAAAGTAAAAATGGATTGTTGTAGCTCACATGGAAAACAGGAATATAAAAATAATAATTTAGATAATGTGGGTGAAAAAGAAGAAAAAAAGATTTCATGGATGACTATTATAATTATCATTCTTATAATTTTATTGATAGTATCTGTATTTTATTAAAATGGTATATAATATAAAAGAGAAACCTAAAAAAAGCAATGCTGTCTTATATGGATTATTAGCTGGAACAGGATTGCTTGTTTTTTATATAAGTGTCGTTAGTTATTTTCAAGGAATTGAGTTTGCTTTTTCAAATTTAAGAAGTTTATGGTATCTTATTTTTCCTCTTATAATTGGTTTTGGAATCCAGGTTGGTTTATTTTTTTCAATTAAACATGCTGCTAGAACAATTGGAATGACTTCTACTGTTTCTGGAACAGGAGCAGTTTCGGGAGGTTCTATGGTAGCTTGCTGCAGTCATTTCTTAGTTAATTTAATTCCTTTTATTGGCTTTTCAGGAGCGGCATTATTCTTGATAAAATATCAAAAATTATTTTTAGTTATAGGAATTGTATCAAATATTATTGGAATAAGTGTAATGATGAATCATAAACAAAAAATGAAAAAAATGAAAGGAGGTAAATAACATGGAATGGAAATCGTTTTTTTACGGAGTAATAACAGTGTCTGTTATTTTATTAGCAATGATAAGTTTTGGAGTTGCTCATATTGGCAATAAGATTAGTGGAAATGCAGTTGCTGGAAATGGTCAACTGGATACAACAGGCTGGACAGACAACGAAATAATGAATTATGAAATGCATGGAACAATTCCTTCAAGATTGCAAGGAAAAGTAGCAGCATCTAGTGCAGCTTCATCAGGAATGGTTGGCGGATGTTAATTAAAATGGATAAGGAGATTATTATTTATATTATTATCGGAATTTTGATAGCTGGGCTTTTAATCCTTACATTTAATCCTGGAATTTTTCAGGCATTAAAAGATTCTGGAAAATCCGGAGCAGATAAATGCAAACCAGCTCCAGGATACACAGAAGAATCATGGAGAGAACATATGGGTCATCATCCGACTATTTATAAAGAATGTTTAAGTTGATTGTATTTATTATTTAAAGAAATTAAATGAATAAAATAAAAATAAGATGAAAAACTTAATTAGAAAAGTAAATAAAGAGAGTTAAATAAAAATATTCTCTCTTAAATTAATAAAAATAAAATGAAAGGAGGTGAAAATAAAATGGAAAAAGATAAATTAAATGCTAAAAGAGTTGCATTTAGCTTGGCAAGTGTTATAGGCATTGCATACATTGTTTGTGTTATTTTAGTGGTAATTGCTCCTGAAACAACAATAAAGTTCTTCAGTTATTTATTTCATGGAATAAACATAGAACAAATTCCACAAACTTCAATATCATTCAGCAATGTCATTATAGGATTAATTGAAGCTGTAATCTACTCTTTATTAATTGGATGGCTTTTTGCGGTTATTTACAATAAAATTAAATAATCCTATAGAAAAAGACATTAATTTTTTACCATTCTCTTGTCTTTTTCTATCTGGCAAAGGCGTAAATATGATAAATTAAAAACGTCCTTTGTTATAATGTCATTGATTACATTATGAAACTAGTTACATCTAAATATATATAAAGACTTAATTCTAAAATTTATTAATTTATAAATATAGGCACTTAAAAATAAAATGTCATTCAATCAATTTGTCAAAGAACTTGAAAATAACAGCAGAGTAGAAGGAGAATTAATTAAGACAATGCTGTATTCATTAGCTACTTCCTTGATTATTTTAGCAATTTTATATTATATTAAATTGAAATATATAGAAGATTTTATTCCTAAATATGGTTTTTATTTATTTTTTTCTATCTTAAGTTTTGCAATAATTATTCCTTCAATAAGGCAAGTCAGGGCTTATAAAGAATTTACCTGTATGTCCGGAATGATGATTGGTATGACTATTGGGATGGTTGCAGGATTTTTATCTGGATTTTATATTGGAGCAACTAATGGGATGTTTTATGGAAGCGTATTTGGAATGAGTATAGGGATTTTTCTTGGGGTTTGGACTGGAAAATGCTGCGGTATTATGGGGATAATGGAAGGAATTATGGCTGGATTTATGGGAGGATTAATGGGAGCTATGACTTCAGTAATGATGATTAATGACAATCTAAAGGCTGCAAGTGTAATTGTGTTCTTAGTTTGTTCTATAATTATATTTGGGTTAAATTATATGATTTATTTTGAAGCTAAAGAAAATGAAAGACAATTAAAAGAAGACTATATTATTACAATTATTTTAAGTTTTATATTTACATTATTGACTGTATGGTTAATGGTTTTTGGACCAAGGAGTACATTATTTAGTTAAGTTTAAGAAGGTTTAAAAAGAACAATCAAGTAAAATTAAAATGAAAAACATATATTTTTTAGGAATAATTTTTATTATTATAGCTATAACTGGTTTCTTTTTACTTTCTGGAAGTGTAAAGGATAATATTGTTACAACAGGAAATGTAAATAGTGAAAATGTACAAGTTGTTAAATTATCTGTGAATAATGGACAATATGTTTTAGCCCCCTCTAGTGTTAAAAAAGACACTCCTGTTAAATTAGAAGCAGATATATCTAAAATGCCTGGATGCTCTAAATCAGTTGTTATATCTGAATTTAATGTAAGAAAAACATTTACTTCAAAAGATAATTCAGTAGAATTTACTCCTAATAAAGCTGGAACTTTTTACATAACCTGCTCTATGAATATGTATAAAGGCACTTTTAATGTTTTAGAATCTGACGGAACAAAATCAAATTATATCCAAGCACTTGCTGCTCCGAGTGGTGGTTCTTGTGGAATGGGTGGAGGATGTGGATGCGGAGGTTAAAATGAATGAAATAAGTGAAAGTTCTGGAATTAAAATTAAAAAAAAGTACATGTATGGATTAGTTATAATTATAATAATTGTCGCAGGTTTTTATTTTTTTAATAACAGTTCTGCTGGTGTAAATGGAAATGCAGTTAACAATGTCAATGTCAATGGTAATACCAACACTAATTCTGCAGATGCTCAAAAAATAACTTTAAGCATGAAAAATGGAAATTATTATCCAAATATTATTGAAGTTGAATCTAACAAGCAGGTAGAAATAACTCTTGATAATAGTATTGGTGGATGCTATAGATCATTTACAATAAGAGATTTAGGAATTGCAAAGAATTCAAGATCTGCTGAAGATAAAATTATCTTCACTCCAACGAAAAAAGGGACATTCAGGTTTGCCTGTTCAATGGGCATGGGAACAGGAACTATAATTGTGAAATGAAATTTATAATATCTAACAAGGTTCTAAAAGTGTAAAGTGAATCACATATCTTAACATGTTTTACTGATAATTCACCTGCTCCAAAGTCGCAAGTTATTGTTAAAAATTTAACTTAAGCGAAAAACTTGATAAAGTCAGTTTTGAACTATTGATTCATGAGCTTGCGAATGCAAATGTTAGCTAAAAAGTTGACTTTGCAAAAAGCAATGTTTTATAAACCAAGAAAAAAATGGTATTATATGTTAAGTCTTGAACTCCTTGTGTTTTCAGGGCTGGTTCAAGATTGAATTCTTGATAGAATAATATGGAAAAAAAGTTCGAAGAACTTGGCTTAAGCCAAGAATTGGTAACTGTTATTAGAGAAGCTGGATTTGAAACCCCTTCAGAAATTCAAGAAAGGGCAATCCCATTAGCAATAGCTGGAAAAGATATTATTGGAGCAGCTGCAACAGGAAGCGGAAAAACACTTGCATTTGCTTCTCCAATGATTGAAAATCTAAAACCAAACAAAACAGTTCAAGCACTAGTTTTAACCCCAACAAGAGAGTTGGCAGAACAAGTAGCAAACTCAATAATCTTTTTCTCAAAAAACAGAAGATTAAATATTACTTCTATTTATGGGGGGGTAAATATTGAAAATCAGATAAAAAAAATTTCAGGGACAGATATTATTGTAGGAACACCTGGAAGAATTTTAGATCATTTAGAAAGAAAAACCCTTAGATTAAACAATATAAAATTTCTAGTCCTGGATGAAGTAGATAGAATGTTTGATATGGGATTTCTAAAAGATGTTGAAAAAATACTGGCTAATTGTTCAAAAGAAAGACAGACTATGTTATTTTCTGCAACAATCTCAACAGATATAAATTACTTATCAAAACGTCACACAAAAAACCCTGTAGAGATTTCTGTAAAATCATATGTAGATAGTTCAAAGCTGAAACAAATCTATTATGATGTAGAAAATGATGAAAAATTTTCTCTTCTTGTTCACCTTCTTAAAAAAGAAATAGGGGGTCTTGCAATGGTTTTTTGCGGAACAAAACATAAAACAGATTTTGTTGCAAGAAATTTAATAAGACAAGGAATTAATGCAAAAGCAATCCACGGAGGTTTAGTTCAAAATAAAAGAACAGCTATATTAAAAGAATTTCATGGTAAGAATGTTGGAGTTTTAGTCTGTACAGATGTTGCTGCGCGTGGACTTGATATTAAAGGAGTTTCTTATGTTTATAATTACGATCTTCCCCAAACAAATACAGGATATATTCATAGAATAGGAAGAACAGCAAGAGCAGGCAATGAAGGGAAAGTGATTAATTTAATAAGCAATGCAGATTATGAAAATTTCAACAACATTTTAAATGACAAACAAATTTTTATTACACCAGAACAAAAACCAGAATTCCAAAAGGTTTATGTTGAACTAAACAGAAATTTTGGAAACAGGCAATTTAGAAGATTTGGGGAAAATCAGTACGATAATAAGCCAAGAAAATTTGGAAATCAAAATAATAACAGATCAAGACCTCAAAGAGGAAGAACAAATAGATTCTCAAACAGATCATATCAAGGCAGAAGCAATTTTCATAACAAAGACAGAAAAGGAAATAGATAAAAAATGAAAATCCCATCTATTAATATTAACCTACTTAATTATCTACTCTCTTTAAATGGAAAAAAGACTTTGACATTAGAAGATTCTTTATTATCAGCAGAGATATCAAAAGTTTTGAATGCAGAAGATGAAACTGCATTAGAATTAAGATATAACAGACAAAATGAAGCTGAAAATTTTATTTCTGATGAAGCTGAAAAAATATACTTGTTTTTAGAAGAAAACCTATTTGCTGATAAAATTGCTGTTAACTTCTATCCTGAACTGGACTTTCCAACTATAGCACTTGTTGGAAAATATAAAGCAACATTTAGTAATTAAATTTATTAACTATTATTTACTTTATTAATTATGAAAAAGAAAGGTGTTGAAAGAAGTCATATTAAAAAACTAAGTTTTAAGAAGAATATTTCTGTTGTTGTATTGATTACAATTTTATTTACTCTTATTGATACAATTATTCATTATTTTTGGGAGGCTCTTGAAATTTATTATTATCCTATTCCAAAATCACTTGAATTTATATCTTCATCTCCTTTATTCTGGTATGCTATTGGAAAATTTATTGCAACAATTATATTTGGAGGTATTTTACTTTATTTTTTAGTTAAATTAAAATGGAATTTTTATTTGAAGACATTTGTTTTTTCAGTTATAATTGTTACTTTACTTGAAGTAAGATATGCCCTTTCAGGATATTATGTAATAAAATGGCATATTTATAATACAATAATGCATTTCATAGTTTTGTATCTTTCTTCAATTGCTGTTTTTAGAAGTTCTAAGGTTTTTGAGAAGTGATTTTCTATAATTTACCGTAACATTTAAATACTATATATGTAGTTAAATATCATATGATAAATAAAAACATATTACATTCATGCCATAAAGAAGGTTTTAATGACGATGAAATTTATGGAGCATACAAGATATTTTTTGGAACTTTAGTCTCAGAATCAAGATTAAAAATAATTAATTTTCTTAGAAATGAAAAGAAAAATGTCTCTGAAATAATGAATGAATTGAATATGGATCAAACAGCTGTTTCTCATGATTTAGCCAGATTAAAAAAATGCGGTTTTGTAAAAATGGAGATTGAAGGAAAATACAGATATTATTTTTTAAATGAAAAAACTATTAAACCCCTTATGAGTTTAATTGATGAACACATGTCTAATTATTGCATTCATATTTTAAAAGAGAGTGAAAAGGAGGTCAAATAAAATGAAAAAAATCTTAGTATGGATTGTTGCATTGATAAGCCTGACAAGTTTAAGTGTTGTAAGTGCACAAACCTATAACTGCCCTGGTTTTGGGATGATGGGAGGATATGGTTATAGCGGAGTTGGATTAATCTTTGGATGGTTATTTATGGCACTTGTTTTAATTGCTTTAGTATTGTTTATTATATGGCTTATAAAACAAATACAATCAAACAATAAAGGGAGAAAAAATTAATGACAATTAAAAGAATAATTAATGGAAAAACCTGCTACAGATGTAGTGAATGCTTACTTTATTATAAAAATAAAAAAATGGCTGAAAAATGTGAAGAATGGTGTAAAAACCATAAAAGTTGTAATATTGAAATAATTAAACATTCAATTAAAATCATAGAAAAAGACAAGAGAATGGTAAAAAATTAATGTCTTTTTCTATTTAGCAAAGATGTGAATATAGTAAATTAAAAACGTCCTTTGCGATAAATAAATATTGGAGGAAAATAAAACATGGAAAATAAAAATTTTAGAACTGCTAAAATTGAAATTGAAGGGATGCATTGTGCTTCATGTGCTTTAAATATAGAAAGAAGTCTATCAAAAGTTCCTGGAGTTAAAAATCCAAGAATCAGTTTACTTTTAAAAAAAGGAACTGTAGAAGTAGCTGATAATGTAAAAGAAGAAGAATTGAAGCATGCTGTAAAAAGAGCAGGTTATAATACAAGATTAATAACTTTTTCATAAACAATTCCTTAAAATACAAATATAAAATGGAACACGAACATAATCACCATAAAAAGGGAAGGTTAAGCGAAGGAAACCGTATGGTGTCCTCGCATGATCACAGTGATGAATCTATTGAAGATTCTGAGATAAGTGATTGGAAGAAAAGACTTATTGGAGCATGGATTTTTACAATCCCCATAGCAATAATTATGCTTCTTGATAGATTTTTAAAAATAAATTTATTTATGTTTCTTCCAGAATATGCTATGACTCTTATCCTTTTAATTATTGGATTTCCGGTTATTTTTGTGTTTGGATTTCAAACTATTAAAGGAGGATTAAGAGGATTAATCAGTTTTTATTTTAATATGGACTCTTTAATTGCATTAGGAACTTTAGTTGCATATTTAACTGGAATTTTAAGTTTGTTTATGGAAATTCAGGATTATTCTGGTATTTCTGCAATGATAATGGCTTTTTTTATAACTGGAAAGTATGTTGAAGCTAAAGCAAGAGGAAGAGCTTCCCAAGAAATTAAAAAACTTCTTGAATTAGGAGCTAAAAATGCAAGAATTACAAGAGACGGAAAAGAAATTGAAATTCCCATTTCAGAAGTTGTTATTGGAGATGTAATGATTATCAAGCCAGGAGAAAAAATTCCTACAGATGGAATAACTGTAAAAGGAGCAAGTAGTGTAGATGAAAGTATGGTGACAGGAGAAAGCCTTCCAGTAGAAAAAAAGATTAATAGTCCTGTTATTGGAGCAACAATAAATCAAGACGGCATTTTATATGTTAAAGCAACAAAAATAGGAAGTGATACATTTTTAGCTCATATAATTCAGTTAGTAGAAGATGCTCAAGGAACAAAGGTGCCAATTCAAAAAATGGCTGATAAAATTACAAGTATATTTGTTCCGGCAATTTTATTTTTAACAATATTAACCTTTTCAGGATGGTGGTATTTTTCTCAGGATTTAAGTAGATCAATCGGAGTAAGTGTTGCAGTTCTTGTTATTGCATGTCCATGTGCTTTAGGATTAGCAACTCCAACAGCTTTAATGGTTGGAAGTGGAATGGGTGCAAAAAGAGGAATTTTAATCAGAAAAGGAGAAGCAATCCAGACTATGAAAGAGATAAAATTTGTAGTATTTGATAAAACAGGAACAATAACAAAAGGAAAGCCAGAAGTTACTGATATTTATACTGAAAAGAAAATATCCCAAACATATTTGTTAGAAACTGCTTCAAGTCTTGAAAAATTATCAGAACATCCTATTGCAAAGGCAATTGTTGTTTATGCTGAAAAAAAAGGGATAAAAAAATACAAGCAAGTAAAAAGTTTTAAAATCTTAAGAGGAAGAGGACTTGAAGGATTTATTGGAAAAAACAAGATTATAATTGGAAACAGAACATTAATGAATGAAGAGAAAATTTCTTTAAAAGATGTTGAAGAAGAAATTTCAAAATATGAAGAAGAAGGAAAAACAACTATGATTATTACTGAAAATAAAAAAGTGATTGGAGTAATCGGGGTTGCAGATGCTTTGAAAGAAGATTCAATATTAGCTATTAAATATCTTAATAGAAGAGGATACAGGACAATTATGATTACAGGAGATAATGAAAGAACAGCAAAGGCAATTGCACAAGAGGTTAACATTAAAGAAGTAATTGCAAATGTTCTTCCTGAAGATAAAGCAAAAAAAGTTGAAGAACTGCAAAAAAGAGGTATGGTTGCTTTTATAGGTGATGGAATTAATGATGCTCCTGCATTAAAACAGTCAAATGTGGGGATTGCAATGGGAACAGGAACAGATATTGCAATTGAAGCTGGAGATATTGTCCTTGCTAAAGGTTCATTAATTGGAGTTGTTCAGGCAATTAATTTATCAAAAGCAACTTTCAGCAAAATAAAACAGAATTTATTCTGGGCATTTGCATATAATGTTATAGCTATTCCATTGGCCGTTGCTGGATTATTGCATCCTGTTATCGCAGAAATAGCAATGGCTGCGTCATCAATTACAGTTGTAACAAATGCAAATTTATTAAGGAAGAAGAGGATATAAAAATTTAAAAATAACAACAACATATATAATGTATGGTAACGCCAGTTGTGTATCATCAAGGGTTAACTTTTAATGAAGTAGAAAGGAGATATAAAGAAGTTAAAAGTGAATTTGAAACTATTAAAAGGAATTATTCTGGATTCTTTGGAAGATTTAAAAGAAAAATTGATGAATTTAGAGATAAAAAATCACTTTCTGATTGTTGTGTAGTTCTTATTCATTTATGTCTTGAGAATTCTGTAAAATCAGACTACAGTTTAAATGTTGAAATAGCAAGGCTTAATTTTGAGATATTAACTTATCTTTCTACATTTGATAATTCTGGGATAAGAAGATATAAGTTTAATTAAAATTTTATTTCAACAAATATATTACACTTATATTTTAATATCTTTTTCATTAAAGTATTTCATAACATTAAATGTTTCATCAATTTCTCCAGAGTTGGATATGATATTCATAAATTTGATTGCTTCAAGAGGATCTATGCTTATTAATGTTGGAAGCAATTTTGTTCCATGCTGTTCATATAATCTTTTTCCCAAAATATTGCCTAATCTATTTCTAACTTCTTCTGATAATCTCATAGATTCCCTCATTTTCCAAAATGATTCATCACCTTTTTCATTTACTTCCTGAATAGCTTGTTCCATTGGAACATAAGAATCTCTAATATTACCTTTAAGGTCTTCTGATGTTTCATCAAGAAAAATCCCCAAGTCTAATTCATCATTAACAGCATGAAGAGTATATCTTAAAACCATAGTTTTAAAATTTTCTGTTAAAAATCGTTCCATTTTTACTTCATCAAAATTAAAAGAATGTTCTTTGCAATAAGATTCAAGATTAGGTTTATCTGTTTCTGTTCTATATTTAATATGTCTTAGGAATCGTGGATTTGTACCACCTTCTGGATTATAATTTCCCATATAAAAAAGAGCTGAATGCTGCAAGCTTAGAAATTCTTCCATTTCTTTGCAAACAGATTCATAACATGAATTTATTGCCTGCCCAACTAAATCTCTTTTTTGCAATTCTCCAAAATCATCATAAAGAGTTCCTGTATATAAATGCAAATATCCTCCTTTTTCATCTCTATCACAATCTTCTTCTTCCCATTCTTTCTTTGCAATAACATATGGTATAAATAATAATTTTGACAAAGTATTTATATCCCATAATTCAAATGTCTTATGAATTACAGAATTAGCTATATCTTCTAATGTTTCTTCACGTTTTTCCTGTTCTGAATCTTGAGTCATTGTTTAGATGAATTTTATATATTTAAAAGATTTTCTATTTATTTTTGATAGAAAAATCTACAATTCATTCCACCCATTTCCTTTATTTTTATTTTTCCAATCTTCTAATTTTTGAGCATCCATTTCAATTTTATCTGCTTTTCTCAGACTTTTTATCTGTTTTCTTGTTAAAATAGAATAGTGCTTAACTTTTGTAAGATAATCCGGAATATACCAAATTTCATCTTCTGTTGTCATCCATGCTTTTTTGTCAAATCTGGATAAATCAACTGGATTGGAATATTTTCTTAATGTTTTTTTTGCATCATCATTAAAATATTCATTAAAATAACTCATAACTAATTCTCTTACAGAATTATAAACTGGTTCTCTATATCTTAATATAACGTGATTTGATTTTGAAATTGCCCCCCATTTTCCATCTCTTTTAAAAACAGTGATAACATGATCATAATCTTTGTTATTAGCTTCCAAATCAACTAATAAGGGTTTTTCATTATTAACTCTTAAGATTAAAGCTGCAAGAATAGCTGCTTCAATGCAATGACATTTATTTTTCTTTAAAATTGTTCTTGGAGACAAACAAGTATCTCCGTTTTCTTCAAAATTAACCGGTATTTTGTTGATAAAATCCTGAATCTTGCTTGGAATATTTAAACTTTTAAATAATTTTAATTCTTTTTTTGTCAGGCCAAAATTATTAAGATTATTCCTTTTCATTCTAACAAAAGGAATAAAGGGATTATAAATTTTGGGTTGAAATTAGTCAACTTGTTAAATTAACATTTGCACTCACAGGCTCATGAATCAATAGCTCAAAACTGACTTTATCAAGTTTTTCGCTTATAGAAAAAGACATTAATTTTTTACCATTCTCTTTTTTTTCTATCTAGCAAAGGCGTAAATATAGTAAATTGAAAACGTCCTTTGCTATAAATTAATTTTTAATGAGAAAATCCAAACAAAGCGGGATATCTAAATATAAATGACTTGCGACTTTGGAGCAAGTGAATTATTATATTCTTTATTTATAATTAAATTAATAAATAATTTTTATTTTAGAAATAAAAAATATAGTTTGCTAAAGCAATAAGTATAAAAACCCTGGATTATACATTTTTGAATTATAAAAGGATGAAAAAATAAACGAGGAAAAATGGAGAATAAAAAAAGCGGTAATGAAGAGGAAGAACACCATAAAGAAGATTCAGGAACAATTACTTTAAAAAAAGATACAATATGGAAAGTTGCAACAGTTGTATTTGCATTACTATTTATATTAAGCATTTATACAGGAGGATTTGGAATAAGAAATAAAACAACTGGAACAGGAAGTGTAATTGCTCCTATAAATGATAATAACAATAATGGGGATGCTGGAAATAATCCATCTAATCCATCAGCTAAAGTTGATGTTTCTTCAGATGATGATGCTGTTTTAGGAAATAAAAATGCTCCTATAACTATGATAGAGTTCAGTGATTATGAGTGTCCTTTTT
>Ga0209542_10011400_pt1 | contig 15764 bp, 12 predicted proteins | sample RifCSPhighO2_01_FD_184028 | JGI IMG/M metagenome (GOLD analysis project Ga0209542, IMG submission 184028) | Soil microbial communities from Rifle, Colorado - Rifle CSP2_plank highO2_0.1 (SPAdes) (version 2) | ecosystem: Environmental > Terrestrial > Deep subsurface > Rock core/Sediment ... | reverse complement strand
GCTCACCGGGTCGTTGCCATACCCGACGAGAAACCTGGGGAAAAAACAGCTCTCCACCGACACTGCCGCCTATGTGGCCAAAAGGATCCTGGAGGGCAGAAAGTTGTCTGAGTTCCATTTCGTGGATGAGGTCGAAGTGCAGTTGGGCGAAGGGGAATCGATGACGTTGCCGTTCCCGTATGTCCTTGAGGACAACAAAGTCGTCATCAGCGAAAAGTTAGTTGAGCATCTGAAAAGGAGAAAAGGATTCTGAGCGCCTGAAAGCCCGGTCATTTCTTCCTGTTTCTCAGTGCAATGGCCGCCGCACCGCCTACTAAGACCATCCCAAGAAGGAGATAGAGCATGTTGCCTGCCTGGGATTTTTCCTCGCAGTCGCTGTCCTCCCCCGCGCCACAGTCCGGGTCGCAGGTGCCGTCGGCAAGGGAATCACAATAACTGTCCGGCCGTCCGGATGCGCAGTCTGTCGAGCAGCTATGGTAGCTCTCGGACGTTTCGCAGTTGCCGTTGCCGCAGGTGCAGTCCCTGGGGCAGGCATCCGGGGACTCGGAGGCGTCGCATTTTCCGTCCTCATTGCAAATCGAGAACGCGGCAAGGTCGGCCTCGAAGAGCAGGGAGCCGTCTTTCAGGATCTGCAGTGTTTTCGCATTGGAGTAATAGGGAAGAAGCAGGTCAAAGGAGGTCTTTCGCGCAGGATGGGAGCGCTCCGCCATGCTCTTGTCAAGGGGGATGCTGTAGAGCCCCTCGGTTGGCAGATTGAAGGTGGTCTCGAAGAGCACCGCTCCCCCGGAGGAGAGGATGCGCGCAATGTAGTCATTTCCTGATGATGGGGGGGCAGGGGCTGCCCCTATTACCATAATGTCCTCAAGGATGAATGTGTTGCCCTCGTAATTGAAAACAGCGGAATAGGAGAGCGCATGGGCCACGGGCAGCATCAGCAGCGCCATCACGGCTATCATCATCCTCATCCGTATCCCTCCAGCTTTCTCTGCATCTCCCTCTCGTTTACCGGGCCGTAGTCAACGCCCTGCTCAAACTGGTTGTTCATGAAGGAGCCGATGGTCGGCCTGATGTTGTTCCAGTCGTAGCTGCAGCCGCCGTCAGACCAGTCGCTTCCGTCGGGGAAGGTTCCCAATTCCTCGATGGATGCCTTGGGGCTTTTATAATAGGTTGTTCCCGGCACATCCTTGACGCCGGTGTAGAAGTGAACTCCGTCTACTCCTTCCAGGTCTCCCCATCTCTTTTTTGCCGTCGCAAGATCGGGGGCGCAGTTCACCACCTGCTCGACGTTCCTGGTGCCGACGCCGTACTCGACGTACTCATCCGCCAGCCCGCCGATCGCATGGCCGAGCTCGTGCAACAGGAGCCTTCCGGAGTTCTCGAAAGCGAACTGGGAGCCCCTGACGGTCAAGAAGCCAAGGGAAAGGTAGACCACTCCCCCTCCGGGACCGTGCGTGGGGAAGAACGCAAAAGGCCTGTAGGTCTTTCCTGTCATGATCACCACGGTATCCCGCTCGCAGGTCTTTACGAATCGCCGGTAATCATCGAGGTCTGGTTCTCCATTTGCGTCATAGGCGTAGTCGGGGGCAATCACCATCCAGACGTTGAACTTGTCCGCGTTTTCCCTGAAGGGGGTTGTGCTGAGCACGCCGTTATGCGTTCCCTCGAAATCCATGACGAGCAGGACGAGGTTGGTGAGCGTCTTGTAATCGCTGATGCCGTCCCCGACAAAAACGATGTCGTGCTTTTCCGCAGGGTCTCCGCTGATGTAGACCGCGCGGCATGCGGATTCCGCGACGCATTTGTGGATGTCCGTGCTGCAGGTCATCCCCTCGCCGCACTGCGTCCCAGAGCAGCATTCGTATGGTTGGCAGGCATGATTGCCCGGATAGCCGCATTCGCACGCAAGCGCCACGCATGTTGAGCTTTGGCATTTCTGGTCGAGCGGGCAGGCGGAATCGTCGGCGCAGCCGGGAACGAACTCCGCTTTCACGGTTGTCGCGCGGTCAAGCGCCATGGTGCAGGTGCTTTCCGTCCCCTGGCATCCTCCGCCCCAGCCCAGGAACATCCATCCTTGCTGCGGCTTTGCGGTGAGCGTTACCGTGGAGTCCGCGGCGTACTCATGCACGCATGTGCCTCCGCAGGCAATGTTTCCCTCATCGGACGAGACATCCCCAGAGCCGGTCTTCTCGATGGCAAGCTCCACAAGGTCGGATTCGAGGGGGACGAACTTATACTGGTACCACTGGGGCTTTGGCTTGCCTTCGTACTGTATGGCCTGGATCATCCAGAAGAAGCTCACCTGGCCGGAGCTTGCCTCTATGGGCCCCTCTGCGCCTTTCTCGTTCCAGTTCTCCAGGATGAGCTTCCTAGTCGGTCCGTAAGGGAGTATCTGCCACCGCTGCCAGTCGGCGTCCTCTATCGGGGCAGTTTTCCACGTCCCTTTTGAGGGACCATAATCCCAGCTCCTGTCTTCCCTTATCTCCAATATCCTGGTGAGGTCAGACTCAAACACCCATTGTCCCTGCTCGTCCTGGTACCTGCCCTGGGAATGCAGTTTCCACCTTCCGGTAAGCTGGCTCTCGGAGAATATCTCGTCCTGTTGGGCAGGGGCAGGCGCGAATTTCACCCATACCTGCGCCGAGTCCTTCACTTCAGGGGGTTCTGCATCATAAACCGCCCAGAGGAACTTGCCCCCATAGCTTGTATCCTCGATAGGGCCCATGGTCTCGCGGCCATTCCAGCCGGAGAGGACAAGCTTCTTCGTGAATTCCTTCTTTCCTATCCCCCATGCGCTCCAGTCGTCGTCAGCGATGGGAAGGACTGTCCAGGTGCCTTGGGCGCCTCCGAATGCCCAGGTGCCGTCCCCTCTAAGATTGAGTGCCGATGTCGCGGGAGATGCAAATTCATAGCCCCCTTTCTTGAAATAGACGCTCTCGGAATAAATCCTCCAGCTGCCGATGAGAGTCCTGTCTATGGGGCCTTTCTGCTCTTGTCTCTCTCCCTTGCCGCCAGAAGTGTCATTCGTTTGGGAAGCATTGTCCCGTTGAAGGTTGTCCCTCTTCTCGGGGGTGGCGTCCCTCACCTCGGTGGTCTCATTGCCATTGGTCCCGGTGACGTTCGCATCAAAGAGTGAGGGGTCGAGGAAGCCTGGGCCTATCTGCGGCCTGAGGAAGCCCGAGCCTGTCTCCGGCGTTTGGAAACCGGGCCCTGTCGTCGGTGACTCATAGCTTTCATCTATCGTCGGCGCCACATATCCGGGCCCGGTTGTGGGGGATTCATAGCTGTTGTCCGATGCCGGCGACTCGTAGCTGCCGTCGCTCGTCGGCGACGTGTAGCTTCCGTCCGACTGGGGCGATTTCCAGCCACCGTCGCTCGTGACCATCCCCGTTGATTGGGGCTCGGTGAACAGCATAAAAACGAGAAAGGCCAGGAGGGCAGGGAAAGAAACGGCAAGCATCCGTCGGTGGATTGAGCGTGGCATTGGCTAGCTGCTCGTGTGCCCGAATTTCATCCAGATCGTTCCCGGCCATGTCGCCGTGGGGGGGTCCACATGGTAGATTGCCCAGACGAAATCGACCCTTGACGCCGATTCCTCGATCGGGCCGTCTGCAGTGCCCTTGTTCCAGTTGTTCAGGACGATTTTTCTGGTAGGCCCGTAGGACCCGATGTCCCAGCGTGCCCAGTCCTCCGGGGTGATGTCATTCACTTCCCATGTCCCGCCTGAGTCTCCGAAATCCCACGTGCCGTCTTCATTGAGGTACAGCATCCTGCTGGAAGGGCTGTTCAGCCAGTCATTGCCCCCCTCATCATAGTAGATCGCCTCCGAATAGATGCGCCAGCGCCCGACCAGCGCTTGGTCAACATTCAGGTTTGCCTCTTGCTTCATTGGCTCTTGTTTCTGGGGCTGCGCCGGCTCTTGCTGGTCCTGCGGCTGTATGCCCAGAATCTCAAACGTGTCCATCGTCTTTTGCATGACGCCGACATAATCTGGGAACGCCGCCTCTTCAGCCGTGTAGGTCAGCACATACGAGATGTCGTCCTTGATGGTCCAGGCCTGCATGACCTTGAGATTTGCCCCTCCGGCTTTGGCGGTATAGACGATCTTGTGCGCGGGATTGCCGTCCAGAGTGGTCGAGCCGCTCTCCCCAACCGCCATGTCTGGAAAAACTCCGCGCAGGGTCTCCAGCGATGCTGTGGTGTAGTCGTCAAGGGAAATCTGCTGGCCGGAGAGGTCATTCATCACCAGGTTGATGTTCTCCTGGAAGGGATCCGAGGAACTGGATTTTGGGGATAGAAAAGACACGATGGTCCCTTCCTGCTCCTTCTGCTGCCAGTCCGCGGCATACCCCATCCGCACGCCATACGCCTTGTCCTCGTACACCAGAAACCCCTGCTCCTTTTTGTCGGAAGAGGTAGATGGGGCGTTTTGACCGGGAGAGGCGCAGCCGGCGGCAAAAGCAAGAAGGACGAGGAGAATGGCAAGCGCATGGCTTTTCTTCATTCATTTCACCTTTTTTGTCATCCTCGGATTTCCTATTATAAAAGCGTTTCCATGGGGTCGGCAAAGAAAATATTGGCCAAAAGAAAAAGAGTGCCCCCGCGGGGATTCAGAACCAACCTTTTCTTTCGCCTCCTCTGCGTGCACGGAGACAAAGTCTCCGGCATCCTGAAAACGCAAAGCGTTTCCATGGGGTCGGCAAAGAAAATATTGGCCAAAAGAAAAAGAGTGCCCCCGCGGGGATTCGAACCCCGGTCACAGGCTGTTTGCACCCGCGCCATGCGGCTGCCGCAAGCCCGTATTCTATCCAGGCTATACTACAGGGGCAGGGATGAAAGGATACGAGGCGTCTTTTTAAAACTACTCACTCGCTCCGCGAGAGGCGGTTAGGCGCGGCCCCATTGCCGCGGGCCGCGCAAGTGTTGGCGCCCGCAATGGGGCGCCTATGGAAGCGCGCCCGTCTTGCGCTGGAGGGCGCGCCTCTCTCTTCCGCCGTAGGCGGCCTCGATGGTCTTGGTGGTCTTGGTGGTTTTGGTGGTTTTGGTGGTCTTGACGACCTTGATGAGAAAGCATCCCAGACTATTCAAACTTCTTCAAGCTGACCTGCCCCTTCCGTTTCCCTTCCAAAACCTCCTTGACGTCTTCGCCCACCTGTTTTTTCAGGGAAAGCGCGATCTTCTCGCCGAGCAGGTGCTTCAGGGTGGCGAGATTGGCGGCTTTCACGCCGGCAGCGTCCCGCACGCGGTTGTTGAACAGTATCCTCGCGCGCACCCGTCCGATGCCCTCGAAGCGGAGCAGGGGAAGCAGCTCCTCCCGCGCCCCGTAGCGTAGCCTGAAGCGCAGCGTGGAGATCTCCCGCAGCAGGGAGCGGAACTGCATGATCTTGCAGATTTCCTCGGAGGAATACAGCAGCCAGTCCGCGGTGTTCAGCTTCGCCTGCAGCTCCCCGGGGCGGACGTCGTACTGCTCGAGCAAGAATTCCTCTGTCTTCTCCTCCGACCAGTCCAGCAGCATGAGCCCGGTCTTGACGGAGTTGAGGTATTCCTCGTAGTCCGGGTCGTAGAGCGAGGGCTCCGGCTCCAGGACAGAAGCATGATAGGCAAGGAAGCGCTGCTGCACGCCCTCCATCTCCTTCGCGCGCACCCGGAGCAAAGGCCGCATCTCCTGCGTGTGCGAGACCATCTGCAAAAACGAGAACGCGTGCAGCCTCCTGTCCGAGGCGTCCTGCAGCCGGGTGACGAAGGTGTGCGCAGTGAGGGGGTCGATGTACAGCTCCGCCACGCGCTTCCCGAGCAGGGTGGGCCTGATCCTCTGCTCGTCGATCTCGTAGGCGCTGGTGAAATCGTCCTTTCCGGGGAGCACGATGAACTCCCACTCCCCAAGCTGGGCGAGCATCTTCTCCAGCACCATGCCCAGCCGGGGGATGTCGCGGAACTGGTGGGCGTAGAACGTGGAAGAGAAAAAATCAAGCAGCTGCTTCCCGGTGGAGGCGAAGCCGGCGGCGATGAGGGAAAGCACATGGGTGCGCAGCACCGGCTCCACCGCGAGCTTGGAATAGATCTCCTCCGGCTTTCCGCGGATGTAGCGTTCGACGGCCTCTTCTTCCTCCGCCTCTGTCGCGCAGGCGATGATTGCCTCTCCCATCTTGTCGTAGTTCGGCCGCCCGGCCCGGCCGGCCATCTGCAGGTAGTCGAGGACGGGGATCCAGCTCATGCCGTGCTTGCTGAATCTCCGCAAATCCCTGATGATCGAGCGGTAGGCCGGCATGTCGACGCCGTACGCGAGCGTCGGTGTGCAGCAGATGATCGAGACGCCTCCCGTACGGAACTGCTCCTCGATGAGCTCGCGCTGCTTCTGCGCCAGCCCGGCGTGGTGGAACGCCACTCCTTTTCCCAGGCATCTCGCGAGGCGCTCGCACTGCTTCGTCGGGCTGGACAGCGCGTCAAGCGCCTTCTCCGCAATGTCCTTGTGCCCCTCCGTGCTGCCCTTGAGCGCCTTGGCGATGTCCTCCGCGGCCTTCTCCGCGGATTTCTTCGTGCCGAGGAAGACCAGGCACTGCTTCCCCTTGTCCAGGGTGTCGAGCGCGATGTCAAGGACGGGATTGCCGGTCTGGCTGAGGGTTGAGGAAGCCATGGGGGGAAATATGCCGTCGGTTATTTAAGGATTTCTTTGGAATGTGAGGCAGGGGAAAATTAGTGGAAGGGCAAGGCACAAAGTATTTAAAGAAAAATTGGCAAGGGGGAGGCAATGGACGCCTATTCCCTGCTTCTGCTCGGCGGATTGCTCTTCATCGGCACCATCACCTCGCGGGAGGACCTTCATTATGGCAGGATTCGGAACAAGTGGATGCTGTTGGCCCTTGGCTACTCTGCCATCCTCACCGTTCTCGCTTCCCTGTTTCTCCTTGCCAACGGGATGTCATTGTCCAAGACGTACCTCATCCAGTATGCCCTCAACATCGCCTTTGCCTTCCTCCTGGGCGTCATCATCTGGGTCGCAGGGCTCTGGTCAGCGGGAGATGCCAAGCTCTTCCTTGCCTTCGCGGCGCTCATGCCGCTGTCCGCCTATCAGCAGGGGTATGTGCAGTCGTTCCCGGCCTTCACCATTCTCGTCAATACGCTCGTGCCGATGTTCGTGGTCTACACTGCTGCCGCATTGCTCAGGACCACTCTGAAGCAGAAGATCGCTGTCCTCAGGGAAGTGGCCGCGCCCGCAGCGGTGGTGAGGAGCATGCTCATCATCTTCGCGTTCTCCTGGGGGGGATATCTCGTGGCGCGATGGATCGCTGCCCATTCCCCGCTCGTCAATACTGTCGTCGCGATGCTGTGTGGCGTCATCGTCTTAGGGTACCTGTTGGGAAAAATGGGGGTGGACATGGCAAAAGTGGCGGGAGTGGTTGCTGCCATTGCGCTCCTCACGGACTACCGGAATATCGCAACATCCCATTTCCTCCTCTCCTTCACCCTGACGTTCGTCCTCGCCTGGTTCGTGCGCCAGTTCGTGCTCCATCTCGGCTATGATGTATTCTCCCATCCTGTCTTCATTGAGGACCTGAAGCCGGGGATGCTTCCCGCGGAGAATTTCCTCCAATTAGGGGAGAGGGGCATCGTGTTCAGGAAAAAGAAGGTCCTTCATTTTGGCTTTCTGTCCGATTTCATGGAGAAAACCGAAGGCAATCTCCTGTTCAAGGCCGTGCGGGAAGGCATCGCTAGGGAAGAGGCAGAGAAGGCGAGGAAGTTCCACAGCGAGCGGTTCCTGAGGCACCACACCGTCCGCATCTACCAGACCATGCCGTTCGCGCCGTTCCTGTTCGGAGGGGCTCTTCTCACCTTTCTCGCGCAGGGCAGCATCATTGCTCTTTTGGCGTAGGGATGGGCCTGGCGGATGGGTAAAGAGGAAATATTTAAATACAAAGAGTGGAAAAGGGTATACCTGCATGGAAAAGGAGGAGTATCAGCCGTGAACGTACAGTCACGGGAGCCCTGATGATGAAAAAGTTGCATCTCTCTGTTGCGGTTGCCTATGGCGCAGTGTTCCTTCTGCTTCTGGCCACCGCCTTCGCCGCGCAGCCGACGGTCATCTCGCTCCAGGGCAAGCTCACCAACTCTTCCACAGGCGCCCTCATCACGAGCGCAAATGTCTTCGTCAACATCTCCTCATTTGGGGGGCAGACCGTCTGGAACGAGACATTCGTGAATGGCGTTTCCAACGGCTTCTTCGACCTGCTCCTGGGCACGAATGCCGACAACCCCCTCAACCTGACGTTCGACCAGGACTACAACATCAGCATCTCCGCCGGAAGCACCGTGGCGCAGATAGGGGGCACATACCGGTTCAGGAGCGGCGTCGGCCAGATCTCGCCGAGCAACCTTTCCTCCGGCAACTTCTCCGCCCCGGGCAACTTCAGCTTCGGCGGCAGCATGTTCATCGACAAGACCAGCAACAGAGTAGGCATTGGCACCGCTGCCCCGACGACCGCGCTTGATGTCGCAGGCACGGTGACGGCAACGGCGTTTTCGGGGGACGGGTCTGGGCTGACGGGCATCAACACCTTCAACAACGAGAACATCAGCTTGTTTCTCGGCGTCCCCAACAGCTCCATCATCAGGACGGAGAACATCTCTACATTCGTCCGCACCGGGGATGGCTATGCACTGCCCAATTTCACCTCAAATCTCAACAGCGTGAACGATTCCATTTCACTCTGGAACATTTCCGGCACAAATATGTTTCCCCGTTTTATCACATACAATCTAGGCATCGGCACCGCCGCCCCGACGAAAATCCTCTCCGTGAACGGCACGCTTGCAGCCCTGACCGTCGACCCGAGCGCCAAGGACCCGACCATCAACACCACGAGCGGCACGAACATCACCATCTCGAGCTCCGACGGCAGCATCATCTTCCAGTTGGGGTGATCCGCTCCCGCCTCTTTTTGGCGCGTGTCCCGTTGGAAGAGAGGCAGGAGATTAGGCTCGGTAGAAAGTGAGGGGGCGTGAGGAAGATCAGGAATGGCATCAACTACTACGGAAAGGGCATCGGCATTGAGGAGGCTCGGGAGATTATCGGGCAATCGATAGAGGCTGATTGAGATGCTCTGGCATCGCATGAGGGTGGAAAGGGGGGAAATTATTCTTCTAGCGGGAATAAGGTGGACAAAATGAACGAGAGGACCAAGGTGCGGCTTCTGTATGGGATCATCATCATCTTGGTGATAGTGGTCATCCTCCTGCTCTTGGTTGTCTTCCAGCAGGACAATGGGGTGACGCAGTCGAACGGCGACGTCATCATCCAATTGGGGCCTGAAGCATGAGGAAACTGGCAATCCTGGCGGCCATCATCGTGATGGGTGTGGTGTTCTACTTCCAGATGGGGGCTGTGCTGGGCGCATGCAGCGGCACGGACACCTACACCCTCAACATCTTTGATCCCAATAAAGTCAAGCTGAGGAGCGTGTCATCGAGCATCACGCCAACAGGAGGGATAGACTGCAACTCAGCGACATCCAACGCCGTTAACCTGTCGGCCAACTGCCAGATGAGCGGCACCTATATTGCCAACGCCACCTGCGCAAGCTGTACGGTCATGTCCGGGGTCAATGACACGGGCATACTGACGTGCTACGCCTCCGAATCGAAGAAAGTCCTGCTCAAGAACGTCACCGGAAGCGCCATTGCCGCCTTTGACTCAAAAGGGTACCTCTACATCAGGGGATTCAACGCATCACAGCAGGGAACGCTCGACCCGCCGAGGAACAGCTACATCGTCCGCAACAACACCGGCGCAGTGGTCGCGTACATCGCCAGCAACGGCAGCATCTACCTCAGGGGAAGCATCTCCCTCAGCCAGAGTTCCCTAGCTCCGCCCAAGAACAGCTTCATCGTAAGAAATTACACTGGTGCTGATGTGGCCTACATAGACAGCAGCGGCAACCTGAAGCTGACAGGCAAGCTCTACTACAACTGGACAGACCCCATCTAACTCTTTGCTTCCTTGATGAGGCCGAGCAGGGCTTCTTTGGTGAGGTCAGGTGCCGTGCTCTGTTGCCATAGCTGGACAATCCCCTCAAAGTTGAACAGGATGCCCTCAAAGACATCAAATTCCCCAAGTGCCCGTAAAGAGAATGCAAGTTCCACCCAGTAGGTGATGTCGCTCCTGTTGAGGGAGGCTGCCCGCATCGCGCAGTTGGCGCTCTCGTTGAAGTTTCCCGCGATGTAGTGCAGGTTGCCCAGGAGAGAGTAAAGGACAGCAGCATCTTTCTGGGAATCCTGTCGTTGCCGGGCGAAGGCAGCAAGGAAGCGCGTCATGTTCCTGATGGCATCCCTCAATTCGCCATCCTTCCCGTAGAAATGCTGGCTCAGGGCATAGGAAGCCCCTTCGTCATAGGGCTCCCCGGACTCAAGGGTGATTTCAGTCCGGTGCAGTGGGACACCGAGGATTTTTTCTGCCCTTTCCAGTGGAGGTGGCGCTGCCATCAGTCGAAGTCGATGAGGAACCATTCTTTTTTCCGCTCTGCTTTCCTTATCGTCGTGGTTCCGTCTTTGATGAGGATGTGGGAATCGTTCATGACCAGGGCATCTCCTGCCTGGATCTCATCAAAAAAAGCGATGTCCTCCTCCGGCCGCGAGGGGTTGCGGAAGTACTGGCACGCGCGGTAAGAGATGCTGGCTCCTCCGGCCGTTTTTTGCAGCTCGCCATCGAAGATGGCAAAGTGCTGCTCGCCGAAGACAAGTAAGGGCTTTCTCAGCAGCCTGTTTGCTGTTTGGATGAACGCAGGCTCAAGCGTGTCAAGCTTTTTTTCCAGTTCCTGCGCAAGGGCCGTGCTCGCCTTGCATCGATAGGAGCAGGGAAGGTGGTGGATATAGGAATAGCCCTTGTCCATGAGGAAATTGTTGCAGTAGTGTGAGCCTATGGCGTTTCCATTCTCGAAAGCGGTGTTCTTAAGTGTTTCGAAGGGATTGCTGAAGAGGTGCCAGTTGTTGTATGTCCTGAAGAAATTAACGCAGCAGGGAGGATAGCCCAAGCATTTGCCGTAGCGAAGATGGTCCACGAATGGCTTGTTGGTGGATCTCCCATTGATGACAAGGGGGTACCATGCCCATTTCCTCGCGTCGGATGCCGCCTGCTTATCCCGGGCGATGAGGACATGGACCTGGCCTTCCGTGTTCTGGCCGGTGAACTTCTCGCCGCGGGAATAGGTGGTGGTGATGTTGCGGCCGCCTATAATGCCTTCCTTGCTGCCTTCCGCCGGCGCAAAGACGATGTCTGGGGCCATGACAAGTCCATAGGCTGCGCAGGCATCTGCAAGTCTCTGACAGTCCTGGACATCCACCCAATCGTCCATCACCGGCTTCAGGCCAAGCGCGACGGCAGCGAACATGGGATATTGTGGAGGGCCCTTCACGTTCCAGTATTCCTTGCCGAAGCTCCGCGGCACGTAATCCTTGACCAAGGTGGCGTGGTTTTCCATCACAATGGCAGGTCAGCATGCATATTTTATAAATCTTCATTCCGGGAGACGGTTGGCAAATAGCCATCCTCTGTGGATCGGCGGGCAAGAGCCGGTGGCAGGAAGCAAAAACGCTTAAATAGCAGTTTATCTTGCCATTCTTCATGGAAAGGGAAAAAGGGGTGAAATGGAGGATTGTATTGATCGGCATTCTTTTCACGGCCTCGGTCATCCTTGCCGTTCTGTTTTTCAAGAATATTGTGCAGGCAGAGAAACAGCTGAAGGAAAAGATTCTCTCTCCGGAAGAAATCGCCCAGAAGCAGGAATTCGAAAGGTTCTTCAACCGGGAGCAGCAGGATGCGGCAACGGAATTTTTTGGCAAGATTAAATCGAATCCGGATGTGCCGGAATCCTATGTCGGGCTCGGCAGGCTCTATTATGGCGTGACCGTCAAATTCGGCAATGAGGAGCCGATGCAGAAGGCAAGAGGATATTTCCAGTCCGCGATTGCTGCTGATCCGGACTATGCCCCGGCCCATGCGGAAATGGGATGGGTATTCCTGAGTTCCCTTGAGTTTGACCGGGCAAGGGGCGAATTTGAGCGCGCATTGTCCCTCAATCAGACCAAGGAGTCGTGGCTCGGCAAGAGCTGGGCGCTATATGGAGCAGGTAAATACAATGACGCCCTCGCCTCATTCGAGAAAACGGCGGCCTTCAGTGGGAACTTCTCCGGGCCTGGCGCGGGAGAGCTCAGCCTTTCCGCACTGGCGGGCTTGGGCTGGTCGGATTATCGCGTGGGGGAATTTGCGCTTGGCAAGAAGTATCTTGAGCAGGCAGGGAACGATTCCGTCGTCAGGATAGGGGTTGCGGCCGCTGAATACGCTCTGGGTGACGCCAAGGCGTCGCAGCAGCTTCTCGACTCGCTGCACCTGGACAAGATAGATCTCATCGTTCCCGGGGGGGAGATGAGCATCCGCGGCCCTGTCGGCAGGATGAACGTCGACCTGATGAACTGCATCCATGAGAGGAGCATCACTCCGGAGGATATTGGCTATTGCGTCAGGGAGCATCCGGAATTCGGCATCCTCATATGAGGCCAGGACCAGTGTTATTCTGGGGATTGCGCATAAATCCGGGGCAGAGCGATATTGAGAAGTGCAGGCAGCACCGATTTGTGAGCGGCATCATCCGTTGGACAAGCGGGGCGGAAGGGGAGGCTCCCTACGGGAAGGGGCCGCCCGTCAAAGGCTCAATCAATGGGCGGACCGGTGCTGCCCGGGCGTGAGCGAGAATTTTCAATATCACCGAAGGCAGGGCTCTGTCCCGAATGTGGTTAGCGGCATCAGTCGAACGCTGGCAACGGCGAGCGGCAAAGGCGTCGCGGGGGTCGCCCCTGCCCGGAAGCGAGCTTCCGGCATCCGCTGCGTGGACTACGGGGAAACAGCCTCATCCATGACAGGAGCAAAAGGCGAGAAGCCAGTAACCCGGAGTGAAACGGAGATTCGGGACAGAGCCCGAAGGCAGGGAACATTTAAAAGATTGTTCCCGTTCCCGTTCCCCTATGGAAAACAGCATTCATTTCCCCCAGCCGGTCGTCGCTTCGCTCTACAATGGCTACGCCCGGTCGGTGTTCTCCGAGGCGATGCGACTTCTCGTATCGGGGAAATACCTATCGGCGGAGGAGAGGGGAATCCTCGCCCTCGTCATAGAGAAAGGGAAGCTGAATCCGGATTTCTTCCGCAAGTCATTCATCATCTACCTGAGCGAGGGCATCCTCATGGGCAAAGATGTGGAGAGAACAAGCCAAATCAAGCGCCAGCTCTTCTTCGAGCTCGCGGTGAGGCTCCTGATGCTCGGCATTGAGGATCAGGTTGCATACGGCTCCTCTTCGCCTATCTTTTCCATCGGCCTCAACGCCGCAGTTCCGTCCGCTTTTGGCGCCATCTCGCGGAAAGGTGATGAGTACGTGTTCCTCCAGGGAGAGGAGAAGGCATGCATGCTCATGAGGAATGGCGCTTGCGCCATCACCCCAGACATAGATGTTCTCGAACAGGACAACAATCCGTTCAATGTCAATAATGACCATCCTGGCGAAAAATTTGTTTCCTACGATCTTGGCGGCATCCAGAAGGAAAAATGGGTGGCGCAGTTCCGGGCAGCGTACGCCCTCATCAAGGAGAAAATGCCGGACATCTATGAGGATATCTACTATTTCCTCGATGCCGTCGTGCCGCATGGCTGCCAGGCAGGCAGGCAGCTCTCCTCAAGCTACACGAAGAGTCCCGGCATCCTCTATCTCTCATATACGGATGAGGATATCACCCAGGCGGAAGCGGTCATCCATGAGGTCCACCATACCATCTTTAACATCATTTCCTGGAAATATCCCCTGTACGGGAACGATGATTCGTTGAAATACTATTCCGCTTATCGTCCGGACGCGCGCCATATCCGCGGCTGCTTCCTCGGGCTGCACGCCTTCGTCGCCGTGCAGAACTTCTACCGGAAGCTCGCAGAAGCGGACGACAATCATAAGTTCGTTGAGAAATTCCTGTTCTTCTACCTCAAGAACCAGCGCGTTATCGAGGTCATCAAGCGTCATGCGAAGCTGACGGGGGAAGGGGAACTCCTGTTCAGGGACATTCTCACGAGGTATTCCGCTGATGTGCCGTTCTTCGCCCGCATCTGTAGGGTCCATCCATCCCTTTCCTCGAAGGCGGAGAAGGACACCGAAGCCCATTTCGAGGAGGCGAAGAAGAACAACAAGGTCCTCCTCTATTGAATGTCTCCCGGAGAGGCGCTAGGCGGCATCAAGGGTAATGAAGAGAGGGGAATTCTTGGCTTTATTCACGTTGGGAAAATCATCCCTGCTGGTTTCTGGCAGCGGCCCGGTCTTCCGCAGGACATTCTCCCTCCCAACGAAAAAAAGGAGATAAGGGTAATAAAATTTCTCATCCTTTTGGCCGAAGTCAATGCGTTCTGGAGTAGGGGAGAGGACTCCAAGCGTTTCCAATGCTCTCACAGCATAGGGAAAATCGGTTGCAATGTCCTGTCCGTAGCGCTGCCTATAGGCGGCGCGTGAGAGCGAGCGATGCTTATAGAAGTTCTGCACGATAAACTTCACCCGCTCGAAGCGTGGGGAGATGAGATCCACGTCATAGGCATACTCCGGGGGATGGGAGGAAAAATGCTTGAGGAACATCGAGTTCCGTGCATTCCTGTCCACATGCCGGTAGTCCATGAGATTGGCGATGCGCGCATGCGAGTAAAACCCCAGGCAGAAGATGGACGCTTCCTCGATGCTGAAATGGCTGTAGGTGTAGTCCAGCGTTTTCCCTTTCTGGTGATTCCGCACGAATATCATCGGCTTGACGTAGCTCTTCATGTCGGTATCGGGAGAGGGCAGAAAGCCGTTCTTGCCGGCGGTGGCAATGAGCTGAGAGGTGACGGCACCGAAGAGGGGATAATAAAACTCTTCAAATTCTGCAAAGTTGTGGTAGTTCTCCGAGATGTACTTGTCGTTCGTCTTGACGGGATAGATGCAGATGTTGTTTGGGGCCATCTGACAGATGTCCTCGAAGCTGGACAGGAATTCCTGGGGAGTGTCCCCTTTCAATCCCAGGAGCAGGTCGACGTTGATGTAGTTGAGGTCAACTTTTTTGAAATTGGAGATCGCTTCTTCGACCATCTTCCTTGTTTGGTACATCCGCTTGTTGATTTTCAGCACGCGAGGGGAGAGGGACTGGACTCCGATGGAGAACTTGTTGAAATGATGCTTCTCCAGCACCTTGAGCTTCTCCATGGTGGTGGTGGAGGGGTTGAACTCAATGGCGCGCTCGCCGTCCTTCTCGAATTCGAAGAGGGAGAAGAGCGTGGTGAAGAGCCGGTCGAGCTGCTCTGCAGACAAGACGCTGGGCGTGCCACCTCCCATGTAGAAGGTATCAAAGGGGACGCCGGAGAAGAGCGGCGCATATTCCTCCATTTTTGTGATGAGGAATTGGACATAGTCCTCCACTTGCTGGTCACTCGTCATGGTCGTGGAAGGGTAGACGCAGAACGTGCAGTTGGTCTTGCAGTAGGGCATATGGATGTAAAAGCTGAGGCGCTTCTGATTTTTCCCACTCCTGATGCCGTCGACATGCCTCTGCCATGCCTTTTTGATGAAACCCTCGTCCTTCAGCCCTATGTTCTGCATGAGGAAATGGCTGTATGTGTCGTAGACATTATTCTTGTTCGGCTTCACTGATATGGCGTGCCGAAACAATTCAAGGTCGCGGTGAACACGGCTCCTGAAAAGAGAGGAATGGGAATCGGCAT
>Ga0209542_10011399_pt1 | contig 15765 bp, 12 predicted proteins | sample RifCSPhighO2_01_FD_184028 | JGI IMG/M metagenome (GOLD analysis project Ga0209542, IMG submission 184028) | Soil microbial communities from Rifle, Colorado - Rifle CSP2_plank highO2_0.1 (SPAdes) (version 2) | ecosystem: Environmental > Terrestrial > Deep subsurface > Rock core/Sediment ... | reverse complement strand
ACCTTTGCCATTATTGCTTCCTTAGGAACTTTGGGTTTTAGCGCGTTTTTAATCCGCAAAATTTTAGCTCTTCCTACAGGAGACGAAAAGATGCAGTCTATTGCCCAGGCGATTGCAGAAGGGGCCAAGGCATATCTTGGCCGTCAAACAAAAACAGTTGCTTTGGTGGCGTTAGTTTTAACAATACTCTTATGGATTGCCCTCGGCCTTGACTATGCAGTTGGATTTATCCTCGGAAGCTTTACTTCATCCCTCGCCGGATATATCGGCATGAGCGTCGCGGTAAGAGCAAATATACGCACAACCCAAGCTGCTAAAAAGGGTTTGGGGCAGGCGCTTGAAGTCGCTTTTCAGGGCGGGTCTGTTACAGGACTCTTGGTTGGCGGGCTTGCGCTTTTTTCTATAGCCTTAGTCATTTTAATTGCAAACATCATTGGCATGTCCCCTGTGGGCGCATTAGTCGGACTCGGATTTGGAGGTTCCTTAATCTCGGTTTTTGCCCGGCTCGGCGGAGGAATCTACACCAAGGGAGCAGATGTGGGAACTGACATGGTGGGCAAAATCGAGGCGGGAATTCCCGAAGATGATCCCCGCAACCCAGGAGTCGTTGCAGATTTAGTCGGGGATAATGTTGGAGATTGTGCCGGAATGGCGGCAGATATCTTCGAAACATACGTCGTAACTTCGGTTTCTGCCATTCTTTTAGCCACCCTGCTTTTTGCAGAAAGAAACGCAAATATCTACTTCCCTTTGTTATTGGGTAGCCAAGCGCTCATTGCCTCAGTTCTCGGAACTTTTTTTGTCAAACTGCCCAAAAACGGAAGAATCATGCCCGCTCTTTACCAAGGGCTCGCGGCAACCGCTGTTTTTTCTGTCTTGGGTCTTTTGGGAGTGCTCGTCTTTTTCTCGCCAAGAATTCCCGGAATAACCAATACGACACTGTTTTTGACTTCGTTGATCGGAATTGTAGTCACCATCGGCATGGTTATCCTAACCGAGATTTATACCGGTAAAAACAGTCGGTTTGTAAAAAAAATCGCCGAAGCTTCAGTCTCTGGGCACGGGACTAACATTATCGCCGGACTGGCACTCTCCATGGAGTCTACTTTTCTACCCATCTTATTAATAGCCGGGGCAACCCTGCTTTCTTTCAGCTTGGCAGGGCTATATGGCGTGGCAATTGCGGCAGTCTCCATGCTTTCTTTAACCGGAATCATCGTTGCCATTGATTCGTTTGGGCCAATAACCGATAATGCAGGAGGAATTGCTGAGATGTCGGGACAAAAGGGGAGTGTGCGCAAAATTACAGATGCTCTGGATGCTGTCGGAAACACAACCAAGGCTGTTACAAAAAGCTATGCTGTAGCATCTGCCGGTCTTGCCGCGCTTGTGCTTTTTGCCGCGTACACCCAAGAACTAGCCCAAAAAGGAGCGCCCAACGTGTTTTCTCTGGCTGATCCAAACGTTCTTGTGGGAATCCTCATCGGCGCCTCGCTTCCTTATTTATTTGCCGGTCTTGCCATGGAAGCTGTTGGTAAAGCCGGAATGGCGATTGTTGTTGAGATTAGAAGACAATTCAAAGAAATAAAGGGCATTATGCAGGGAACACAAAGGCCGGATTATGCCCGCTGTGTAGATATTGTGACAAAAGCGGCACTTCGCCAAATGATTGTTCCTGCGCTTTTGCCGGTTGTTGCGCCAGTTGTCGTTGGTCTGGTCTTAGGCCCTACGGCTCTGGGCGGATTATTAATCGGGGTAATTGTCACCGGTCTTTTTGTAGCTATTTCTATGACCACTGGAGGAGCCGCTTTGGATAATGCCAAAAAATATATTGAGGATGGTAATTTTGGAGGAAAGGGGAGCGTTGCTCATCAGGCGTCAGTTACAGGAGATACGGTTGGCGATCCCTACAAAGACACAGCAGGCCCGGCAATTAATCCTATGATCAAGGTAGCAAACGTGGTGGCATTACTTTTGGCACCGTTCCTGGTCTAATATATGAATATAGGTAAAGTTCTACAAGTCGAAATAACCGTAGAGGTACAAAAATCATACCTTAACTATGCTATGTCGGTTATCGTCTCACGTGCCCTGCCTGACGTACGCGATGGTCTAAAACCCGTACACCGCAGAATTCTTTTTGCCATGCACCAAATGGGTCTTGTGCCAGCCTCTGCTTACACCAAGTCTGCCAAGATCGTTGGAGAAACCATGGGTAAATTCCACCCTCATGGAGACGGCCCGATTTACGACGCTCTTGTCCGTTTAGCACAAAACTTTTCCATGCGTTATCCTCTCGTCGACGGACAGGGAAATTACGGCTCGGTAGACGGCGACCCCCCGGCCGCTATGCGTTACACAGAAGCACGCCCAGCCAAAATTTCCCAGGAACTCTTAGCCGACATCGAAAAAGATACGGTTGAGTTTGGCGAAAATTTCGACAGCACAATTAAAGAGCCGAATTATCTGCCGGCAACCTTGCCCAACCTTCTACTTATGGGTTCTGAGGGAATCGCCGTCGGAATGGCCACCAAAATCCCTCCCCACAATCTTAACGAAGTAGTCGAAGCCATTATCGCCACTATCGAAAAAGGCAGCGCTATCGCGCAGGACAAAGGACATAGTACACAGGACACAGGGAAAAACGGAAAAGAGTCTGCAGATTTTGTAATAACAGATAAAAGATCTGATATATCGAATTCGGCTGCCGAATTCGCTATTAAAAAGATTGATCTGGCAGTTGCCGAAGGGAGACAAAAAGATATTACAATAGTGGCTCCAGTTACCGACTTCGACTCAGAAATCACCACAGAAGAGCTCGTCAAGTATATTAAAGGTCCGGATTTCCCGACAGGTGGAGTAATTTACGGAGCCAAACACATGACGGAAATTTATGGTACAGGACGCGGGACGATTGTTGTGCGCGGAGTGGCAAAGATTGAAGAGGCTGAGCGCGGCAAATCAAGAATTATGATTTCCGAACTTCCATACCAAGTTAACAAAGCCTTGCTTGTTGCTAAAATCGCAGAACTAGCTCGGGACAAAAAGATAGTCGGCATCTCAGATTTAAGAGACGAATCAGACCAAAAAGGAATGTCTGTCGTTATTGAACTTAAAAAAGATGCCCGGCCAAAATCAGTTTTAAATAATCTTTACAAACATACCCAACTGCAAAACACTTTTCCGGCAAACTTTGTTGCTCTAGTTGACGGTACCCCAAGAACCCTGGCTTTAAAACAGATTTTAGTTGAATACGTCAAACACAGACAAAAGGTCGTTACCCGCCGTTCTATTTATGATCTCACAGAAGCTAAGAAGCGGGGACACATCCTAGAAGGGCTCGTAATTGCTCTTGATCACCTGGACGAAGTCATCGCCACAATCCGTAAAAGCCGCGACTCAGATACAGCAAAAACCAGCCTTATGGAAAAATTCAAATTTACCGAGATTCAAGCTGTGGCAATTTTAGATATGCAGCTCAGACGCCTCTCGGCTCTGGAGCGCGAAAAAATTGAGGAAGAATATAAAAAGATTCAAGAATTAATCACTCATTTAACAGATCTTTTAATGCACCCTGAAAAAATATTAGGCCTCATAACCAGCGAACTTACAGCTTTAAAAGAAAAGTATGGGGACGAGCGCAGGACAAAAATTTATATGCAGCCGGTGGGGGAGATCTCAGAGCAGGATTTGGTAGCCCGCGAAGAAGTCTTAATCATGATTACTAAAACCGGTTATATTAAGCGCGTCCCGCGCTCAACTTACAAATCGCAAGCCAGAGGAGGCAAGGGGGTTATTGGAATGACCACAAAAGAAGAGGATGAAATCGCGCATCTGGTTGCCGCGTCAACTCACGACCAGGTAATGTTCTTTACCGACCGAGGACGGGTATTTTCTACCCGTGCTTGGGAAATTGCCGAAGGATCGCGTCAAGCAAAAGGTCAAGCAATCGTTAATCTGATTAACATCGACCAGGGAGAGGTTATTGAAGCAGTAGTTGTTCTGGATGGCACAGAGGTAAAGTATCTCTTAATGGCAACCAGAAAAGGAACCGTAAAGAAAACCGCCTTATCCCAATTTAAAAACTTACGCACTTCAGGGCTAATTGCTATCCGTCTAGACCGAGGAGACGCTCTTGCTTGGGTACGCCAAACAACAGGAGAAGATCAGGTCATTATGGCAACCCAGAGCGGTAAATCAATCCGTTTCAAAGAAGGGGATGTGCGTCCAATGGGTAGGGATTCTCATGGCGTAAGAGGGATTATGATGTCAGCAGCAGATCAGGTTATTTCCATGGAAGTATTCCCTGAAAAAGAAAATATTCCCACTGACCGCAGAAAGAAATTCTTCCGCGATATATTGGTTGTAACCCAGCGCGGTTTGGGTAAAAGAACTCCGGTTTCTGCTTTCCCGTTACAAAAACGCGGCGGTTCTGGAGTAAAAATCGCAGAGCTCTCAGATAAAACCGGAGAGCTGGCGTGCGCCATGATGGTTACTGAAAATATCGAGCAAATTATTATCACCAGCCGCTCGGGGCAGGTCATCAGATTGCCTTTGAAAAATATTCCGCAGCTGGGCAGGGCTACCCAAGGAGTAATTCTGATGCGCTTCGGCAAAGACAAATCAGATAAAGTCGCAGCTGTCGCGATTTTGGATAAAGAGGAAATCGAGGCCGAACCTGTTCCTATAGAATCAGAAAATCAGAGTTGACACTAACCTCTAAGAGTGTTTTACTTAATTTGTGAACCCAACAAAAGCAGATGTACCCTCACCGAATTCAAATCTAATTAGAGCAATTGAAGAAAGCGGGTCTAAAGCGGTAGGAACGTCCCCAGACTCAACTGTATTTTATATCATTGTATTCCTTACCGTTGTGTTGATATCAACTTTTGTATATTACTCTGTACTATCTGATATTCTATCTCGAAAATTCAAACAACCCACGGATAAACTCGTCTGGCTTCTTGCTTTCTGGGCGTTCCCAGTAATCACGCCACTTTTTTACACAAAAATCTACATTAAAAAGATAGCAAAAAACAAAAGATCTAGAAGATTTTGATATTTGCTTTTTCGCGAAGCTCAGCAAACTTTTGATTAATTATTGCTCCAAGCTTGTCCTGTTTAATAATCTTTTCCGCTTCAGTCTTTTGACCAGCTGAATCAGTAGCTGTTAACTGAGCTGTGTTGGTTTTTACAAACTCATCGATTTCTTCTGCAGATACCGTTGCTTCATTTGAATAAATCTTCTCTAGGGCTAGTCTCATGCTCATTCTTCGTTCTAGTGAAGTGCGGCTTGTACCTTCTTGCGCTAACAGATTATTAAGAGCTTCGGCTCCTCCAACTTGAGCCTCAAGTTCTGTCATTCTTGCATTTATTTCCTCTCTGCTTGGTAAGACATTGTTTTTCTTTGCCTCTGCCATAATTATTCTTTCGTCAATAAGTTCACTCACGGCCGGTGAACGGTAATCGCTGTAAAGCCTTACGATTACCTGCGGAGAAAGTATTGGCAAGCCATTAACGGTTGCCGGAACAAACCAATGTTTTTTGTTAAACACCAAAAGCAAAAGAAGAACAACTCCTAAACCAATTAATACTTGTTTTGAAAAAAATTTGTTTTGCACAAGAGAAGGGAGAGTTTGAATAGTTTCTATTGTTTCTACCTTAATCTTTTTCGGTGCTGTCTTCCTTGTGCGTAATCGTGCCGCCATTTGCTGATAATATCAGAAGTTGGGGGGTAATTGCAAAGAGATAATAATTATTTACCACGGCCATGGAACGACTCGTGCACGTCCTTTAACTGTCGATTTGTAACGTGAGTGTAAATTTGGGTTGTAGAAATGTTTTTGTGACCCAGCATTTCCTGGACTGAGCGCAAATCGGCTCCTGCCATAAGTAGGTCTGTAGCAAACGAGTGGCGCATAACATGGGGCGTAACGTCTACCGGGATATTCACTTTCCTGGCGTATTTTTTAATCAAGCGCTGGACCGAGCGGGGAGTCAGCCGCATTTCTTCGTCGGCGGTTGAAGGGTCAATTTTGCCTTTGTGCCTGATAAATAACGGTTTGTAGTTATCATCCCGGGATTTCAGATAGTTATCAATCCATTCTGCCGCCCGTCCGGACAAAAAAACCACCCGGTTACGGTTTCCTTTGCCAATTATGCCAAACTCGCGGTGACCTAAGTCGACCTTGTCGCGGTCCAATTTAGTTAATTCTGAAACGCGTAAGCCGGTAGAGAAGAGTACCTCTAAAATCGCTTTGTCGCGCTTACCTTGGATTGCGAACAAAGACGGTGAGTTTAACAAACGGTCAACCTGTTCACCGTTAAGGAATTTAACCGAATGCCCCTCTGATTTTGGCAAATCAATCTTATCTGGGGATAAAACCTGTCTATCATTTCTAATTAGCCAGCGGAGTAGGGAACGCAAAGCAATAATATGGTAACCTTGGGTCTTGCGCGAGATAGCTCCGTTATCTCCTCCCGGCAGCCTGGAAAGATAAACCCTGTATTGTCTAACAGAATCTTGGGTTATATCTGCAAGACCCGCCCTCTCAGCCATCCAGCCTGAAAACCTGCGCAAATAATGGGCATAATTACGTACCGTTAGGGGAGAAACGTTCTTTTCAACTTCCAAATATTCTAGATACTCCTGGATTAAACGTTCAAGTTCTGATTTTGGAGCTTTAGCAGGTTCCATAAAAACGAGACACGTAACGCGAAATACGTGATACGAAAATGTTACAACAAAACAGGGGAGAGAAGCAAGATTGTGCGACGCTTGACGTCGCTAATACCACGCTGAGCGTAGTGCGACACAATACAACAATAAACACTTATCCCGGTGTGCAAACCTATTCCACCCCGGGTGTGGAATAGCTTGGCACCTAAGTACAAGGGCTGAACTTGTAACCGATAGAGAATCCTTGACAATCCTGTAGTAAATAGGTATAATATGGGCACAAATGGGAGTTGAACATTCGCCTGAATATTCAATACATGGGAGAATGGACACTGAACCAAGACTCTCTCGAGAAGAACCTCAATTTGCCATTGCGATGGCAGCAATGTTAGGACCAAAAACTGCTTATTTACCGTTTTGCGAGGTTGGGACATATCGCCATATAGCCGAATGTGCAGGAGCAAAACTAGACTTTTGGCCTGTACAACCTACGCCTTCGCTTCAAGTTGCTTGGGGCAGGTTATTTTGGGAAGACAGGGCGGCAATAGTTTCTGCAAGCGGCAGTTTCAGAAGTGAAAGATCTCTGCAAGACGCCTGGAGACATCCAAATAGAGCATTGGCTGTTGCTGGTTATTTCCTTTTCCCGCACAGAGATAATTATAATACTGTTGATTTATTAACCCGCCAAATTCGAAGACATGACGGAAGAAGACTCCCGGTAGTACAGTATCCTGAGACTTCAAGAGAAATACGAGATGAAATTTTAACTCCAAGACTTGTTCAGCCTACCCCTGAAGAATTTATTAGACAACGCGTTAAATCAGCAGAAGACCTTGATAGATATTTAACTACAAACGGCTTTGATGGCTTTTGTTTTGACACTTTACACTCAAGGTTTCTTTTTACAGACTTAACATTTCGACATTTATTTAGAGAAGTCATCAAAAGGACAAAACTAGTCCACCTTTCTTTGGGAAGGACAGACGCCCAAAGGCAGGGCTACCCTGTCGACAATAAAAAAGATTTAACAGACGTTCTTTCTGCCCCTATAAACCAAAACAGCCAAATATCCAGATTGCTTAGAGAAATCCGCGACACAGGATTTAATAGTTTTTATGTCTTTGAAGTTACGGCAGATTCTTTGTCCGAGGCAACTCATCATAAATCAAGATTGCTCAGACCTGAGCAAGTGGGAAGTCTTTATCTCATGCTTCACTCTAGCGCAGATCACATTTTGAGCCGCTGAAATGATCCAGGAGGCCTGTCTGGACGAAAGAAGCACTAATTAACCATCCTAGACTCATAGGAATTATATATTTAGAAGTTTTAAAATTGAAAATTAAAAATTGAAAATTTTCCTGAAACCCATAGTGGGGGAGTTAATTTCGGGTAGTGTTCGGCAGAGGTCAAAATAAGATAAAGGGTGTTTCGAGAGAACAAAAAGGAATAAGAAGGGTCAATTAAAAATTAAAAATTGTAAAGTGAAAATTCGAGCGGAGCAATACGCCACTTCTCTGCCCAAACCTAGATTACGTCGCAAAAGTATCATTGTGCGACATATAGTGATTTACTTCTCTTGATTGGATACATCTGTTCCTCGAGGCGATATGTTGTTCAATTTTAACCGGAGGAGAATACAGCAGTAACAAGCCTTGAGACTTCACGCTCCCTTCTAAAGTTTAGACTCTTTTCAGTCCTAACTATTATCGTTTAACAATTACGAATAGACTTATCCACACTCGAGAGAGTGGTAATTGCGTACAAACTATATCAGTTGAGGCTAAGAATAGTTAAGAGCTACTCGCTATACGCTACTATCTTCGGGTTTTCTTCTTTGAGGCTACTGGCAGTCAACTTCAGCGTTTGCGTGAAAACTATCGGTTATAATCCGTGAAATCTCGGTAATAAATTATAGGCTATTGCAATTCGCTATAGGCTACTCCCCTGTTTAGGGTGTCCTCATTAAAAATTTCAAATTTTAAATTAAAAATTAGTTTTTAACCTCCCCACCTGGCAGTCAAAAACATGGCAGAAAATACAAGCAGGCCAACAACCAAATATTCCCGTACGGTTTTTTCAAATAATCTTTGCTGGAGCTTGGCTTGGCCTAATCCTAAACCAATATAAACAATGCTCGTCAAAGCCAGTGAGCCAACAGGCACAGTTATCGGCCAAAACGATAAAACTGCAGCAAATTCCGCAACAATTAATCCCAAAGAGGCTGTTAGATAAAGTACTTCCCGGCTTAACCTGTGTTCAAGTTCTATTGACCAAAACCCCTGAGAAAAAAGCGGGATGGCAATAATACCCATCCCAATAGTATTGACGTAAAAATCAAGTTTTAAAGACAGCAGCCAATTAAATAAGAAAAAACAAGTTGCCAAGGAAAGCACAAATCCTACTGCGTGAGCCGCTCTCAACAGCTGAATGGTGCGTGCTGTCGCTACGTTATAGATATTGCCAGTTAATAGAAGGGCATAAAAACCAACAGCATACCCTAGAATAAATAATCCCCTTATCCCCATTTGTAAGAATTCCGGCAAAGACAAATAAAAATTACTCGACTCAAAACCCAAATAAAAAAGCTGGATGCCGGCTGTAAAAAATACCGGTAAAACAAGGGTTAGTAGTGTGGCACTCTTCCCTAGCCCATCCTTTAAAGCCCAAGCCGATAAAAAAAATGTTAATAAAGAAAATCCGACTATGGCAAGATAACGATAATCAACATCTACATACTGAACAAAAAAAGAGACACCCGCTAAAAATAGCGACGTTGCAACAAATTTTTGCCTTTTAGTCAAATTCATGTAATGTTAACGTAAGCAAGCTTGCGTTAATTTGCTAAGCTAAATTAACGTAAACTTTTTGTACGTCCTCCTGGTCGTCCAGGTTTTCTATTAGTTTTAGAGCCTTATTTTCTTTATCTTCACTCAGGCTTATTGGCGTTCGGGGACGCATTGTTACTTCTGCTGACGCGACTTGCATTCCCGCCTGTTCGATTTTTTCCTTGGTTAAAAACACTTCGTTTGGCCGAACCATAACTTCGATTCCATCCCCAGCTTCATCCATATTCTCTACTCCTTCTATTTCCATCAGAGCCAACATTGTTTCATCAGCGCTCGTTCCTTTATTTACCAATATCAAACCCTTTGATTCAAATTGATAACTAACCGATCCCGGGGTACCCAAACTCCCCTCTCCCTTTTCGAATATATTTTTAATTTCCTGTGCAGTCCGGTTTTTGTTATCTGTAGTTGCTTCTACCAGAATCGCTACACCTCCCGGGCCATACCCTTCGTATGTCACCTCGTATAGCTCCCCTGCCAATTTACCCTGAGCGGAGCGAAGGGCACGGTCAATATTCTCTTTGGGCATATTTACCGCCCGCCCCTTGTCCACAATTAAGCGGAGTTTAAAGTTGGCATCAGGATCTGCACCTCCCTGTTTTGCGGCTAGAGTAATTGCGCGCGCTAGCTTAGAAAAAATAAGTCCCTTCTTTGCGTCGTTGACTCCTTTTTGTCTTTTAATCGTTGACCACTTTGAATGTCCGGACATAAAAATAAAATTCTAATTTCTAATATCTAATTTCTAAACAAATCCCAAATTCAAATTCTCTAAATATTAAATAATTGAGATTTAGATATTGTTTAGAATTTCGAATTTAGAGCTTATATTTACCTTTATTATACTACTAGCGCTAGGTTAAGCACAAAACTGCTCTTGACAACAACTGTAGCGCTTCTATACTCATTCTGATGGATCAGCTTGCCCAAAAAGCGATTGACGAAGCTCTCCGCGGAAACTGGAAAGAGGCAATAAGACTAAACGAGGAACTCCTCGCAGAAGACTCAAAAAACCGCGAGGCGTTAAACCGTCTTTCCCGTGCATATCTTGAGGTAGGTAAACTCTCCCGCGCGCTTACTAATTACAAAAAGGTGTTAAAACTCGATCCGTATAACACCATCGCCCTAAAGGCTTTAGAACGTCTAAAAGTGGCTAGATCTGTCAATAATATCAAAGAGTTCAAAAAAAATGGGGTGAATAATTTTTCACCGGTTGCAGCTGCGAACCTATTTATTGAAGAGCCGGGTAAGACTAAAACAGTAACACTTATCCATCTCGGAGATCTGGCCGTTATCTCAACTTTGGATGCGTGTGAGCCGGTCCGTTTAGAATGTCATTCCCACAGAGTTTCGGTAACAACCGATAATGGGAGGTATATCGGCAGGTTTCCCGACGATATCTCACGGATTGTAATCAAGTTAACCAGAGAAGGCAACGAGTTTTCTACTTATATCCGCTCAGCCAGTGCTGACCAGGTTATAATCTTTATCAAAGAGACAAAACGCTCAGAAATAAGGCGGGACCTTCCTTCTTTTTCTTCTACTGATCGACCCGGGTATATTTCTTTTACCCCTCCGGATTTAGTGCACGACGAAAAACCAGACGTCTCGACTACGGAAGAAATAGATCAGTAACGCGTACCACATTAGAATCTTTTACTAAAAGATTCTCCAAGCCACAATTCTAAATCCTGAGGGCTGGTTGTTTTGGTATTTACCTCGGCACAATCAAATATTTTTATCATACGGCGTGCAGAAAAACTGTTTAAATCACTCTTTTCGCCTCTTATTTCACACTCGTTTATCTTTTCACTACTTGTTTGAGCACCAATAATACGGACACCCAAGATTGTGGCAATTTGCCCAACATCATTTGCCAATCCGGATTTTTTTGAAGTATTAACAATAACTACTTTCATTTCTTCGGCAAAGACTAAGTCGTCGCGCAACCCCTCAAACGCAAGCTTTGCCTTGTCGGGAACAACACTATAGCCATCTGCGCCGTCATCAAGCTTCTCCTTTTTTAAGACACCTGTCGCGGTAAGATCCATCTCGCGCCGGGCGCTAATTCCCACAATCCCCACTTTCATTAATAAATGCAGGCGGTCAAAAAAAGTCAGGTTCGACTTTATCCTGGTCGTGGTCAATGCCTCAAAAAGAGCGCTCATTACTCCCAATTTACGGGGAGCAAACAGAGCCTCTCCCCTTTCCTCAATCCATCCATCGACAGGTAAACCTAAGGATTTCTGCACTGACTCGCGCAAAAGTTCACCGCGAAGTTTTTCCTGTTCCCCTAACTTCCAAAGACTGCCGGCAAACCATTGGCCATAACCTCGGGAGGTCTCAATTTGTGTGTTGGCGGGTATTTCGAAGACGACTAGTTTTTCGGCCTGGGGGTTATAAGAATAAACTTTGGGATTATCACTTGCTACAACAATAGTTAGCCGTGTACCCGTAATCCACTGACTGTTTTGCCAGGAGTTAAAAAGTTTCCAGATAGCGAGAACAAAGAACACAGAACAAAGAACAAAAATTAATTTCGCGAGAATTCCCTGCGAAGATCTTTTATGTTTATAGGCAGTTTTGGCACGGCGGACTTTCAATCTGTGACTATCTGATATACGAGAATGACCTCGGGCAGGAGACATACCTTTTCACGATAACATTTAAAATCTATCCTTTGCAAGGCGGTCAAAATGGCGTTCCCGCAGTACTTTGAAGTGGTTCTTGTTAATGCCGTGTACACTCAGGAGATGAGCTAGGTGGTCGCCTGCCGCAACGAGCGGCACTATCACATAGTCTGCGCCTTTTTCGTAAAGGGTTAGGGCTTCTTGAGGAGTTGCGGCAGCAAAAATTGAGAGCGGAGGCTTTTCGAGTTTGCCTAAATATTCAAGCACAATTAAATTGTCCTCAAGGCTTCCGGTCGTCGAAACGATTAATCTTGCTTGTCCCAGACCTAAACTTTCTAAAGTCTCGACGTCAGATGCATCTCCGTAATATGCTTGATGGTTTTGGGCTACAAGCTCGGAAACCACTCTGGGGTTAAAGTCGATAACAACGACATTCTTTTCCTTTTTCTCTAAAAGCGGCAAAACTCTTCTGCCTAGCCTGTCGCACCCAAGCAAGACAACATGTTCGGCGAACTCACGGTTTATGGAAAGCGCGGTCTCGCAAATTTTCTTGCGTTCAAATATTCCCAAAATAGGCGCAAGTATTAAATAAAGTCTATAACCGTTGATGATCAAATAAGTGGAGGTTATCATCGTAATTACGGCAACCAAAGTTACCAACCCTACTACAAACTCCGAAACGTGGCCCAAGTTCCGCCCAAAAGCGATGAGGATTAAAGAAAATTCAGAAACTTGGGCGAAAGTTACCGCTGATAAAAATGAAGTACGTTTCTTGTGTCCTAATAATCCTAGTAATCCTAAAACAATAAGCGGCCCTCCCACGACCACGAATACTGATAAAATTAGTGCTGGAATTATCACTTGAGGGTTTAAGCCTACTACCATTTTGGTTCCCAAGAGCAGGAAAAAGATGGTAATAAAAAAGTCCCGCAAAGGTTTAACACGTGAGGCTATTTGCAAGTGAGCCGAAGAGTTTGCCAAGGCAACTCCGGCCAGTAAACCGCCAATCTCGGGTGTAAATCCAATTTGCGGCAGACTAACTATTGAGGCTACTCCCAGCATCCACCCGATACTTGAAACAAACAATAATTCAACAGAAGTTGTCGCCACACGATCAAAAACCCGGGTCAAAACAAATTTAGATAAAAGGTAAACCACCGCGAGAAGCCCGACACCTTTGACTAAAACCCAAAAGAAAGTTAAAGGCTCGAAGCTGGTTGTTTGGAAACCTGAGAGAAAAACAAGGGTAAGGATAGCCGCAATATCCTGTACCAGCAAAAATCCCACTGTTATTTTGCCATATAAACTGTCCAGGTCTTTTTTCTCAGAAAGCAGTTTGACAACGACTATGGTAGAAGAAAAAGTAAGGGCAACAGCGATATATAAAGACTCAATCGCGCTAAATCCTAAAAGTGATGCTATAAAGTAACCGGCAAGTGAAGTAAAGAAGATCTGCCCTATCCCGCCAAGGATTACTACCCTGCCAATTGAGGCTAGTTCCCTTAAGTTTATTTCTAACCCGATGAGGAAAAGCAAGAACGTTACCCCGAGCTGTGCCATAGTTTGCAAGAGGGGTTTCTGGTCATCGCTAAAAACTCCTAACAAGGCAAGCGCCAACCCGGCGAAGAGATAACCTACAATTGGCGGCTGGCGAAAAAGCCGGGCAACGAAGCCGAAGAAAGCCGCAGCGATTATACCTACAGAAACTGCAAGAAAAATTGACATTAACTTTAGTGTATCAGAAAATCGAGGGTTTTCTGAAGATCAGCAGGCAACAGGGATTCAACAGTAATCCTTTCTTTTGTTTCAGGATGAGTAAAACTTATTTTTGCAGCGTGGAGAAAAAGACGCGGACACCACTCGCGGTCGCGGCGCGAAGTTTTGCGGCCGGCATAAAAAGTATCTCCAACCAATGCGTGATGTAAATACTTGGCATGTACCCTAATTTGGTGCGTCCTGCCGGTTTTTGGGTAAAATTCTACCAGGCTGAAATATTCTGTCTGGCCTTTATCTGATACACTAAGTTTGGCAAAAACTTTAGTTACTTTATATCTGGTTTCTGCCTCTCTCCCGCCAGGCAAAATACCGAAACGCTCTCTATTCCACGGAAGCCTGCCTACCGAGGCATTAATTACCTCCTGCTCACGCTCAAACTTGCCATGGACAAGGGCGATATAAGTCTTTTCTATCTCGCGCTCTTTAAATTGCCTTTGCAGTTCTACAAACGCTTCTGGAGTTTTGGCAACAAGCAAGACTCCACTCGTCTCTTTATCAATCCTGTGAACAATCCCGTTTCTTTTTACAAAGTCTGAGTCTGTTTGTGTACTGTTTGCTGTGTACTGTTTACTAATCCAGTCCTGTAAAGTTGGCTCTTTCACCGAATCGGCGCGATTCACCACCAAGCCTGCCGGTTTATCTATTACTAATAAACAGTTGTCTTCAAAAAGTATTTTCGGTTCCATTGCTTCAATGATTCAAATCAATTAAGCGAGTTTAAAAAGCATTTTTCTTGTTCTGTTCCTTCTCAATTTCCATCTTTAAATACCTGTACGTGTTTCCACCTTTGCTAACTTCTCCAAGCGGTTTGAGTATTCCCTTAATTACCTCGTCAAACAGTGTTTCAAGTTTTTCCTCTCCTTGAATAGATTTCACTATCTTTCTATAACTATCGTTACCGTATTTCATAACAGAACTAACAAAAGCTATAGTTGGCATACTCACCCTTAACACTTTCTGAATATCTCTATACTGATAATCTTTGGCTAGTAAGTATGCAATTGCCACACGCTTTGCAAGCATTATTCTTTCAGTCGGAGTAAATAAGCTTTCCATGAATTCCACTGCCTGGCTATCTGTTTTGGTTTTCGAAATAGATTTAGCCAGCAAAAGAAAGATTTTGTCCGCAACGTCTTTTTGTATGGGGTACTTAGAAACCTGTGCCATAACTTGCTTCAATGATTCAAATCATTTTAGCAAATAGCTTTATAAGTTTTCAACTATTCTTGAAAATTTACACTCGCTCTGCTCCACGCATTATCTGTTCTTCTTCTGAGCTCATTGAGCTCGTAAGCACTCTTGCGTTTAGAGTTTCTCGCGTAAGAGGATTAATTATCTTCTTTTTTCTTTCTTTTTCTCACAATTTACACAAAGTGTCGCTTCAGCAAAAACCATTAAGCGGTCTGTGTCTATCATTTGTCCGCATTCCTCACAAATTCCATAACTGCCGACTTTAATACGAGCCAAAGCTTTGCGCATTTGGATAATTCTGCGGTCGATTTCTTTTTTAACTGCTTCGATTCTTGCGTGTCCAAATTGTTCTGACGCGTTAGTGTCAGGTGAGGCTAAACTATCTTCACGTCCGGATATAAATGGGTCGTCGCTGTCTAAACCTTTGCGCCTGCGCTCCAGAGATTGCAGTTGACCAATCAGTAATTCACCGATTGGAGAAAGAAGTTTTGCCGGAATTCTAATTACTGCCGGTCTGTTGTCGCTGTTTTTTGTTACTTTTTTTGCCATTTTTTTACCCTCTACCTGAACGGACATATAAAACTTTGGTTAAGATTCCAAATAAAGTTAATGAGATTATAATGTCAGCCATTAACCCCAAAGGGAT
>Ga0209542_10011397_pt1 | contig 15765 bp, 16 predicted proteins | sample RifCSPhighO2_01_FD_184028 | JGI IMG/M metagenome (GOLD analysis project Ga0209542, IMG submission 184028) | Soil microbial communities from Rifle, Colorado - Rifle CSP2_plank highO2_0.1 (SPAdes) (version 2) | ecosystem: Environmental > Terrestrial > Deep subsurface > Rock core/Sediment ... | reverse complement strand
CGGTGCTGGTACTTTCATTTTCTCGTAAAAAGAAAAATCGTCCGGCTCGATAGTGAAATCTCTACGACAGTTTTGACATTTTTTGCTTTCGCTTGTTTTTTCTGTCATGTTTTTAATTATATCTTTAACTTTCCTTTAAGCAATCTATTTTTGTAAAGATGCGTCTTGTAAGGTTTTAACCGCACAATTTTAACAAAAAGACCCTTAGTTTTCAAATCTTTTTTGAGGTTTTTGACATAGCTTTTCTGATCATAGCCTAATGCAATGATACTTGGATGCTCTTTTAGTATGTGCGGTAAATGATTATTCATTCCACCGAGCACCACTTTATCCACCAATTTACTTTTTTTTACTAATTTTATTCTTTTTTGTTCCCTAAGCTCTGGAAAAAATTTTTTTATCTTCAAAACATTTCGGTCCTGCGCAACAGAGACGATCAGATAGGGCCTGTAGGACTTCGCAGGCCCGGCCAAACTACGGGCCTGCCGGAAAAAATCGAGATGGCCCAGATGGAGGCCGTCAAAGGTCCCAAAGACCATGATTTTTATCATTTTTTTTCTTTGCCTGGTTGACATTGTGTCTATTATAGCATCTTGTTATCCACATCTTGCTCTTAAATTTTAGATTAGAGTATAATGTATTGTCTATGACGCTTACCATCACCAAAAGGGACGGATCCAGAGTTCCCTTTAACGCCGACCGAATCAACAAATCCATCGAACGAGCCTGTTATGGCATACCGGACCCCATCAGCAAGGTCATTCAGATAGCCACGGAGACACAGCTCACTCTGTATGACGGCATTACCACGGAGGAAATGGATGCGGCGACCATCAATGCGGCACTCCAGAACGCCCAATTCGGCATAGAGTTTGATAAAATCGCTACTCGACTCTTGCTCAAGGTAATTTACAAGAAAGTCATCGGGGATTATGACAATGATGAATTCAAAACCGTCTCCGCCAAGGAATTTGCCAAACTGCACAACTCCTACTTCAAAAAGTATATCCTAAATGCGATCGAGAGAGGGCTCTTGGATTCGAGAATGGCCACTGTCTTTGATTTGGAAGACCTCGGGGCAAGTTTGAAAATAGAAAATGACGAGCTCTATAAGTATTCCGGTCTCTCGACCATGCAAAACCGTTACCTCATCAAAGACGAGAAACAAAATCCGTTGGAGACCCCGCAATATTTTTGGATGCGGGTTGCGATGGGTATGTCTCTCAATGAACGAGAGCCGAATGTTTGGGTAAAAAAATTCTACGAAAAAATGTCCCGACTGGAATATCTCTCCGCCGGCTCTTCCAACATCGGCGCCGGCACCCCTCACCCGAAACTCTCCAACTGCTTTCTTATGGAAATGCACGACGAGATGGAACACATCGGTAAAACTGTCTCCGACGTCCTGCTGCTCTCTAAAGCAACCGGAGGCATCGGACTCTCGGTCACCAAGCTGCGCGCCGAAGGGTCGTTACTTAAATCGAGCAACATGAAATCCTCCGGGCCGATACCTTTTATGCATATCATCGACTCGGCAGTGCGCGCGGTGCAACGCGGCGGCAAGAAAAAAGGCGCGCTCTGTTTTTACATGGAGAACTGGCACTTGAACTTCCAGGACTTCCTTGATTTGAAACAAAACAACGGCGATGACTATCGGCGAACCCGTACAGCCAACACTGCTGTGTTTATTTCCGATGAATTTATGAAAAGAGTACTCGAGGGCGCCGATTGGTACCTCTTTGATCCGAATGAAGTGCGCGACCTAAATGAGCTATACGGGGAAGTGTTTTCCAGACGATATAACGAATATGTGACGCTCGCGGAGGCAGGTAAACTAAAAATGTTCTCGGTTATCCCCGCTCGAGTGCAATACAAAAATATTCTTGTGTCACTCGAGACCACCTCGCATCCTTGGCTGACTTGGAAGGATTCGATTAATGTTCGCGCTTTAAACAATAATACCGGCACGATTCATTGTTCGAACCTTTGCACGGAAGTGACCCTCCCGACCGACCGCGGTAATGTGGCGGTTTGCAATTTAGTTTCCATTAATATAGCGCGTCACATCGTAGAGGGTCAGATTGATTGGCATCGACTAGAGGAATCGGTCCGCTTAGCGACTCGCCAGCTCGATAATTTGATTGACATTAACGAACTCCCCATTGAGGAAGCCAGGCGGGCGGACTCGGAGAATCGTGCCGTTGGGCTCGGACTCATGGGCTTTGCTGATGCGATCGAACAATTGGGTTATTCTTACGAAGACAACGAGGCCTTTGATTTTGCGGATCAGGTTTTCGAGTTTATTTCCTACATGGCCATTGATGAATCCACTAGTTTGGCGGCAGAGCGTGGAGCTTACAAAAATTTCAAGGGCTCCGGCTGGAGCAAGGGCGAAGTGCCGGTGGATACCCTGAAAATTCTCGAGACCAATCGCGGCCGCAAACTGACGGTCAAAAAAGAATCAGCCCGGTTGCTTCCTTTATTGGATTGGGATACTTTGCGCACGAAAGTGAAAAAGGGAATCCGAAACGCAACACTTTTAGCCATCGCTCCGAATGCAAATATCGGCCTCGTGGCGGGAACTTCTCCGGGTATTGATCCGCGTTTTACCCAGATGTTCTCTCGCAATAAAATCTCCGGCAAATATTTGGAGGTAAATCCGAATATGATGGAGGCCTTGAAACGCGAAAACCTTTGGGAGAAAACCCGTGAAGAGATTTTAGAAAACCACGGCGACATTGAAAGCATTGCGGAAATCCCTGACCATATTAAAAGAATTTACAAAACATCGTTTTCCGTTTCTCCTTACGCTTATGTAGAAGTCGCCGCTCGCGCGCAAAAGTGGGTGGACATGGGCATCTCCCGCAACATGTATCTGGATATCCGCGACATTGATGAGATCATGAATGTGTACACCACTGCCTGGGATAAAGGGCTCAAGACCACCTACTACCTCCACATGAAGCCCCGCCACAGCGCCGAGCAATCCACCACGGTGGTCAACAAGGCAGAGGCCTTGGGCAAGAGAGGTTTCGCGGTGCTAAGAGACAAAATTCAGGTTCCGCCAATTGTCATTGATACTACCAATATGAAACCTATTGGGATAAGCAATATAGTGAGTGCTATGGCATACGCGACACCTGTTGAGCAACAACCAATCGAAACAATAGAAATAAAGGAACCAGTGTCTATAATTAAAAACACAATGAAAGTGCACCTGCCGGAAGATCCACAAGACGCGCTCCTGTGCGAGGGCTGTCAGTAAATATATGATTCTAGGAAAAGCATCGCCCACGGACATGAATTTGCATCCCATGAACTATAAGTGGGCCTATGATCTTTACAATCAGGCGGTGCGTAACAGCTGGTTCCCGCATGAAATCCCGCTCGGCGAGGACCTGGCTGACTGGAAGCAAATGACGGATGACGAACGGCATGCGGTAGAATTCTTGATGGCTTTTTTCAACCCGGCAGAGCTTATTGTGAACCGCTCCCTTGCCTTGGGCGTCTATCCATATTTAAAATCCCCGGAGTGCCACCTCTACCTTGCTAAGCAGATGTTTGAAGAAGCGAATCATTGCGTATCTTTTGAATACGTCCTGGAGACATTCCCACTAGACCGAACCAAAGTATACGAACAACACCTAGAGATGGAATCCATGAAGAAAAAAGAGGACTTCATTAATAAATATCTAATCAGAATGACGGAGGATACATTAAATATTGAAACTCCGGAAGGCAAAAAAGATTTTCTGCGCAATCTGGTGGCGACGAATATTGTGATGGAAGGCACTTGGTTTTATTCCGGTTTTATGGTGGCACTTTCCTTTCGCCAGCGCAACCAACTTCGTAATTTAGGCAGTATGATTAACTGGGTCCTGCGCGACGAATCGCTTCACCTCAAATTCGGCATTCAGCTCATCCACACTGTGCTTGAAGAAAATGCTGCACTGCTCACCGACGACTTCGCCAAAGAAATCAGAGATATTATTATTGAAGGAGTGAACCTAGAAGTAAATTACAACAAAGACATGTTTCCGAAAGGCATACTGGGCCTCAATGCGGACTATGTGAACCAATACGTTCAATACGTCGCCGACCGTCGCTTGGAGGAGCTTGGCCTCGAGCCCCACTTCGGCGTCACTAATCCAGCCAAATGGATGTCCACCGCCACCGACGTCTTCGAGCTTGTAAACTTCTTTGAGCAGCAAAACACTTCCTACGAAGTGGACGCGCATGGGCACAAGAAGAAAGAGGATAAACCTAAGGAAGAGGAATAAAATCTCTAAATTAGAACAATGACATCGCCCAGGGAGTAGGGATAGCCAGGAGCATGAGTACTCCGCCCAATAGTCCCAGATTTTTGTAGAAATTGACTCGCTCTCCCATCCTCTGCATAGGGTCAGAGACCTTCCAATATTGATGCATTTGGAAAGTTACTCCTACTAGAAATATTGAGAGGAAGAGCACAGCACACTCCACATACACGCCCAAAAGCACTCCAGCGCCTCCCAAGAGAAGAAGAAGGCCGGTAAAGAACACTGCCAGCTTGGGCATCGGCACGCCTTTTGATTGCGCGTATCCGGTTAGCATAGTTAAGTTCTTAATATGGTTATAACCATTCATTATAAAATATCCTCCGAGTAAAACCCGCCCCAATAAAAATATGTAAATCATAATAAAGAATTATACACCAATTTCTTATAAATAACTATCAAAGTAAATCTACTTGGTACTCGAAGTACTAAGTAAGTACGAAGAAAGGATTATGATGAACAACAACTACGCTGCCATAGTTTCTCTTTCGGAAAAACGGTCTTCAATTACTTTTGTAGCCAAAGTTCTAAATCTTTCAAGCCCAGCGGTAGCTTCGGGCGCATCTCGATCCACATGTCTATCAGAAAATCCGATATCTTTATCTTTTGCTTTTTTATCAATACCTTGCTCGCGACGCCATTGCCAAAATGCTTGAGATGGATCAGTGCCCCTATAATATACTATTTTGGAAGGCCGCTTATTCGGATTTTTCGTAAAATATGCCTCCCAAAAATCTTTAGAATTTATTGGATCGCTCGCTTCGTTATAAAAAATTCCGGCTTGACTTAAGACATCACCAATTCCTGAGTCAATTGAATGTCTTGGATCTGTTTCGCCATTTGCTCTACTTTTTACTCTGATAGTTAAATCCAGCAAACAATTATAACTCAAAATAGCCATTTGAAGACGCATATCTGTTATGCCAAATTCTTGTTCTAGTTTGTCACGAAATGACTCCAGTAATTGTCGTTTTTTATCATCTGTTCTTCTTAATATTTCCATAATCTGCTCTGCAAAGCCCAGAAAGTCGGGGGCTTCTACCACTTTCTTGATAGCTTCCGCTGATTTAGAATTTTTTACGGGATTTCCATCTTTGTCTATTTCATAGCGGGAACCAGTTTTTCTATCCACCCTAGCTTCTTCGGGAATAAAAACAATCCCTGCGTTCAAATCCATTCCTCTTTCTTCGTTGGCCCAAACCCACTGGTCGTTCCAATATCCACCACCGCCTTCATTCAACTTACCATTAAAATAATACTGTGAAGCAATATATGCGGAAGGGTATATAACAAAAATTTCATTGCCAGTTTCCGATCCGTAGTAAACATCAGCCACTTCTTCCGTGGCAAAGTGAACAGCCATCCTGTCGACATAACTGCCTGAACCTCCTTGTTCCCCGCCGACAAGTGAATCGAGATGTGCTAAGGCCTCTTTTTGAGTTTTGTAACGGTCTAGTTGAAGAAATTTTGCAATGGCTTTTTCTTTTTCTTCTTCAACAAGGTAAACTCCTAGAGGTGAGCGCAATCGGCCGTCTTCAGCCATTTTCATAAAACCATTTGCGTATGCGCCTGCCCCAGCAGTATGATAAAAAAGCCCTATGTGGTCGCGTATTCCTTGCCTGGTAACATGAGCTATCATTTCGCGAGGAAATCTTTTGAGTAAAAGTGTATAATCTTCAAGCGATAGTGATGCCAAGTGTTCTTCTGAAAAATTTTCTGTAATATCATCCTGTGTATATTCACTTTTCATCCATTTTTCTTTTTGCTTGTTATAAAAATTTTTTATCATACCCCTAGCTTCTTCTAGGTGAGGTGATGCATCTTCTACATCCGCGCCTACGACCGATTCTCGCTCTGTGTTTGTTGCACCAAGCTCTTGTTTCAATTCATCATACGTTTTTTGTCCTAATGCTAGATCAGCTCGAAGTTTTCTTAGTTGTAAATAATTTTTAATTTTAGCAAGTCTTCCTGCTGAAAGTTCTGCAATTTCCTCCGTGAGACGATTGATGGCTCGGAGCTGCTCAGCCATTTTTAACTGCCTTTCTGTTCGAGCACTTTTTTCTGCAAAATGTTCTGCGCGTTTAACTTTAATTGCACGCGACGCTTCCTGCCTTTCCGTTGAAGATTGTTCTTTAGAAAACTCCTTTATAAATTGTGGTGGTTTTTCCATGTATTAGATTAACTTTAAGGGAAATATATATTATATATACTACTGATTTTATCAAATTAGTATAAAAATAGCGACGGGTCGGGAGAGCATGTGTGCTCGACCGACCCGGGTGTAATGCCTGCTGACGCGAGGTCTACGGCCGTTTTACGAGTTGGCTTCTCGATTATTTAAAGGTGTACATTCCTAGTACTCCCAGTACTAGAGATACGAGCCCCATTAAAATTAGGGCCACAACCAATATCTGTGTTGCCCAGTACTTTTTGCGATCTACTCCTGATGCGTAGTACGCAAACAGAAGCCCCGCAATTAAAGCAACTGTGCCCAGATATAGGTCAGCCAAAGCGGTTTGGCGAGTGAGAGAGGCACGATTTTCTCCGCTCACTGCCACGAGCCACCACAGGACCAATATCATGGAAACCAGCCCTGCGAGATTTTTACGGTTCCAAAATCCCATAAACCCCCTGATAACTTTCCCTCGTATATTATATCATACATTATAAATATTGCAAGTGTTATGGTAGATTTAACCTCCTGGTGCAATATTAAAGGTTAATTTTTTCTTACCCAACTCACGGCCGTGAGTATAGTAAGATTATAATTTCCGAAGAGTTCCACTTTTAGTTACTTCAAAAATTTCGATATATTCTATTATCTTTAAATCCTCCAGGTCGTCTATTAATCCTTTCGGGATTTTTCTCTGCCCTATCCAAACACTCTGGTGAATCATCTTGAATCCGAGGTTTTTAACAACTTCTCGAAACCAGTCCCTCTTGCCACGAGATTTTTCAGGTATATCGAAACTGATAATTATCGTTCGGTCAGTCATCGTCTTGGGATAGTGACGGTCGGGTAATTTATTCTGTAGTTCCTTGATTTTTTGCCTTCCCTTTTTAGAAACAGAGATACTGATTTCCTTATCCTTTTTGACCAGGCCAATCAGCCCATCGTGTTTCATTTGATATAAAAAGTTCTGCAATCTTTTTCTTCTTGCGTCTCGTTCTTGGTTCCGCCACATCTGATTTTCTCGCCTCTGTCGTATTTTCGAATAGTTATAATCAACTCTTCCCATACTTGCCCCGTAGCCACTTGCCAAAACCGCCTCAAAGAAATCGGCCTGACTGAGCGCGCAATCTTTGAGAAGCTCCAGCGCTTTCAGTAATATTCGTCCTTTCATTTAAATATCTTACCATATTCACGGCCGTTAGTATAGTAAGATTAATTGCATGAAAAAGGTCGAGGCCTGTTCTCTGCTCTATTTTAAGTAATTATCGAAGTAAATGGCATGACACGTATAACCGCCGGGGTTTTTGACTAGGTAATCCTGGTGGTAGTCCTCGGCGGGCCAGAATTTGGTTAAAGGTTCAAGGGTCGTGACCACTGGATCTTTCCAGCGCTTGGAGTCATTTACTATTTTTATAAATTCTTCCCCTAGTTTTTTCTCATCGTCATTACCGTAGAAAATTGCAGAGCGGTAGGAAGTTCCTATATCATTCCCCTGTCTGTTTACGGTAGTAGGATTATGAATTTGAAAGAAAAAATTGAGTAATTTTTTATAGCTAGTTTTTGTGTCGTCATATTCTATCTCCACTGCTTCCGCATGACCGGGATGATCTTTATATGTTGGATCATCATTCTCTCCACCCGTATAGCCCACGACAGTATTTATAATTCCCGGTTGTTTCCTGATTAAATCTTCCAGTCCCCAGAAACATCCCCCAGCTAATATTGCTTTCTTTGTCATGCATTTATTTTAACACAACGTATACGATAACTACGTAGTTTAATATACAATTATTCAAATTCCGTCGTCGCTGGCGGTTTCGGAGTGAAATCGTAGAAAACGCGCACGATTTTGGGGTGCTGAATTAAGACGCTGGTTATCTCCGCCATCACCTCTTTAGGCAGATAAAAGCCCTTGATGGTCATGAAGTCGGTTGTGGCGACGGTGCGCACGGCAATGGAGTGGCCATAGACCCGGCCGTCCCCTTTCACGCCCACCGAATTTACCCCTAGGAGAGCTACGATGGTCTGCGAAATTTTGTCGTATAAGCCATGCTTCTTGAGAATTTCTGCGACTTCGTGATCTGCTTCCCGCACAATATCTAAGAGTTCCTCCGTGACGGGAGTTCCAACCACCCGCAAATACAGCCCCGGACCCGGAAAGGGCTGGCGCCCAGAGACCAATTCGTCGAGGCCCATTTCATGAGCAAACGCACGCACCTCAAACTTGAAATAATCTTTTAGCGGCATTATTTCCTTCAGGCCTAAATTAAGATCCACATTGTGATGGGTTTTGATAAGAGCGGACTTGCCAGCACTGCCGGACTCAATCAAGTCCGTGGCCAGTGTGCCTTGGATCATGTGGGTGGCACCATAGGTCTTGGCCACGTCTTTAAAAACTTCGCCATAAACTTCTCTGAATCTTGCGCGTTTTTCCTCGGCATCTATCGTAGTGCCAACTCGTTCTACGAATTTATTTTTGTACTTGGTTATTACTTCTAAATTAATACCCGCTTTTTTCGTGAGTTCTTTTATTTTCTCTACCTCATTTTTGCGGAGTCCCCCGGTATCTATTAAAAATGCTTTGAGTTTCTCCCCAAGGGCCGGCGAGAGTATCGCGGCTAGGGTGGTGGAATCCACACCTCCGGATACCCCGATAATTGCCCGGTCTTCTCCTAGTTCTCTTTCCGTGCTCTGCTTGATTTCTTCAATTGCATCTTTATGAGAATAATCAACACTTGCGCCGCAGATATTTCGCGCAAAATTATTCAAAATAATATTTTCATCTTCTGTCTGTTCAACCTCCGGATGAAATTGCACGGCAAAATAATTTTTCTCTCCGTATTCCATCGCCTCGATGACCTTGCCATCTTTAGAAGTGGCGATGATGTTAAACCCTTTCGGCACTCGCTTCACCGAGTCGCCATGTGAAGACCACGCGGAAAGTGAGCCGGATAACTTTTCAAAAAGTTTACTTTTGCTCAAGCTTACTTCCACTGGCCCGTAGGACTTCCCTTCCTTGACTGCCTGGATGGCGTCCTTATCATGAATATAGGCCATCCACTGCATACCGAGGCATATGCCTAAAATAGGAGTGTTGAGATTAAGAATTTCTTTTGGGATTTCAGGAGCATCCACCGCATCCTGCGGGGCCCCGCCGGAGGCGGTGGCTTTGTCGGAAATATTTATCGTCCCGCCAGAGAGGATAATACCTTTGGGCTTGCTCTCCCTCGCCCAGGCCAAGGCCTCTCCGGGCGGAATAATTACGGAATGAAATCCCAGGTAGCGCAGGCTTCGCCTTATGATTTGAGTGTATTGAGAACCTAAATCTACAATCAAGATTTGGGTCTTGTCTTGCTTCATTTAGAAATTATACCAAAATTATTACGGATAAACTAGATTAAGTTTCGCCCGAGTTAGGTCGCCAATTTTGCCGTCGGCGACCAGGCCGTTCCTGGCTTGAAAGGCCTTTACCGCGGCCAACGAGGCCGGCCCATAAATACCGTCAACCTTGAGAGTAAGACCTAAAGCGCGATTGAGGACAGTTTGCAGATTGCGCACGGTAGCCCTATCAGCCGTGTTGGTGGGTTTGGTGAAATAAATTGTTACAGTTCCAGTTGCAGTTGATGTCCCAGCTCCAGCAGACCCCGATACCGTGGTAGTAGGACAGCGTGCTCCGGTAAGCGGACTAAATAAGTATCCCGTCACACAGCCCTGCACGACTGTCGAAGTAACGCAACTCGCTCCGGTAAGCGGACTAAATAAGTATCCTGCCAAGCAACCAACGGGATTGGTTGTGGTTGTAGGCGTAGTAGATGGGCGAGAAGAACTACCCCCTCCTCCACCCCCGCCACCGCCACCACCTGAAGGTGCGGGGGTCGGAGTTGGAGTCGGGGTGGGCTCTGGTGTTGGTGTGGGAGTGGGAGTGGGAGTGGGAGTGGGAGATGGAGATGGAGATGGAGATGGAGATGGACTGGGTGTAGGAGTTGGTGAGGGTGCAGGCGCCGTATACTCTACCAGAAAGTCCTCGGCTGACCAGCCGTCCACGCCGGTGTTGTAATTAATCTGCCACCAATGATAGCCGTTGGCGTAGGTCGGCCCGCCGACAACCGTTCCCTGAGCGCCTTGCGTTTGCGCCCCAAGAAGCGTTCCGGAGACGGAAGGAGTCGCTCGGACGTTTATAGTAGTAGTCGCCTCTACAGTATCGCCAATGGAGAATCTGGTGGATGGAGCTGGAATGCCTGACACGGTATAAGTACCGTTGGTGACACCGGTAAGTCGATCAGTACTTGTGGTATCAGAAGTGTTGCTATCAGAAGTACTGCCTGGAGAAAAGTCAATGGTTACAGCCGAAGTGCCCGCCGCAAGGGCCTTGAAGGTAATGGAGGCCAGAGTGCCGGTGCCGTTGTAATAACCGCCTTCCAAATTTAATTGAGAAAATTGTATTGTACCGGCGGTAGCATTTACCGAGTTAAGCGCCGTAGTTGGCAAAAGTGTACCCGGACTTATTTGAACTCCGGTCGTGGAAGTCACTCCATCCTGAACCTGCAGAATTGTCGGATTATAGCGCAGAGAATAAATATCAACAGCTTCAATGTTGACTCCCGCAGTATTTAACAGAACATTGACGGTGAAATTTTCCCCGACGGTAAAACTCCCAGAAGCTGGAGAAAGCGAGAGAGTGGCGGCCAGCGCGGGACTCGCGAAACCAAAAAATAACGTCAGTAAAACAAATAATCCGAATTTAGGAGAAAAATTTTTTCGCATGGTTTTTTATTTTACGGTATAAAGTGCATCCACCACGCGTGCCAGTTGATCTTTGCCAGCATGAGCTACGTTGGTATCCTTGGTACTGCCAAAACTAAAATCGAATTTGAGATAGGTGCTACCCTTACCGACGGCCTTGAAATGTATTGAAGCGAGAACTCCTTTGCCGCTAAAACTTGTCCCCCCTGTCGCCGCCTGACTGAACTTGATAGTGCCAGTCGCCTGATCGACGCTGTTCACTGCGTTAAAATCCATAATGGTGCCCGGTATGACTTGAATGCCCGGTTTCGCGGACACACCGTCAACTACGTTTAAAATTGTCGGGTCATAATGCAGAGAATACAAATCCACACCGTCAACTTGTTTGCCGTCCGTATCGAGGATAACGTCTACGGTAAACGAGTCACCCACCCCGACTGCTTTTTCTTTAGGGTCGAGGGTCAGAATGGCTGAAGGCGGAGCAATTTCTATTACTACCAGATTGGTAACTGCATTGCGCCAATTAGCCACTCCTTTAAAAAAGATTAGGACGAATATTGCCAAAATAAGAATGATAACCCCCCAATGAACTTTCTTGTGATGAGGATGTTCGTGCCAACTCGCATACCCCTTTGAACTCTCCATTAGTTTATTGTGAATTTGTTCCATAAAATTTATTATTAATGATAACTACAACGAATTATACTATATTAATTCAAGTCAATGCTGTTGATAACTACTGGTTCTAAGGGACGATCTTTTTGGTCAGTCGGCGTCAATTCGATTGCTTTTACAACATCCAAGCCGACCATTACTTTGCCAAAAACTGTGTGCTTGCCGTCCAGAAAATTATTATTCGCCACGTTTATAAAAAATTGCGAGCCGTTGGTGTTGGGGCCGGAATTGGCCATGGCAATTGTGCCAATATTATTTTTATTGTTTGAACCTATTTCATCGGCAAACTTGTAGCCGGGTCCGCCGGTGCCCCACTGTGCCATTTTAGAATCATCTTTAGTTAACGGGTCCCCGCTCTGAATCATAAAACCCTTGATCACTCGATGGAATTTTACGCCATTGTAAAATCCTTCCCCCGTGAGCTTCTTAAAATTTGCCACCGTATTCGGTGCATCTTTATCAAAAAATTCTATAGTTATGTCTCCTTTATTGGTATGTAATATTGCGGTCATATTTTGTACTTGTTTGTTAGTATTATCGCCACTTTTCATAAAAAACCAAATCCCTAATGCAAAAACCAAAATAATAATAGCATATTTAATCATATCCATATTTTAGCACAAATGGTGGACAAAAGTGAAAAGCGGTGTAATGTATCGACAGGAGGAGCCCATGAAGCCATGCCAGAAATGCGGCTTGGACATGCCGCTCGATCGGGAACGATGCCCGGAATGCGGGACACGACAATCCCGTTTTGCTGATCGCCTACGCGAGGCGGTCACAAAGTCGCTTGCTCGCAAGGGCAAGCCGGTTCGTCGCTCTTTCACTTCCGTACGAACAGTGCGGAAGGCAATCATCAGCGGCCAGTTGCCGCTGCTCGCAGACACCGGTCGCCGGGACTCTTCGTGAGTACCCGGCGCCGTTTTATTTTTAATCCTCTTTTTTATAGAAATGCGCGACCAGAAGAATAGTGAGAAGAGCAACAAATGCGGAGAGAGATAATGTCGGCACGGAAATGTAACCGCCAAATTCACTGACTAATCGCTGATAGCAAGAAACGCCAGAAGCGTCACAAGGAACATTGCCGGCATCGCCAAAATAATAAACAAAGCTTTGATAAGCAGCCAAAACTAGGCCGACAAAGACAAGCGGCAGAGTATATTTCACGATTTTTCGATCTTTAACCCAGATGGCTACGCCGAAAATGAACGGGAGCGGAAACATAAATATCCTCTGGAACCAGCACAGGTAGCACGGCACGAAATTTATCACTTCCGAATAAACCAGAGAAAAAAGAGAAGCCAGAAAAGAAATGACAAATCCTAAATTCAGGTAATGCTTGTCGATAAAATCCAGATATTTGTTTTTCTTCGGTCGCAGAAAAAGGAGAAACAGAGCAACAACAGAGAAGATCTGCAGAAGTATCGCGCCGGCGCCCAGAAACAAATTTAAATAGTGGGTAGTGAACATGCAGTTTTTTCGGCAAGCTGTGTAAGCGGAGTATCTCCGATCAAGCGTGATCCGTCCGTAAATTCCCAAGTAGGATAACTCTCGATTTTTTTGTCTAGACACTGCTGTACTTGACCCTTTCCTGAAGGTAGAGAACACTCGACATAAGGTAGTAACTTAGCAGAGGATCCGAATTTTTTCTTTTGATTATTGCAGTTGGGACACCAGAACGCTCCGTAAAATACTGCACCTTTATCCTTGAGACAGAGAGCGAATTCGTCGTATTGCCCGGGTCCTTGGGGTGCACCCGTACCGCGAAGTAGCGCCGTAGCTGCTGTCCCGACAATCAAAAGCACAATAACTAGGGAGAAAATTTTAATATTATTGTTCATAAAATTTATTCAACCAATAGTGTGCCTCTCATTCCCTGTTGACGGTGAGTACCGACAGCGCAGTAATATTCGAAGCTGCCGACTTTATCCGCAGTAAACTCAAGCACCTCGGTATCGGGAGATTGCTTTTGTGGAGTAGCAAGACCGTATCTGTCAATCACAAAATTGTGAAACCCTTGGGTATTTTTAAAGATAATTTTTACTCTGTCGCCCTTGTTCACTTTTAGAGTAGCTGGACTGAAAGAAAAATTCTGGCCAGTAACAGTAAACTCTTTTTCTGCACCAACTTGTTCAACGACCATCTCCTCGACTCCGCCCATTCCGGGAACCGGCATCGTATTGCTCACCGCGCCACTGTCTTCGGTGGTCTCTCCTGCCACCGGCGCTTCCACTTTACCTTTGTTTACAAGAAAAAAGGCACCCAGAACAATCAAAACCAAAACAACTATTATAATTATTGTGTTTTTCATAGTATTTTGATTAAACTGATAACTGGCCTGATTATAGCATACCTTTTATTGATATTGAATATAGATAGGTATCGGCCGAAGTTTGAGTAAATCCTCAGGCGTCATGAGAGTTGTGCCGGGAGCGAGAACATCATTTTTATAAAACAACTTAAAGCCGGTAAACTGCACGGGCTCGGGATAAATAAAATTCGTATAAGTGCCGATCTTTTTCGCTTTTCCGCCCCAGCCGTCCATGTGCATGACTATTTGCACTTCGGAGCTAGGTTTGATCGTTTTATAGTTGGTCACCATCTTTTGTGTGTAACGATGCACTACCAGAATCTTCGGGGTCAGATTATTTTCCTTCACTATCCGGGCTAAAAAATCCGCAGCGAAATTTATATCCGCCGCATCGTATGTGCCCACCACTTTACCGGGACGAATTCCGCTTTTCATGGAAAATTCCGGATCCATGCCTACATGCACGTTCGGGAGCTTGAGATATTTCTCCAGGCGGGGCAGTTCGGTTTGGATAGTGCTGAAACCCACTTGAATATCTAGAAACACAAGCGCGTCAATTTTCTCCGCTATTGTCAAAACTTTCTCGATTTCCGAGTCCGGCATGCGAGCCCGATATTTGCCATCTGTACCGGAGCTTCCCTGCGCCACTACCGCAACGTAATGCAGTGCCGGCGCTACAGGGGTGGATGGATCCGCTGTCTCCCATTTTTTTACTTCTGCCCCGAGCCGAGCGAGCATTTCCTCCTCCGGATATTCCCCCAAAGCTCCCATTTTTTTAGAATATAAATTCCCATAGTACGCCACGATGCGCTTGAAAGGGAGAATGGCCCCAGCCCGCGGGTAGGAAGCTTTCACGGGCCAGAGATATGTGACTGGCTTGGGCTCAATGGTAATAGTTTTCTCTATGCCAGTTTGCGGGTCTTTTACCACTTTAGTTTGCGGAAGTGGTGGTGGAGGATTATTGGCAATTTGCTCCAATTTTTTGTCATAGGCCACAGTATCCAGCGGGGGGGTAGTGGGAACAACTATTTTCTGCGGGGCCGCGACAATGGGATCGCCTTTTTTGTATGAAAAAGCACTGCTGAAAAATTCTGGAAAAGAAAAAAACAAGAGCAGAAATAGAAACACGAATACACAAAAAAACAGAACTGGTCTGTGGACAGAAGCAATCTTTGATTGTGAACGAAATTTATTTTTTATAATTTTAATTCTAACGGTTCGAAGTTATTATGCCTTCCATCAGTGCAGCTGCATCTCACCATTTCGTGACCATGATCTACACAATCAGGCGTCTGGCATACACCCGGCTTTTTTGAAACTCCCCGGCAACCTCCTAGGCAAATATAATGCTCTTCCGGTTTGAATTTTTGTTCTCGGTCATCCATATTGACATTATAACATAAAATGGAGGATGCTGGCTACCTCAGTTTCAGCCCTGTTTTAAGGAGAATTCCGGCCTCTTTTGCAGAGCTTTCGGAATCAAGAAGTTTTGAGTGAGCACTGTCATTGTCTCCTCTCTCTTCGTCCTCCGCTGCTTCTTGGATGAG